>OLSP01002428.1_pt1 | contig 15007 bp, 10 predicted proteins | sample 1672941 | NCBI WGS metagenome assembly OLSP01 (sample SAMEA3136739, study PRJEB25190) | human gut metagenome | reverse complement strand
CCTCGATCTTAGTCGCATAAGCTGTACGAACCGACGACAACCTGTGGTATGGGAAGCTCCAACGGCTCACCTCCCCCAGGCGATCCACGACAGCTAGATAAATTTCTGAATCAGTCTCTTGTCGCTGCATAGAGACCGAGACTAGTAGCTCCTTGACCTCATCCTGCACCTGTACTATATGTACGGCACAAACCTGCGGGAGCTGCTCTAATATCCACTGTATATCTAGCATCGGCGACAACTTGAGGAGCAGTCGCCCCTGATAGTCCAGCTTCTGTAGGCGACTCATGATCTGTAGCGGTGATGGACTATACTCCTCCATACTAATGAGACGGCGATTAGGGTCCTCCATATCTCGACGAGCTGGATCTGCGTAGATGAGTGTGATCCCCTCGAGTGTAGCACGCTCCATCGCTGCCAGTGCATCTCCGCAGTGCACCGTGACATGATCCTGCTGTAAGATCTTGTGCAGATTGTAGGTCAAGGCTTCTGCCATCGTCGGGTCTATCTCGTAGATGATGCTCAGCTCTGATACAGACGCCATCGCTAGAGCATCGATGCCTAGCCCACCAGTCATATCTAGGATATGCTCCTGAGGCTCTATCAGTTGCTGCTTGTAGCGGGCTGTCAATTCGCTACTACTCTGCTCGAAGTTGACTCGATGTGGTATATACCCACCGCTCTCGGCAAAGCGTGGCATCTTACGTTGCATCTTGGGGAGCAGAGCGACTTGTAGGGCGACCTGTCGCTTTAGCTCAGGCTCCAGTTCACTCCGCTCGAAGAGTATCCTATCAGGTGATCTATCGGCCCACTGCCTACTCAGAGCCACTACTTGCTCCATCTGTTGTTGTGATAGCATATTGACTAGATGGTCTTATAGTGCAAAGTTAAGACAACGCCCCCTTACGAGCAAAAAAGCGTCGCTGGTGGCTTGTACGGCAGATTATGATTTCGTAGAGGTTATGGTGGAATGAAGATTTTTGCGTACCTTTGCACAGTTCGTATGAGACGAAAGTTCTCACGGACATCCAAATCATTCAAATCTCAATATCAACAATGGCAACTAAAATCAGACTACAAAGATTCGGTCGTCGTGGCTACCCCTTCTACCGTATCGTCATCGCTGATAGCAGGGCTCCACGGGATGGAAAGTTTATTGAGAGGATAGGTTCTTATAATCCGAACACTAATCCTGCTACAATAGATTTGAAGTTTGACCGCGCTCTCTATTGGCTCAAGGTCGGTGCACAGCCTAGTGACACCGTACGTCGCATCCTCTCACGTGAGGGTGTCCTCCTTAAGAAGCACCTCGATGGTGGTGTCGCCAAGGGCGCATTCACACAGGAGGTCGCAGACCAGCGCTTTGAGGCATGGCTCGCAAACAAGCAGCAGCTCCTCAAGGGCGTCGCAGAGCGTGACCAGCAGAAGGCTCTGGATATAGCTCAGAAGCAGCACGAGGCTGAGGAAGAGCAAAACAAGGAGCGTAGCAAGGCACTAGAGGAGAAGAAAGCAGCCATCGAGCGCGAGAAGGCTGAGGCTGAGGCTGCTGCAAAGGCTGAAGCTGAGGCTACCGAGGAGGCTAATGCTACCGAGGAAGCACCTGCCGCTGAGTAAGCTGACAACTGCATAATCGCTACGACATATCTAGTCGTATCTACCATGATACGTACCTATGTATCATAACATCTATGAGACCCAGACTGCATGACTTTGTGTGGTCTGGGTTCTTTTTTTGAGCTGACTGATCTATGTGATAGTCTCTCTACCTCTCATTATGACATCTCCACAACTACAATACCACACCACCGCTCAGGGGCTGCGTATCGTCTACTACCCTATCCCCAGCCAGGTCACCTATATAGGCTACATGGTACAGACAGGCTCGGCTCACGATCCGCAACCTTACCATGGACTGGCACACTGTACGGAGCATATGCTCTTTAAGGGGACGCATAGACGACACGCCCTACACCTAGTGAATCGTGTCGAGGCGGTAGGTGCTGACCTCAACGCTTTCACTACCAAGGAGGATACGACCCTACACATCGCTATTCCCTCACGCTATGCGCTCAGAGCCGTTCATCTGCTCACAGACATTGTCCTCAACAGTTACATACCAGCCGACGAGCTGAGCAAGGAGCAGGAGGTGATCATTGAGGAGATAGCTAGCTACCTAGATGCACCGAGCGAGCGGATATATGATGAGTTTGAGGAGCTACTCTTTAGTGGCACTCCGCTAGCGCACAACATACTAGGCTCCGAGCAATCGGTCAGACGTATCTCCTCGACAGTCGTACGACGCTTTATGGATCAGTACTACCGCCCCGACAATATGGTGCTAGGCATCTGGGGCGAGATAGACTTTGCCAAAGCGGTGGAGATGATCGAACACCTTTACAGCGAGCCACGAGTAGTAGTAGGAGATTCATTTAAGGTGCCAAAGGTCAAGCCCACGACCACTCCCGAGCGGCTCATCGCTAGGACGCACCACTACCGCACCAATCAGTGTCACTGCATCATAGGGACGCATGCTCCGAGCCTGCACAATCGTGAGCGCTATGCTATGACGCTCTTCAACAACTTCATCGGGGGACCCGCCATCACCTCCCAGCTAAACCTTCATCTGCGCGAAGAGCTAGGACTGGTATACAGTGTCGAAGCAAGCTACACGCCTTATCTGAATGATGGCGTCTGGAGCGTCTACCTGGGTACAGGAAGCGACACGCTACAAGAAGCTGTGGAGGCGGTGCATCGCATCCTAGACCGCTACGTCACCACGCCTATGAGTGAGGAGCAGCTAGCGATCAGCAAGCAGCAGATCGTGGGGCAGCTACTCCTTGCCAACGATCAGCACGACAGCGAGTTCATCACTATGCTCAAGAGCTACCTTTACTTCGGCAGAGTCAGCAGTGTCGCTGAGGTGGCGGAGCGCATACAGGCTATCACGCCTGAGGAGATCACTGAGACGGTCGGTCGCTACCTCACGAGAGCGCAGCGACACACGCTCATCTACAAGTAGAGCGACAAAGAGAGCTGTTAAAGCTCACTGAGTTAATCAGAGAGTAAGTGCCAAGGGCTTTTTTCACTACCTTTGTGAGCAAGAGACAAGAGCTGTGGCTCGTATGCTATGACCTCAGTACGTGAGACAACCCCCTACTCCTCTATGCTACTACGGATACTATACATTATATATATAGTCTTAATAGCGGCCCCCATCTATGCGGTGATAACCATCGTCTTGGCAGTTGTTATGACGATGGGCTGCTTGCTAGGCTTTGGCAAGTTCTTTAGCTATTACCCAGGACTCATCTGGTCGTGGCTAGGACTGATCCTATCCCTCTGTCCCGTCACGGTGCGGGGACGTAAGAACTACGACAAGAAGTCGGGGCCCTACGTCGTCATGGCCAACCACCAGGGAGCTTACGACATCTTCCTCCTCTACGGCTTCCTCGGCATTCCCTTCAAGTGGGTGATGAAGGAGTCATTGCGACGCGTCCCCTTTGTGGGCAAAGCGTGCGAGGTGGCGGGCTTTATCTTTATCAATGGACATAGCATACAGAACATTCGCAACTCGCTAGATGAGGCAAAGCGTTCGCTCGGTGATGGCTACTCGATCTTTATCTTCCCCGAGGGAAGTCGTACCCGCACGGGACGTATGCAACCCTTTAAGAAAGGTGGCTTCGTCATAGCTGACGAACTAGACATCCCCATCATTCCTGTCTCCATATCAGGCTCGTACGATGTGATGCGTGCTGGCTCATTCTTACCGCACTGGCGTCGCCTTTACTTAGATATACACCCTCCTATTCACCCTCGTGACTATCGCTCGTCCGATCAGTCGATACAAGATCTCCGCGAAGAGGTCTACCATACAATACAGCAAGGCATACATGATGGCACCGAGCAACTCTAGTAGCAAGGCTCCTTACCGCATTCTCTTCGTCTGTCTAGGCAACATCTGTCGCTCCCCTCTCGCTGAGGCTATCATGCGGCAACTCCTAGCCGAAGACTCCGCTAGTTCGTCTCAGATCGAGGTAGACTCGGCTGGCATAGGAGGCTGGCATCAGGGAGAGCTAGCAGACCCGCGTATGCGTGCCCATGCAGCACGCCGTGGCATCGAGATAACGCATCGTGCTAGGCAAGTGACGGATGGAGACTTTGAGACCTTTGACCTAATCATCGCTATGGACGATGGCAACTATGAGGCACTGCGCGAACTGGCTCCGACGCTAGAGCAGCAGGAGAAGGTCGTGCGTATGGCTGACTACCTTGAGCAGATGCCGTGGGATCACATCCCCGATCCATACTACGGAGGAGCATCGGGCTTTGAGCTCGTCCTGGATCTACTCACTGAGGGGTGTACCAATCTATACCGCCGCTGCAAGGTGCAGAGCGATAAGTAAGCGGGGGAACACTACTTTTCGTACTTTTGCGCTGGACTTATTACGACCTTGTTAACGAGCAATCTTTTATTCCGATGTTTCCTAAGATAAAAAGGCTTCTCTCCATCTGTGGTGGCTATCTCAAGGAGTTGTGGGGGCGTATGTGTGGTATGCCTACCCTCTTTGCTTTCCTGACACTCCTACAAGTGCTTATGGGGAGCTTAATGATACTGCACCTTCGCATGGAGATGCCTCTGCTCCTTTGGCTGGGAGGCTATATCGCCAGCACTGCGATACTGATGACGCTCCCCGCCATACTGCCACAGCGGTGGTGGCGCATCGCTTGGACTAGCCTGATCGTACTGCTCTCGGCACTACTATTTATATATGAGTACTATCTGCTCACGGAGTACGGCACGCTCCTGACGCAGACGGTCTTGCTACAGTACTATACGCCCTGTGCCGACGATGTGTGTCGCTCGCTACTACCATGGAGTATGCCGATGCACACGCTGCTAGAGGCCATCGGGTTGCTTTGTGGCATCAGCCTGGTGACCTGGTCAACCCGCAAGGGCTGGGGAGTACTCTTCATGCTACTGCTACTACTTATCTCTGGTATACCACACACTAGCAAGCTAAGCCCAATAGTGGCCGGAGGTATCTCCAATCATGAGGCTTACACACTCGCTCACGAGTACAATATGATGAGCCGCTATGTAGCGACAACGCTGGGAGTCTTTACCAATCAAAAGCGATACGACGAGATGGGGCAGAACTTATGGAAAAACACCCCGACCAACGTTCGCCTCATACCTCAGCGTCAGCCACACAATGTGGTGGTCATCATCGGCGAGTCCTTACGTCGCTTAGATATGCACTGCTACGGCTATCCGCTAGAGAATACGCCACACCTAGACTCACTCGTTCAGGCTGGCTCACTCGTCCTTTATGATGACGTAGTCTGCCCACAGCCTAACACGCTCACCTCGCTACGACGTGTCCTCACCATACGAGGAGAGGACGAGCAAGCGCCTTGGGATGCCACGACGACACTCCCTATCACTTTCTCCTCTGCTGGCTACAAGACCTACTGGTGTAGCAATCAGGAGATGGCTGGAGACTGGATCGAGGAGGTGTCGCTCATAGCCTCTACGGCCGATAGCTCTTACTACACCGATGGGAGTACCTCTGGAGCTTTGCACTGGAAGGCTGGACGAGTCAAGTATGACGAACTCATCCTCCCGCATCTGATCGATTATCGGCAGACCAGCTCACCTAATGGGAGTCTCCTAGTCGTAGCTCATCTGATGGGAAGCCATGCCTCCTTTGTCGATAGATACCCCAACGACCGCTTTGGTCACTTTACGGCTAAGGATGTGAAGCAATTAGAGCCTCACCTCAGCGCAGGAGAAGCGCAAAACTCAGCTGAGTATATAAACTCGATCCTCTACAACGACTACATCGTCTCCGAGATTATCCGTTACTACAGCCAAAGCTCCTCCATCGTGATCTACCTATCGGATCACGGTATCTCTCGCTATGACAATCCTAAGGCTCCTACTCAGGCAGCACACGGAGTCTGCGAGAGCGCTCTGCAGATACCCTTTATGGTCTATATGTCCGATCAGTTCGCAGCAGAAAATCCCGACATCCTACTCGCCGTACAGCGTACTCGATACAAACCCTTCATGACCGATCTCTTCACCTCCTCACTTATGGGGCTTATGGGGATCGAGTCAAACTATACCATCCCCCGCTTACAGCTATGGAGCCTATCGTACGATGCGACCCGTCCTAGATGTATCAAGGGCTTTGGCTCGGAGGTAACCTTCTCACCTAAGCATCCAGATCAGCTATGAAAAAAGCACTCTTACACTACCTCCAGGGAGTCAAAGCAAGGGCTCCTCAGCTAGTATGGCTACTGATTGCGATGCTAGCGATCTTGACGCTCAATAACCTGGTCGTCAGAGGACTGCTCTCTAGGAGTGCCACTTATCTATCTAGAGAAAATATCCCCCTCCTATGGGACACCCTCTGGATGGCTACGCTGCTATACCTCATCCCCACTCTGATCCCCCATCGCATCACACGTCGGGTGGTCCTCATCATCGAGCTGGTACTCGTCAGTGCCATACATATTATGGATCTCTACCTCGTCAGTACCTATCAGATGCCTTACTGCGATGCAATCGCCATCCCAATCTTTGCGACCAATCCTGGAGAGGCTCACGGCTTCTTCAAGTCGCTACGACTGGAGATGCCCTTTATGCTCATCGAGGGAGTCAAGCTACTACTGGCTATCTTCCTACCACTCGGCATCTCCTGGCTGATAGGTCGTGCTAGAAGAGCTAAGCAGCACCTCTCTCCCGAACGTATTACGCGCCTCAAGCGATACAGCTCTACGCTCCTCTTCGTAGTAGTTCTCGTCGGCGCACACATACTCGGTATCAACTATCTGCGTCAGACGCGTATCGCCGCCAGCGCAGGAGTCATAGAGTACAATGCGCACGCACCGATCGCTCGCCTTTACTTGAGCCATCGAGTGTTGCGTCACGATGCTAAGCGTTGTGCTCTAGACTATAGACCTCGACAAGCCACACCCCAAGAGGTAGTCGTAGATTCGCTTCTACCGCCACACAACGTCGTGCTGGTCCTTGCCGAAGACATCTATCCGCATCTGATGCACTGCTACAATCCTATCGTCAATGAGAATACACCAACCATAGACTCGCTCCTACAGACGGGCTCTCTCATCAAGCTCGATAGCGTCTATAGTGCTTCGGACAATGCAGCTCTAGCTGCTGCCTGGACACTCTCCCTCTGTCCTAAGGATAGCCCTGAGAGTTGGGACACCTACCCTTCTATCTATAGTATCTTTCGTGCAGCAGGCTACGACACCTATTGGCTAGACAACACTCCTCGCATAGCGCGTGGACTAGATGTCTACCCACAGCTAGCAGCCGACTGCAACGACCACTTCTTTACCAATCTACGTGCGGACGATCAAGAGTGGACCAGCCGAATCCCCTACGATGATGCTGTCCTCAACCAACTCAAGCAGCTAGAAAGTCAGTCTCGTCTCACCACCATTCACCTTATGGGAGGACGCAGTAACATTTGGGAACGTATCCCCAAGAGGTTCTATAAGTACAATCGTTTGTCTGCAAAGATTGACATAGATCTACCAGGCGATGCTCTAGATCACCTAGCTCAATACTACAACGTCGTCTGCTACCAGGACAGCCTACTCAAGCAGCTCATCGCACACTACCAAGAGACCCCCACGATACTTATCTATTGCAGTCCTGTAGGGGTCTATAGTGAGTGGCACCCCTACTCAGGCGATCAGGTGGCTCCCGAGACTAGAGGACAGGTGCCTTTGCTACTATACCTCTTCCCAGCTATGCAGCGCATCTCTCCCACCCTACGAGATCAGCTCCTACAGCTCAATGCTGAGCGACACAACCTCAGCGACCTACCCCAGCTACTGATGCGACTCTCTGCAATTCGGGTTGCCCTCTCGTAGCAAAGCTCCCTCCTTCTATCCACTTAACGCCCGCTACACGAATGAGACTCGAGTCTCATAGGTGTGGCTTTTTCAGTTTCTTACTTATGAAACTAAAACTCTCCTCACAGAGGCTGCTGAAACTTCCCTAGTTAAATTTTTCTTGGGCGGGGTCGTTCTGTTGCTCAGTCTTAAAACATTTTATACCTTTGCTGGAAGTCTGAAAATCGATCGAATGTGAAGATAATAGAGCCAAATCATACTATCACACTAGGTGTGGATTACGAGTCTACCGCCACGAGCCACTATGCGGTCGCTAAAATGCACCATAACCACATCTTATCGAAGCCTCAGCAGATACTTGCCACTTAAACAACCATAGATATAATACTAACGAAGAGTAATGAATCACCTAACGAATCGACTGATCTTACTGATCCTCATTCCGCTATGCTTGCTCGCTGGAGCTAGCAGTGGTCTCGCACAGCAATCCTTCGGAGGCTCACCACAGCTTCTCGGAGAGGGTACGCTACGTACCGCAACCGCCAGCATATCGCTTGCTCCAGACTTCAACCCTCAAGACCTCATGCGCAGAGAGACTTGGCACGAAGGAGAGCTACATCGCAGGACTTACAATGTCGGCAAGGTAGTCCCCTGCTCCATAGACTTCGTCACTGAGGCTGAGTTGATCAGTTCTGTAGCTGGCACTGATATCTATTGCCTAGAGATAGATATGGAGCAGAGTCCTGTAGGGCTAAACCTATACTACTCCGACTTCTTTATCCCCCAGGGTGGACGGCTCTACATCTACACCCCAGGTGGAGAGCAACTCCTCGGAGCCTACACACACGAGACGCATCCTAAGCATGGTGCTTTTGCCTCGGAGCCACTCAGTGGTAGCAAGCTGATACTAGACTACGAAGCTCCCCGTGGATCTGCAAGACCTTCTATCCAGATCAGTGGCGTAGGTTACCTCTACCGCTCTGTCATGCAGGCTAAAGTAGGGCATGGTATAGAGAGTGAAGACGCATCAGACCCAGCTAAGGATAAGTACTGCCAGATCAATGTCAACTGCCCCGAGGGTGATGAGTGGTATGAGCAGAAGAGTAGCTCGGTCATCTATATGCCTGTCTTTGCTGATGGCAACATAAGCTGGTGCTCGGGTAATCTCGTTAACAATGCAAGGGGAGACTTCAAGCCTTATATCCTTACCGCAGCACACTGCTCGGGCGAAGAAGTTACGGACGACCCTGAGGTGGGAAAGTTCAACGGAGGCTTTGGCATAGATCAGAGCAAGATGGATCAGTGGCTCTTTGGCTTCCACTATGAGAAGCCTCGCTGCAACAACAGTGACTATGGCTTTCAAACCACAAAGACCCTCGCTGGCGCTACCATACGTACCTACACCTCCGTCTATGGTTACTCCGATGGTATGCTCCTAGAGCTCAATGATGAGATACCTCTCGACTATCGTGTCTACTACTCTGGCTGGAATGCGACGGAGCAGACCTGGCAGACGGGAGCTGGCATCCATCACCCAGCAGGAGATGCGACCAAGATCGCCCTTTACAATGGAGGTATGGGTCTCGGTCAGTGGATCGAAGGTGCTTCGTGGATGATTACTGCTATAGGTGGTCAGGATGATCACTTCAAGCTTATGTTTGACAAAGGCAATACAGAGGGAGGCTCCTCAGGCTCTCCACTATATAATGATGCGAAAGAGCAGATCGGTACCCTCACAGGCGGAAGAACAGCCCCATGCTCTCAAGACGGCTTCTATGGTCGCCTCAGCTCACACTTCAATAAGTACAGTGCCAAGGGTGATCTATACCATATGGATATGTTCCTCGATCCCGACAGTACAGGGGTACTTAAGGTGGCTGGTACATGGCGTGAGGGCTACGAGCCTTTTCTCCCCATACGAGAGCTACGTGGCAAGCTGGATCTGCAAGATCATCTCAAGGTAGAGCTCGAGTGGGACGCAGTACCCGCACACACGCAGGGCTACCCCATCAGCTATAAGATATATCGCAACGGTACGCCTCTGACAGAGCTGTCTGAAACAACCTACACAGACGAGCTCACACATAGTCTGACGAGCCAAGGCTCTGTCCACTATGCCATAGAGGCTCTCTACGATGTCGAGGGCAAGAAGATCTCTACCCCAGCAGCCTACCGCACGATCTATACCGGCAAGCTCGTTACAGAGGTAGATGCTACAGTACAAAAGGGTGAGACTGCTGGCGTATCACTCTCTTGGTCAGCTCCTGTCAATACACAGACTATCTCTAAGATTGCTGATAGAGAGAAGATGCATGCAGTGAAAGCATCCTCTAAGTTTGTAAGTCAACTGGCTTACTATGGATACTCTGAGATGCGCTACTTTGACAAGTTCCGTCTAGGGCACTCACCCTTTGACAAGCCTCTCTATGTACACCAGATCAATGTCCTCCCAGTAGCCAGCGCCAATGGCAAGCTACACTATCTCTACCTACGCCAAAAGCTTAATGAGAGCCGTGAATATGCTCAGTACTATAGAAGTCCCAAGGAGAAGGAAGTAACAGGAGCACCTGAGTGGCTCTCGATACCTCTTAAGAAGCCCTTTAAGTTAAATATGGAGGAGAATCTCGAGGTAGGCTTTAAGATCCAGACGAGCTCTCCCCACGATGTGTAGATCGATACAAACTCCAAGGACAAGTACCTAGAAGTAGATGGAGGGCTTATCTCAGTCCTTGTGAACGGTATGTTTCAGGCACTACCTAACTTTACAGACCAAGGCTATATGGCTATCGAGCTGGTCGTATCTGACAGTCCTACACTCAGCGGTGACACCATCCGTGAGACTTTAACTCGTGGACCACTTCCAGTCCCATTCCCAGAGGTCAAGGGCTATGCCATCTATCGCAACGATGAGAAGGTCGGAGAGACTGACCCATCCATCCTTTCGTACCAAGACAACGAGGGCAAGGAGGGTGACAACTACCGCATCGTAGTACTATACGATGCTCCCAAGCAACTATCTATCGATCAGAGCCTGGCAGAGAGCAAGAAACCTCATCTCTACCCATCGGTCATCAGCGACATGGCTACCCTGTCTGAAGCTGACGAAGCTCTATCGCTACAGCTCTACGATCTCTCAGGGCGCTGTCTCCTGACGCTACAAGGGGAAGCACTACGTAGCTCCATCGATCTGACAGATCTACCAGAGGGTTCATACATCGCACTCATACGTACTGCGCAAGAGACCCTCACGCAGAGAGTTATGATTAAACGAAATCTATTCTAAACACTCTAAGTAAGCAAAGGTTGCTGAGGGGAATCTAAAGAGTCTCCCAAGAGACCGCCCCTCAGCACCTAACTCAACAGATTACAAACCCTAAACCAACAATTACCATGATGAGGCTAACAAGATCTATATCTCTACTCGTGATCGTCGCCCTCTCATCATATATATGGAGTGCGGCACAGGTAGACTGGGATGACGACGTATACTACGTCCCCTCCAAGACTTCTCAGCAAGATAGTCGCTCTAACGACCCGTGGGGCGACGATGAGTATCAGTATGACAATCAAGACCCTCTCGACGCTTACAACCGCCGTGGAGGGGAGTATCAAGGTGAGCGAGGACGAAGCTACTCCTCATCACAACAACCTAAGAAAGGGGTAGGCAAGTATAGCCGGCGCATCATGCGCTTTCACAATCCAGCTACAGTATACATATACGACTCTAACAATGTAGATGTATACTACAACGAGGATGGCACTTATGGTATCTACACTTATCCCGATCGTTACGACTACGTAGCTGACCGCTACAACCCCGTAGGCATCTCTATCAATCTATGGAGTCCTGGATGGTACTCCTCTTGGGACTACTACTATGACTATATGTGGTACAGCTCTTGGTATCCTTGGTACACGAACCGATACCCATACCCCTACAGCTGGGGTGGATATGGCTACTGGGGTCCTTCCATTTGGTACACCAACCCCTGGTCATGGGGCGGTAGCTATTGGTACGGATACTATCCACACTATGGGGGCTACGGATACGGAGCTGGCTATAATAATGGATTTTGGGACGGATACTATGCAGGCGTCTACGACCCATACTATGGTAGCTATGCCAAGCCCTCGACTTACTACTCTAATGGTCGCCTAGGTAGTCGATACTATGATAGGGGCAATAACAGCAATCCGCGCGCCACACGTGGCAACCAAGGCACGCTCTCGGGCAACGCTCGTAGAGGTTCGCTAGATCAGTCTACTTATAGCCGCAATGAAGTGACCGATCGTGGCAACTTCTGGAAGGATGATCGCAATCGTATCTATGACAATACGCAGGGACGCAGTGCTCGTGGATCGTACGATCAGTCTAGCAGCACACGCCACAGCTCCTCTGGGCAGTACGAGATAGGCTCCGCTCGCTCACGTCGTGGCTCCTACTTTGAGGATAGTAGCACGATAAGACAGGAGCGACCAGTCTCCCCAACGAACCGCAATTACAACCCTGGCTCTACTCGCTCACGCCGTGGTAACTATGCGACGCCAAGTAATCGCAGAAGCTACAACACCCCAAGTAACAGCAGACGCTACGATACACCAAGTAACAGAAGCTCTCGTAGCAACTCCAGCTCTTCTGTACGCTCTAACCGAGGTAACAGCAGCTGGCAGGGAAGCTCTCGTAGCTCCTCATCTCGTAGCAGTCGTAGTTATGACTCTCCTAGCAGCTCTAGATCATCCTCTAGTAGCTTTGGATCTTCGTCCTCTTCATCGCGGAGCAGTAGCTCTTCTGGTAGCTCCTCATCTTCTAGCCGTAGCGCTAGAGGACGCCGATAGTAGACACTTCTTAGTATGAGACTTGTATCATTAGCCACCGCATGCAGGTTCTGACTAATGGTCAAGTCTCATTCGTTTATACACCTATACTTATAAACTATGCTTCGACACTATTTCATTCCCCTCATAAGCTCAGTACTCCTACTCATCACGGGGAGCTATCTATCCGCACAGACTCATGATAATGCGCTACGCTTTAGCACCGAAGCGCTCGACGGGACGGCTCGCTACCAAGCTATGGGAGGAGCCTTCGGCGCTGTAGGTGCTGACTACAGTAGCTTGCGACAAAACCCCGCCGGACTGGGACTCTTCCGCAGTAACGAGATACAGGGTACCATCGCCTTCGGACAAAACCTCGACAAAGCCACCTGGTACGAAGAGCAGTACAAGAAGGGGCACACCGCCTTCAGTGGCAATATGTCTGTCGTGCTGGCGACTCCACTCAGAGGGTCTGGCCTCTCCCTCAACCTGGCTCTAGGCTTCTACCAGCGTCAGAGCTTTGCGCGCACCTTTGACGTAAGCAACCACCAGGTTACTAAGTACTCACTGGCAGATTACGCAGCCTTTATCACACCGACCAATGTCTCCTCCGAGGATCTCCTCAGCAAGAATGCTTATGGTAGCGTCCCCGCACCTTGGCTCGCCATACTAGGACATGGAGCAGGCTGGACAGTGCAGCGTCCTGAGGGCTTCTACGAGAGTGCCTTCAACTACAGTGACAAGGGTGGCATCCTAGGGCCGAGCAATTCGCAACTACGCATCAACGAGCGGGGCGGTATACAGGACTTTGACTTCACCTGTGGACTTAACTACAACAACCGCCTATACGTCGGTTTAGGACTCAAGATCAGTGCGCTAGACTATCGCATGAACTCCTACTACGGCGAGGATTTTATAGATGATGATTACCTAGAGCTAGCCAACGAGCTTCGCACCTCTGGTTCGGGAGCATCGGTCAGCTTCGGCGTGATCGCTCGTGTCTCAGACCATTTGCGCCTAGGAGCTGCCGTCCAGACACCCACATGGTTTACACTGCAAGACAATTACGTAGCAGAAGCTGCATCTCGATACTCACGAGCTGTAGATACCCTGGGCAATCCTTTACCAAAGGAGAAGTGGACAGTCGGAGATCAGACACCTAGCGATGCCGCTTGGCGCTACCAGCTACAGACTCCCACCAAGATCGTCCTCAGTGCAGCTCTCGTCGGACGGCAAGGCATGCTAAGCCTCGACTACGAGCTGGCCAACTACACAGGCATTAAGCTCAAAGACACCTATGGTCCTTTTGTCGATGACAATAAGCTCATGAAGGATTACTTCACCCCGATGCAAAGCACCATACGTCTCGGTGGTGAGCTGAGAGTCTCTCCTCAGTTCAGTCTTCGTGCGGGTGGATACTGGCGACAAGCTCCTATGAAGGCAAGCTTCGACTCCGATCCTAAGCAGAGTGCCACGATCCCTGTCAACGAGGCTGGTACCGTGCCACACTACGAGATCGTTGGTATGGGCTACGGCGTCACCAGCGGACTAGGCTGGCGCTTCTCTCCCTCCTCTTATCTAGACCTAGCAGTCGTCTATCAGGGACAAAAGTCTCATATGTACCCCTTCCCGACTCGCTACTATGCGGACAATGGGGAGCAACTCGCGACTCCGCAAGCTATCCAGCTACAGAAGCACCGCGTCTACGGGGTAGCTACCTTCGGCTTTAAGTTCTAAACCTCTTTATATCCACAGAACCATGTCACTATCTTCCAAAGCTTGGGATCGCCTCCTAGACCTTGTCCTCGGAGCCAATATGGCGCAGGTCAATCGTGTCGAGTGGCTCACAGACACGCTCTACCCCTTTCTCTCTATCTCAGAGCTAGAGCAGCTCGCCACGGAGCCTCCACACCGCTTCCTCTCAGTCAAAGTACTGAATCACATAGCCAATCAAGAGATTAGTCGCCACACCGAACTCCTAGCTATGGGCTCGGCTGGTAGCAGTCTCTCTGGTTGCGTCGCTACATGGGTCGGCATACCGACAGAGCTAGCGCAGTACAGTGTCAATCTAGTCCTCCTCATACAGAAGCTCGCCTACCTCTACGGATGGGACGACTTCTACTCCTATGGAGCCGTAACGACAGAGGCCAAGGCGCGTATCACCTTTATGATGGGTAGTATGCTAGGAATACGAGAGGCTGATGCACTCTTGCGCAACGCTTGTCGCTCATATCAGGGACAGGTCTCCATAACGCCTATGCCCTATGTCGGCGACCGCTCCCCCATCGACAAGATCATTGTA
>OLSP01002417.1_pt1 | contig 15064 bp, 8 predicted proteins | sample 1672941 | NCBI WGS metagenome assembly OLSP01 (sample SAMEA3136739, study PRJEB25190) | human gut metagenome | reverse complement strand
ATGAAAAGACATTAAAAAACAGCCAGTTTGCAAAATGGTTTCATCAGCAGATGGGTTATGTTTTTCAAAATGCAGATACACAGCTTTTTTGTGGAAGCGTAGAAGAAGAAATCGCATTTGGCCCGATCCAGATGGGACTTTCCGAAGAAAAAGTCAAACAAAGAACAGAGGATTGCCTTCGTTTATTTGGAATCGAAAAACTAAGAGAACGCCCACCGTATCATTTAAGCGGTGGAGAAAAACGAAAAGTATCATTAGCGTGCATCCTTTCTATGAATCCCGAAGTTCTTATATTAGACGAACCCCTCGCTGGACTCGATGAAAGTACACAGAAAATGCTTATAGATTTTCTGAAGAAATTTCATGCAGCAGGGAAAACACTAATTATCATTACCCATAATAATCAGCTTGCGAAAGAGCTTGGAACCCGGTTTATCCAGATGAATGAAAATCATGAATTAACTATTTGATTCATTAGGGGAAACAGACGAAAATAAAAAGAATAGACCATAGTAAATATAAAGATATCACTGCGTAGAAAATGTCTGTCCGGCATTTTTACTTGCTCTCACATTACATTTACTATGGTATTATTTCTTTTTTCGTCTGTTTTCTCTAATGAATAGTAATAGTAAAAGCCTTTCCTAGTGATTTATAGTTAGAGATAGAGATTTCCTGAGCATCATCAGTGTTTGTGGTGCTGACTTCAATTTCAGTAGATTCTGCTACTGTTTTTTCAGTGGATTCTGCCGTTTCTTCTGTACTATTAACAGAGGAAGACAGAGGAAAGTCATTATAATATGGAGTTAAAGTGAGGCAGGTGGCTTTAGGGGAAATATAGCCGGTTATTCTGTCTACTGTAAAAGTACCATTTGTTCCATCGGCGGTATCAAGGTAGAATTCTACAGGGTTTCCAAGGTCATCTTTTCCTTTCAATATAATGTCCCCAGAGAGTCCAGTATTATTTTTTGAAATAGTAAATGAGATTTGCTGGTTTACGATATTACTTCTATAATTTTTTAAAGTTATTTTTGTTTTATTTGGTAAGGTAAAAGAATGATTTAATGCTACGTTTGTTGTTTTTGCATTTAATTCTTTACCGGATGCCGCAAATTTTAATTTTCCAATAGAGGTATTTGATTTATCTAATGTGGAAAAGTTGATTGTAAAATCAGCTTTCTCTGATAAAATGGAGGAATCATTTAATTGTATTTCACTTTCAGAAATAGAAGTTAGCTTGTCGATAGGAGTAGAACAGATGCCGACACTTTCTACAATAGGTTCTCCAGCGATAGTAAGGTCTATATCAATTGGCAATTCAGTGATAGTTTTGATATTTGATTTTTTCAATACAGAACTGTCTTTTATTTTTGTTTTGTAGGAAATGATAAGGCTATGTCCATCAAGAATTACTTCATTTAATGTGATAGTGATGCCGTTTTTGGATATAGATTTACCAACGACAGTACTGTAAGGACTAAGGTCTTCTTTGGTGCCTAAAAGTGTGGATAAACTTTCCATAATCTGTTGGGATTGTGCGTATACGTTCTGCCTTACCGGAGCACTGCTTCCACCAAGAAGAATAATAAAGGCAGCCGCGGCAGCAGCATATTTTTTCCAGGTGTGTTTTTTAACGGAAGTTTTTTTCTTTAAAGCAAAAGACTGTTTCCAGTTTTTTAAATCAGTACTTGTAATATCGACAGTTTCAAAAGTATCTATCTGATTGTCAATGTCATTTAATAAATCATAAATATCATTTTTCATAACTCGTACCTCCAGTCAGATGAGTTGAATTTGTTTGAGGGAAAAGGGAACGCAGCTTCTTTTTACTGCGGAAAAGCCGATTATACAGTACAGGCTTGTTTGTATTCATTTCTTTGGATATCTCATCAAATGGTTTTTCTTCTACATATAGTTTGATGAAAAGCTCTCTATCTTGTGGTTTTAGGCAGGATAACATTTGCTTTGTTTCTTCAGAAAATTCTTCTTCAAATTGTGTATGTAATTCTATTGCATCGTCCAATCCTTTAGTATATTGCGCATTTTCCCAGCTTGTTTCCAAAAGATGATTTGCGTATTTTCTTTTATAATCAAGAGCTTTTAATCGGGCAATTCCGCCAATCCAGTTTGCAAATGGATTACGGGCGGAGTCATATGAGTCGATATGTTCCCATACAGCGAAGAAAACGTCATTCATACATTCCTCTTCGTATTGAGAAAGAACATTCAGATAACGATGCACAACAGACTTTACAAGTCCACCATAATGTACCATCACATATTCTAAAGCTCTCTCATTTCTGTGGGATAACGCTTCCACAAAATTCGATTCTTTTATCTTCATAGGTTACTCCTTTATGTACATTCGAATGTAAAAAATATATGGATAATTATATCGGTTACATTATATATTCGCAAATAAGGGATGAGAATCTCTCACTTTTTTGAAAATATTTTGATTTTTTTGAAAAGGCTGATTTCCGTCTCCCAAACCGCAGAGAACCGAAAGATTTATTTCCTTTGAATGTTACCCTAAAACCTGTTAAGATGGGAGTAGAAATTTTCGAAAGAGGAAACCACCGATGGATTATATTGATATTTTTATAAAAAACGATTATATAGATTTAAAGCAGATTGCAGAGAGTGGACAGTGCTTCCGCTGGAAGAAAATATGTCCGGGAAGATATTTTGTTATTTCTGATGGACGGACGGCATGTTTTTTTCAGGAAAAGACAGGAATCCGTATTTTGTGTCATGAGAAGGATGAGGAATATTTTAGAAAGTATTTGGATTTAGATACAGATTACGAGAAAATAATAGAACAGATTGATCCGGAAGATCGTTTTCTTTCTGGAGCGGCGAAGATGGGAAAAGGGATTCGGATTCTTCGCCAGAATCTGTGGGAGATGATTGTTAGTTTTATCATCAGTCAGAGAAATAATATTCCACGTATTATGAAGAGTATTGATGCATTATGTGAGAAACTTGGAGAAAAAATAGTATTTAATTATGAAGAGGAGCATCTTATTGGTTATAGTTTTCCGGGACCAGAAGTGCTTGCAAAGGCCGATTTGTCGGAGTTTAAGTTTGGATACCGGGAGAAGTATATTCGGCAGACAGCAGAGGATATTTTAACTGGGAAGTTTGAACTGAGTGTACTTCAAACAGCCGTTGCAAAAGGGGCATCGCCGGAAGAGGGAAAGGAGATGCTGAAAAAACTTCATGGAGTGGGAGAAAAGGTAGCATCTTGTATTCAGCTTTTTGGTTTACATCAGCTTTCCTTATTTCCGATTGATACATGGATTGCCAAAGTGGAAAAAATGTATTATAACGGGCATTTTCCAGTAGAAAGATATGAAGGGATAGCTGGTGTGATGCAGCAGTATCTTTTTTTCAGAGTTCGTGAGGAAGCAGAAAAACGTGCCTGCTTGGAAGTAAAAGCAGATAAGATGCAAAAAGAAAAGCCAGAAGAGATACGAAAAAATGTATCAAAAGAAGTTTTAAGAAAGCAGGAGAAGAAAGAATATAATCTTTCTGGCAAAATGCTATATGTATCGGATTTAGATGGCACATTATTAAATAGTGATGCCTTACTTAACGAAGACGTGCCTAAACGATTAAATGCTCTTATTGAGCAGGGACTTTGTTTTACTGTTGCTACAGCGAGAACCTATGCAACTGTGAATTCTATTATGAAAGATGTCAATCTCACCTGTCCTATGATTTTGATGAATGGAGTCATGATTTACGATCCGGTGAAAAAAAGCTGTATTCATGCGGAAATTATTGAAAGAGATTCTGTGGAATATATTTTAAAAGGAAGAAAGAAGTTTGGAGTGACAGGATTTGCATATGCACTGTCCCCTGAAATTTCCGAAGATTGCTCAAAGTCTGGCGAAACATCTGTTGTAGATAGTGCCGGACGAGTCGGCAAGTCTGGACGAAAGATGGCAACCTATTATGAAAAAATTGCGACACAGCATATGGAAAAGTTTTATACGGAACGAAGAGATTTATACCATAAGCCATTTAGTAAAGTGGAAAGATTAGAAGATATTTCAGGTGAAGATATCATTTATTTTTCCATTTGTTATGAAGAAGAAGTGTTACGGCCATTTTATGAATATTTGAAAAAAGATGAGCGGCTGAATCTGAATTTTTATAAGGATGTTTATGGAGATGGTCTGTGGTATTTAGAAATCTCGCATAAAAATGCTTCAAAATATTATGGAATACAGAAGCTGCGAAAGCTTCTTCATCCGGCCGCGATTACCGGAATGGGTGATAATCTGAATGATATTCCTTTATTTGAAGCTTGTGATCGTTCCTGTGCGGTAGGAAATGCACATAAGGAAGTAAAAGAAAGAGCAGACTATATTTTAGATACCAATCTGAATGCGGGAGTGGTAAAATTTCTGGAAAAGGAAATGAAATAAATTATCAAGACAGCCATAGAATCTGGAATTTACCGGAGACTATATAGAGAAGATAGTTGACAAAGAGTTTTGATAATATTAAAATATAGATATGAAAACTACATTACATGGAAATGAGAACACAGATTGCATTGCAGTAAGAGAGAATGCTTCATTTTGAGTGATATTTGCAGTGTATTAATTTCTGTGTATAGTAATATAATAATGCATACTGGAGGATGAAATGGATTACAAGATTATTAGTGATGGCTGTTGTGATTTAGAAAAAGAGATCATTGAACAGTATAATTTACGTATTATACCTTTTTATATATCATTTGATGAGGAGACATATTATAAAGAGATTGAAGAAATCGGAATTCGTGAAGTATATGAGCGAATGGTAGGGAATCCAGATGTATATCCGAAGACCTCTCTTCCATCTGTACAGAATTATATTGACGTTTTTACGGAATATGTGAAAGAAGGAACACCGGTAGTCTGTATTTGTTTTACTCCATCTTTGAGTGGTTCTTACAACTGTGCATGTAATGCCAGAGAAATTGTTTGTGAGGATTATCCGGATGCCAAAATTGCGGTGATTAATTCTGAAGCAGGAACAGTAAGTCAGGGTCTTATGGTTATCGAAGCAGGAAGAATGTGTCAGAATGGAGTTCCTTATGAACAATGTGTAGATATTCTTGAGAAGATGAAAAAGACGAATAGAATCTTCTTTACAGTCGGTAACACAGATTATTTAAAACATGGCGGACGAATCGGAAAGCTTGCAGGAATCGCAAGCAGCGCCCTTTCCTTAAAGCCTCTGATTACTTTAGTAAATGGTGAGATCGAAGCTTCAGGAATCGGACGAAGCCGTAAGAAGACAGTTGCCAAAACGATTGCGTTAATGGATGACTATTTTAAAGAAACCGGAGATGCGATGGAAGACTATTCTTTCCGCGTTGGTTTTGGTTACGATATAGAGGAAGGCAAGGAATATTATAATACCGTTGCGAACCATATCTATGGAGAGAGCCATGTAGATCAGGTGGGAATCTGCCAGATTGGGGCAACCATTGCGGTACATACCGGACCATATGCGATTGGAATCGGGTGTGTTAAGAAGTATGAGAATTATTTATAATCTAAGCCAATCCTATTCAAATAATAAAAAAGACCCCACGGAATATAGCTTCGTGGGGTTTTTACTAAATAGAGTTTGAATAGTAAGAAATAATAGAATCTATAAACCAGAAGATATGGTTATTACTTCTCACATTTGCAGAGGCAACTATTATTCTACTTTCTCCGGGAGCGTCTCTCCCTGCCTGAGGCAAAATACTATTTATAAAAATACCAATTATATAAAATGTTTAAGAGAAAATTATTTTACTTTCACAGTTTTCACTTTGCTGTATGCCCCATAAGTCTTAGTCTTTCCAACCTGCTTGTAGGAGCGTACTTTTACAAAGTATTTCTTTTTAGATGTTAATTTCTTTACTACTTTGCTTGTTGTCTTGTTACTCTTTACTACAATTGTTTTCTTTCCTTTGAAAGATTTCTTTGTGGAATATGTGATTTCGTAACCGGAAGCTTTTTTATCTTTTTTCCAGGATACTTTGATTTTTTTCTTTCCATTTGCTTTTACTTTTGTAGTCTGTTTTGCAAGTTTTACTTTTGTGGCTGTTGTGTTTGGCTTCTTTGCTGTAGTAGCAGGTTTTGTAGCTGGTTTAGCAGCAGTTGTTGTATTTGGTTTAGAAGCTGTTGTACTGTCCGGTATGGATGGTGTTGGTGCTTCTGTGGATTGATATGGTTTTAATAATTCAGTAAGTTCATTGATTAAATCAGCAGCATCGGCACTGGTAGAACTTTCGTTTGCTAAGAGTTCTGCTGCCTCATTTTTATGTGCTAATAATACACTATCATCAGCACCGGCACCTTTTAATGCAGTTTCAGCCTGTTTGATAAGTTCCTGTAACTGTGCTTTTTGAGCTTCTGTTACAGGGATTGCGACGTAGATATCAGCGTAGTCATCACAAGAAATAGTAACGCTGTAAGTTCCACCCTCCGCATCAGATGGGATAGCATTTAAGTCAAGAGAAACGTTTTTTGCAATAGCTCCGGAATACAGAGTATAAGGAGTCTTCTTATGACCTGCTTCAACAGTATATGTTACAGTCAATGTTCCATTTTTAACAGTAGGAAGCTGATTTAAAGTAAATGATTTCATATCGTCACTGAAAGTACCGCTGATTTCTTCAGAGTAAGCCGGTTTTATAAAGATTCCATCAGCGAAAGTATAAACATAGTTACCTTCTGGTGTTACATAAGTAATTTTGTTAATTGTTTTATTCACAAGCTTTGCAAATTCAGCCGTATTATCTGATTTTGCAATTCCCATAGTAGCCGCTTCATTGGTAACATTAAAAGATAATTTATAAGGCTGCACCCATATATTTGCAAGATGTTCTAAGCCTACTTTATAGCCATCTGTTGTTTCAAGGATGATTCCCTGAATTGTAGAGTTGACAGGGAATCCCTCATCTTGTCGGGAATTTCTTAAGTATTTTGTGCTTGTTTCCACCACATCAATTTCGTATTCACCCCAGGTAGATCCTGTTGTTAATGTTGGTACGGCATCCGTTACAGTAGTGACTGTTTTGTTATTAGAAACATAAGAACCGTCTTTCCGAAGTGTTTTATACTGAGAAGGAACCTGTGTAGGATTTTCATTTAATGTAATATCAGAAGCTTCCTCACATGCTTTGCTTAATTCTTTGTTTGCATCTTTTAAAATAGTGGATTCAACATAAAGGTCAGAATCAACAGCAACATTTACATTCGCAACACCTTTTACATGATATCCTCCTGTAGCTTCTGCACTTTCCTCCTCATAATCTGTCCAGTCATTAGATAAAACAGAATGCTTAGAAGTACTGGCAGTAGTAACGACATCAAAGCTGTCTGTGCTGCTTACATCACCAGAATAAAATTCTTTGTAAGTTAAATTAGATGTTCCATATATCGTTCCGGAAAGACCTGTGCCGTTAGTTAATTTATAATATAATCCACTGTTTCCAATCTGAGTATAGCCTTCTAAAGCTTCTGCAGAATATGTGTAAGTGCTGCCTGCGATAGAAACGGATTTTGTTCCTTCTGCTGCAAATGCAGGAACAGAAAGCTGGCTGACAGACATAAATACTGCCATAGAAGCTGCCAGAGCCTTAGTTAATAATTTTTGTTTTCTCATTAAATTTGTAGTCTCCCTTCTTCTCTTGTATACTTTTAGAACCTGATTATGAAATCAAACATAAAAAATTCCAAAAGGACATATTTGATAAGAAAATAAATATATAAAAATCTGTGCACTGATTTTTAAGGCAAAAAATTAGAGAACTCTCCCTAGCGCGCATACGGAGTGCGTTAGTGGAGGGTCCCCTACCAGGTTTTCATGCATGAATATCTAATAAAAAGATATTAAGCACCGAAAATTCAATTCAAATCTTGTAAGTCTGAGATAGAAAATCTATTCTGCAATTAGATAGTACTATATAAAATTAGTTGTGTCAAACGAAAAATGTCAAATGAAAAAAGTTCTCAAAAAAGGGAATGATTAAATACTAATTTGAGGAAGAATAAGAGGATTGTCCAGAAGTCTATGGCTTTCCAGGAAATCAAATTCCAAGAAACTGACATTTATATAAGGAGTTCTATTTCTTTTGCCGGTATCCCTTGCTATTTTCTTATGGTGAAATAGTTCTTTGATTAAAAGTCAGAATCTTCTGGAGAATCCCCTTCTCTTTCCAATATAAATCATCAATTTGCTATTTGTTATCAAAACCAGACAGCCACTGAAATAAAATTTTATGCTGAATTATAAGAAGACTAGCTACAATTCAGCACAATATCTTCTATATAAAGCGGCATCTGTGTCCTCAGCAAATTAGTATTTTGTCTTCACAGTTTTTATTGCAGACCATTTTGATGTAGCTGTCTGATATCCGGCTTTTGTATATACAGCGCGGATGCGGACTTTATATCTTGTTTTCTTTTTCAGTTTCTTAAGCTGAGTAGATGTGATCTTAGCCTTGGAAACTTTAATTGTTTTTGTATCTTTTTTGTTACCGAATCCTTTTGTTGTGTACTGGATTTCATAACCGGTAGCCTTCTTAACTTTTTTCCATGTAACTTTTGCTTTGTTCTTTGTTGTTTTTCCAACTTTAAGAACAGGTTTGGAAAGTTTTACGTTTGATTTCTTTAATGCTGGTTTAGTAGCAGGTTTTTTAGTTGTTGTTGTGTCTGGGTTAGAAGGCGTTGCAGGTTTAGAAGGAGTAACAGCTTTTTCTTTTAAGCCTGAAAGAGCTTCTGTAAGTTTTGTGTTTGCAGCATCAACAATTGCCTGTGTGTTAGCGGATTTTGCTTCTTTTGCTTCTGTTAAAGCAGTCTGAAGTGCTTTCCAGGTTTCAGCAGTATATTTGCTGCTATCAAGTGCTTCTGCTTTTTTGATGGAAGCTTCAAGGATAGAAGTATTCAGCTGTACAGTTCCAGATACAGATGGGTAACCGGTTGATGTAAGCTCTATTGTGTAAGAAGCAGATTTGTCTGCAAATACAGGTGTGGAAGAACCATCTTTACCTTTAATTGCTGCATTGAAGTTAATGTTTCCGTCTGCATCAAATAAATCAGTAGCTTTAATTCCGCCTTTTCCTGTTTTTTCTACCCCATTAATTTTAATAGATGTAATATTATTTACATATTTTTTAAAGTTGACACCGGAAGGAAGAGTAACCTGATTATTTTTATTAATGGAGATATCTCCAGTCTTGTAGCCAGATTCTAATGTGAAGGAGGCTACAATATCAGAGTAAGTATCATCTGTAAATACCATAGAATAGGAACCCACACCAGTATTATCTGTAGCTTTTATCGTCAGAGTATTGTTTGCGTATGTATAATCTGTACCTTCTGTCAGGACAGTTTTTCCCATACTTACGCTGCTTAAAGTATAATTAGAACCAGAAGGAACAGCAGCAGTATCAACAGAAACGGTTGCACCATCTTTAAAGTTATCGTTGGCGGTAGCTTTAATAATACTGTCAGACCCAGCTAAAGTTTTACATTTTAAGGCAGTGTTGATCACAATATCAGCACCGTCTTTTACAAGATAAGTAACTTTTTTAATTGTTTTACCCTGTAAAGCTTCATGACGCTTATAATCAATTGTGTTTCCGTGTTTTTCTTTAAATCCATCTGTTACAGCAAAGGAGAATTTTCCTCCGCCATAGATGTTTTCCAGATGTTCCATACCATATTTAGTACCATCTTCGTCTTCAACAATGATACCAAGTAAGGACTTTTTAGCATCTAAATTAGAAAGAGGGCTGTTTTCAGAAGTTACAGGATCTACTTCATATTGTCCGTAGGAAGACTGTGTTTTGATAGTAAGTGTATCAGAAGTATCTTCGATAACCTCAGATTTCATAGCTGTCAAAGTACCATCACCATTTAAGATTTTATATTCAGATGGTGTCGTATCAGATAACTTCATAGAACTAATAATTTCTAATAATTTATTGCTGCATTCTTTATTATCGGAAATAGCCTTTTTCGCATTTTCATATAATGAAGTTGGAACAGCGATATTTACGTCTTTCATACCGATAATAGAGCCACCCTGTCCGTTTGTATTATCTTCTGAATACGTACTGGAGAAGAAAGATTTATATTTATTAGTTGTTGCACTACTTACTGCATCATACATACCACTTTCACGATAAGAAGCGGCTTTATCAGAAGTGAGGTCTAAAGTAGTATCCTCTTTTACGTCATTTAATTCTCCGTAATAGAAGTCTGCATAAGAAAGATTCGCTGTTCCGTATTCATATTTATCAAGAGCATTTTTAGCGGCTGTAAGATGTTCAACTGCTTCGTTGATTTCTGCCTGAGTAGGAGCCTCTTTTGCTAAAATGTCTTTTGCTTCTTTTAATTCTGTTTCGAAGCTATTCCAGCTCTTTTCTGTATAATCCGATGGGTTTAATCCTTCAACAGAAGAAACAAGTTTGTTTAACTCAGTTGTATCGCCAGCATTTGTGTCAGGTTTTACAATGTTTGCATCAGTAGCTTCAAAGTTATATGTAGAATCAGCGTATCCAAGAGCATAAATGGTTAAGCTCCAGTAGCCAGTTCCGTCATATCCTTTTGGAAGCTGGCAGCGAATAGAATTTGTAAGACCTAACTGGATTCCCATACTTTTATGCATCCAGTTATCAGCAGCAAACTTTGTTCCGTAAGTGGCAAGTGCCTTAGAACGTGTGCTGTCATTTCCATAGTAGGTCCATTTTACAGCCTGCATATTAGCACCAAGATCGCCGTAATTTTCTTTGAAATCTACACGAAGAAATTCACCGTAGCTACCGCTTGCATCTTTTACGGTTGCTCCCATGTTGTTTAAATCAGCAGTTTTGAGATTCTGATCTTTAATACCAGAAGAAGAGCCGTTACTTCTTTGGGTAAATGTGAAGGAACCATCACTCTGCTTTTCGGCAGTCTTTAGGCCATTGGTATCCTTATCAACAGATGCAGTAACGTTGTTATAAGCTTGTAGATTTTTTTCTCCATAGCCGCCAATTAAGGTACCGTTATTTTCTACAACGGAATACTTTTCTTTAAAGCTGGCATAGTCAGAAGATTTTACTTTGACAGGAACATATTTTAATCCAAGAACATCATATTCTGTCATAGTCTGTGTGGTGCCATTGGTTAAGACGAGAGTACCTCTGTTCCATCCGGCACTGGTACCATCTGTAAAGTAGACAGTTTTTCCATCACTGCTCCAATGGGAAACACTATATTCTCCTTCAGTAGTTTTAATAACTGCAGTACACTGATAACTTCCGCGGTGAAGTCCGTGATTAACAGTAGCTCTTGTTACTGCATCAAAGGCACCTTTATCTTTTTCACCGTGTGAATCAGCTGTATCAGAAGAAGTGGTATCTCCGGCTGCCCAAACTCCTTCAGCCTTCCAATATTCAGCCCATGTCAGGCCTGCATAGCAGTAAACGTAGTCATCACTATTTTCTGCTGTCTGTGTCTGTACTGTAGATACACTTGCTGCTTTTACAACTGCTGGAGTAATACTGGAAAATACAGTAGTACAAGTCATTGCAAGAGCAAGAGTACCTGCTACAAGTAATTTGTTTCTCATAAGTTCCTCCTTATATTATAATTGGTATTTGAGTTAGCTTATTCTAACGAAAAATATAATAGTATACTATTATTAGTTGTGTCAAACTGTATATATATTAATGAAAAAAGTTCTCACTTATTTATAAAAAAATTGCATTGTCAGAATATTTTCTATATAATGTATAAAGTTAGAAAGAACTAATAAAAGTAAGTTTCAAGATAATGGAGGATTGTTGTGATAAATTTTAGAAAAAAAGCAGTTGCGATGTTACTGGCCACTGTGTTCACTGCAGGAATGCTTTCCGGATGTGGAACATCAGTAGATACAGAGAAAAGTAAGAATGATAGTAGAAAGGCTGTGGAGCAGACAACACAGGCAGAAGCGGATACAAATAGTAAGAATCAAAATGAAGAGGACAAATCAGAATCAAGAGATATTTTTGCGATGGATACGTATATGACTTTAACGGCTTACGGAAAGAATGCTAAGAAAGCGTTGGATGAGGCGGTTGATGAGATTAACAATATTGAACAGCTTGTTTCTACGGGGATTGACAGCAGTGAAGTTTCGCAGATTAATAAGAATGGAAAAGGTTCGGTATCAGAAACAACAGGATATCTGATTAAGCGCTCAAAAGAGATTTATGACAGCACGAATGGAGTGTTTGACATTACGATTTACCCGATTATGCAGGCGTGGGGGTTCCCGACGGAGAACTATCGTGTTCCCGGAAAGAAAGAGCTGAAGAAGTTAAGGGGACTGATGGGAGCAGATCACGTTTTATATGATGAAAAAAAACAGGAGGTCACTTTAAATAAGGAAGGAATGAAGATTGATCTTGGTGGAATTGCGAAAGGATATACTTCTTCAAAAGTAATGGATATTTTTAAAGAAAATGGGATTTCTAGTGCAGTGATCAGTCTTGGCGGTAATGTGCAGACACTAAACGGAAAGCCAGATGGTTCTGACTGGAGAGTGGCGGTTGAGAATCCGGCAGATACGGGAAGTTATATTGGAGTGCTTTCTATAAAGGATAAGGCAGTGATTACTTCTGGGGGATATGAGCGTTATTTTAAGCAGGATGGAAAAACATATCATCATATTATTGATCCGGCTAATGGATATCCGGCAAATAATGGTCTGACTTCTGTTACGATCGTATCAGATGACGGAACACTTGCAGACGGTTTGTCCACATCATTATTCATTATGGGACCGGAAAAAGCACAGAAATACTGGAAAGAACACAGTGATGAGTTTGACACGATTCTTGTAAAAGATGACGGAAGCATTCTAGTTTCAGAGGGACTCGCAGAGTATTTTACCAGTGAGTCTGATTTTACGATAATAAAAAAATAATGATACAAAAAATTTCTCATAAAATCAAGTACAAAAAGATTTCGAGAATATAAGAATGCAAGAGTACAGGAATACAAGAATACATTCAAAAAGAAAGGGAGATATGATGAGGGAAAAGTGGAAAAAATATGTTGAAAAATTTAAAAGTCTTGGTGATAAGGTTTCAGGTGTGAAAGGAATTACAGCGGTAATTCCGGCGGTTTGCCTGGCGGTTCTTATGGTGACAGTACTTACCGGATACAAAACCCCACAGGCAAAAAAGTATGAAGCTTCAGAGACAGAAGACATCAGTCAGATTAAGGAAGCGCTTGCGAAGGAAAGTACAGCAGCAATGGCAGAAACAACGAAAAAGAATACAACAAAGAAGGGAAAGAAGGGGGCTATTGATGTAAAAGATGGAACGTATAAAGGTTCTGCAAACGGATATGGCGGAAAAGTTACAGTAAATGTTACTGTAAGTAAAAAGACAATGACGGCGATTGATATTGTCAGTGCTCCAGGTGAGACGGATTCTTTCTTTCAGCGTGCAAAAGGGGTTATTGATGAGATGCTTACGGCACAGAGTACAGATGTAGATGTCGTGTCTGGAGCAACATACAGTTCAAATGGAATTATCGGTGCGGTGAAAAATGCACTTTTTGGAACGGAGTCTAATAATGCGACAGCAGCGAACGCAGGTAATGCAGCTGGTTCGGCTCCGAGTGTTTCTAAAGTGAGTGAGTCTGGAACATGGAAAGATGGAACTTACACTGGCTCCGGTAAAGGATTTGGTGGAACTATTTCTGTAAAAGTAACAGTAAAAGATGGAAAAATCAGCGCGATTGATGTAACAAGCGCATCAGGAGAAACTGCTTCCTATTTTAGTAAGGCAAAAGGAATTATCCCAAAGATGATCAGCGGACAGACTACAAATGTGGATGCGGCATCTGGAGCAACCTATAGTTCCAATGGAATTATTACCGCAGTAAGAAATGCTCTTTCAAAGGCGGAAACAGGGAAAAGCAGTACGAAAAAGAAAAAGAAGAAAAACAAAAAAAATAAGAAAAAAAACAGTGGTTCTAACAGCAATAATAACAATAATAATATTGCAGCACCGGCAGAAGGGTATGAAGATGGCACTTATACTGGAAGTGCGGCCTGTTCGGGAGAGCAGTTTAAGGAATATAGTGTAACGGCAAATGTAACGATTAAAAATGGAAAGATTTCTGCGGTGGAGATTTCTTCTACAGCAAAAGGAACCAACCTGAAACAGTTTATGAGCAGAGATGAGATTAAGAATCTTCCATCACTTATTGTCTCTAAAAACGGAACAAGCGGAGTAGATGCTGTCAGTGGAGCAACGTACAGTTCTCATGCTATTTTTAATGCGGTAAATGATGCTTTATCAAAGGCGAAGAAAAACAGTTCTTCTACGGAAAAGAAAGAAGAGACAACAACGGAGAAGAAGGAAGAGACGACAACAGAAAAGAAAGAGGAAACGACCACAGAAAAAAAGGAAGAGACAACGACAGAAAAGAAAGAGGAAACGACTACAGAGAAAAAAGAAGAAACAACAGAAAATCCAGACGAAGGGAAAAACTACAAAAATGGAACATATAAAGTAAGCGTAAGCTGCGAGCCGGATGAAGATGAGGATTTTGATCCGTATACGATTTCCATGGATATCACAATTAAAAAAGATAAAATTACAGAAATTTCTAATATTACCGCGAATACAAATTCAACGAATAAAGCATATACAAACGATGCAAAGAAAGGAATGGTTTCTAAAATTGTAGCAAATGGAAATGCAGATGGTGTAAATACTGTATCAGGAGCCACCTGTTCTTCTAAAGCAATTAAAGATGCATGCCAGAAGGCATTTAATGCGGCAAAGAAGTAATTTTGAAAAGAGAGGCTTTTGCGTTTATTTAAGAAAAAGTCATTTGAATATTAAAAAAAATAGTAAGAAAATTTATAGAAGATAATAGAAAGCATTTTAGAAGGGACAACGAATGAAATATAAAAACTTTTTAATACAGCACTTGCCATATTTATACATATAAAATAATCACTCCCATCTACTTTCATACATAATGAGAATACCATATTTATAGCTATATTA
>OLSP01002404.1_pt1 | contig 15184 bp, 10 predicted proteins | sample 1672941 | NCBI WGS metagenome assembly OLSP01 (sample SAMEA3136739, study PRJEB25190) | human gut metagenome | reverse complement strand
TGGCTTGTCGGACACACTCCGGGAGAGTCCAAACGTGGAAGAGACACGGAATCAGATGCAGTCATCCGGCTGGAAGAAATACACACATTTTTCTCCAATGAATGTTTCATATGCAGTTCCAGCCGAAATCTGTATCAAGTGCTTCCTGTAATATAACTTATCGCCCCAAAGTCAACTGCCCGCCTGATGGGACAGCTTCTTTGCTAACGGCAGGGTAAAGATAAATTCCGTTCCCACGCCTTCCGTGCTGATACAGTTGATGTTTTCGCCGTGTGCCTGGACAATCTCCTTTACGATGGAGAGACCAAGCCCGGTTCCTTTTTTGTCCTTGCCGCGGGAGAGATCCGTCTTGTAGAAGCGCTCCCAGATCTTTTTGATGCTGTCGCCCGGGATACCGATGCCAGTGTCCTTGACGGAGACGAAGATCTTGTCGTTCTTCTCTGTGGTCTCGATTGTGATTGCGGAGTCCGTGTGGCTGAATTTGATTGCATTGTCGATCAGGTTGTAGAGTACCTGCTCGATCTTACTCATATCGGCGGAGACAAAAAGCTTCTCGCCGGTTAAGATCAGGTTGAAAGTAATGCGCTTTTCCATGCAGCGCCCCTCGAACGTCTGGACTGTCATGCGGATCGTATGATTGATGTCGAAATCCGTGATGTCCAGCATCGTGCCGTGTGAGCCGAATTTGTTTAACTCAAGAAGGCTCTTGGTCAGCTTGTTCAGCCGCTCGGTCTCAAAGAGGATGATGTTTAAATATTTGTCCTGCATCTCTACGGGAATGGTGCCGTCGAGCATCGCTTCCACATAACCTTTGATGGAAGTGAGGGGCGAACGGAAATCATGCGAGACGTTAGAGACGAACTTTTTCTGGTCGTCCTCCAGGGTATTCAGTTCGTTCGCCATGTAGTTGAGCGAGGCGGCGAGATAGCCGATCTCATCATTGGAGTGAACATCAATCTTTTTTTCAAAGTTGCCGGCGGCATATTCGTCCGCCGCTTTCGTAATCTTGCGGATCGGTATGTATACCACATAGGTAAACAGAATCAGTACCACAAAGGCTGCCAGAAACAAAAGCCCAAGCGTCTCATAAGCGATGGCGACAAGTCCGTTCGCGTAGGACACGAGACTGCTGGTCGGCTTGTGGATGACCACATAACCGCGCACTTTGTAGTTGACGGTGATCGGCGAGAAAACACTTAACATCTCTGACGTAAACTGGTTATAAAACGTGCCGGTCTGATAATAGCGGCTTCCGAAGTCGGTAATGTTGAAGCCGGGAACCGGTGTGGGATCACAGCCCGGCGCCGCCGTGTTCAGAATGATGTTGCCGTGCGTGTCCACGATCCAGATTTCGCTGGAGAGATAGGTGCTTAAGGTGGAAAGCTGTGTCTGTATCTCGTCCAGCGTCATGGTCTTGGAAAAATAATTTCCGGCATAGTTGGAGGAGATCAGGGCGGATTCCCGGTAGAGGCTGGCAGCATCCTTTTTTTCCACAAAGGCGAACGTAATGTGGTAGGTAAAAGTTGTAATGATGAGAAAACCGATCAGACCGTACATCAGATAGCCGGCGAGCAGTTTGGGGTAAAGGGTACGTTTCATAGGTCACGAACCTCGAATTTGTAGCCGATGCCCCAGACCGTTGCGAGGCTCCAGTTGGCATGATCCTTGATCTTCTCGCGGAGACGCTTCACGTGAACATCCACAGTACGCGTGTCGCCGATGTATTCATAACCCCAGATGTGGTCTAATAGCTGCTCTCTTGTAAAAACCTGATTCGGCGAAGCCGCAAGAAAATATAAAAGCTCCAGTTCCTTTGGCGGCATGTCGACGGCCTGCCCCATGTAGATGACGGAGTAGTTCGAGAGATTGACCACCAGATCCGTGTACTTGACGCATTTTAACTCTGCGGCAGGTTCCTCCGGCTTTGCCGGCTGATAGCGGCGCAGCACTGCCTTGACGCGCGCGACAAGCTCCTTGGAGTCGAACGGCTTCATCATGTAATCGTCCGCGCCGAGCTCCAGACCGAGTACCTTGTCAAAAATCTCGCCTTTGGCTGACAGCATAATGATCGGAACATTTGCCTTCGCACGGATCTCACGGCAGACCTGATAGCCGTCCATGCCGGGAAGCATCAGATCGAGCAGGATCAGATTCGGATTGTACTGATCAAAAGCGATCATGGCTTCCTCGCCGTCATTGACGATCCGGGTATCGAAACATTCCTTTGTGAGATACAGGGAAATCAGTTCTGCGATATTATTGTCATCATCTACGATGAGAATTTTCTGTTTTGCTGCCATATCATCATCTCCTCATTTTTATTTTAAATATCAGTCCTTAAACTCGGCAATCGTGACGCCGGCATCGCCCTCACCGAACTCGCCGAGGTGGAATGATTTGACATATTTTAAGCGCTTTAAATGAGCCTGCACCGCGTTGCGGAGTGCGCCCGTGCCTTTTCCGTGAACGATGCGCACGGACGGCAGATGTGCCAGATAAGCGTCGTCCAGATATTTGTCGAGAAGCGGAATGGCCTCGTCGGTCGTCTTACCGATGAGATTGATCTCTGTGGAGACGGAGGCGGATTTGCTCATCTTGATCTTGCCGGCACTGGTCTTCTGGAACTTTTTGGTGCCCGGTGCGGCATCCTCTTCCAGAAGGATCAGGTCATTGATGTTGACCAGAGAGCGCAGAATTCCCATCTGCACATAGAGGTCGCCCCTGGCGTTCGGAAGGGAATGGACGGTGCCCTTTAAGTTCATGCTGATGACTTTGACGCTGTCACCGATGCGCAGCTTCTTCGGAACGTTGTGGTTCGGCACGGAAGCTTTTTTCTGCTCGGACATCTTCTGTGCGGCTTTGTCCATCTTGCCGCGCAGTCGGGTACGTTCCTTTTCCATCTCGCTGACCGGTGCGCCCGCCTTGCCGTATTTGTTAAAATTGCGGATCGTCTCATCGGCGACGTCCTTGGCTTCTTTTAAGATATTGTATGCCTGCTCGTTTGCCTCGCGCAGAATCTTGTCGCGGCTGGAATCCAGGCGCTCCTGCTTCTGCTCCAGCTTTTCTTTTAAGGACTCGATCTCGGCTTTGTACTGGTTGATCTCTAACTGCTCCCGCTCGATCGTGCTGCGGCTCTTCTCGAGATCGGCGATCAGATCTTCAAAATCGCCCTCACTCTTGCTGATGCGCCCTTTGGCGTCGGTAATGAGATCCGACGGAAGACCGAGCTTTTCAGAGATGGCAAACGCGTTGCTCTTGCCAGGAATACCGATTAAGAGGCGGTAGGTCGGACTTAACGTCGCCACGTCGAACTCGCAGCAGGCATTTTCTACGCCCGGTGTGGAGAGAGCATAGACCTTGAGCTCGCTATAATGCGTCGTAGCCATAATGCGTGCCCCGTAAAGGTGGAGCTTCGAGAGAATGGAGATCGCAAGCGCAGCGCCCTCGGTCGGATCGGTTCCGGCGCAGAGCTCATCGAAAAGTACCAGAGAACGGTCGTTGACCTGCTCTAAGATACGGATGATGTTGACCATGTGGGAGGAGAAGGTACTGAGCGACTGCTCGATACTCTGCTCGTCCCCGATGTCAGCGAACACTTCGTCAAAAATACCGAGTTCCGAGCGCTCGGACGCCGGAATATGCAGGCCGGACTGTCCCATCAGCGTCAGCAGACCGACGGTTTTTAAGGAGACCGTCTTGCCGCCGGTGTTCGGACCGGTCACGATCAGCAGGCGAAAATCCTCGCCGAGCCGCACGTCGATCGGAACGACCTTTTTCGGATCGAGTAACGGGTGGCGTCCTTTGCGGATGTGAATCCGTCCGTCATCATTAAAAAGCGGGGCGACCCCGTTGTATGTCTGCGCGAAAGCCGCTCTGGCAAAGATAAAGTCCAGCTCGGTCAGAAGTTCATAGTCGGCGAGCAGCTGTGTGGCGTAGGAGGCGGTCAGATTGCTTAAGCCGGCAAGGATAACCTCGATCTCCTCCTGCTCACGGAGCTGCAGCTCTTTGTATTCGTTGTTCAGATTGACGACAGCCATCGGCTCGATGAAAAGTGTGGAGCCGGTGGAGGACTGGTCATGGATCATGCCGGGAACGAGAGACTTTGCCTCCGCTTTGACCGGGAGACAGTAGCGCCCGTCGCGCATGGTAATGACGGTGTCCTGCAGATAGCTTCTGGTCGTGGTGTTGTTGATCATGGAGTTCATCTGTGCGCGGATCTTATCGTTCATTCCGCGCATGGAGCGCCGGATCGAGTGCAGCGTGCTGCTGGCGTCGTCGGCAATCTCGTCCTCGGAGAGAATACAGCGCCGGATCTCGTCATACAGCGGTGTGAGAGGTTCGATGCCGGCAAAAAGACCGGTCAGGGAATCGTCCGGCTGATCGTTGTCGTCCTGTGATCTGGCAAAAGCCTTCGCGCGTTTCGCGGACTCTAAGAGGGAGCAGACGCGCAGCAGTTCGATGGCGCTTAAGGCGCCGCCGATCTCTAAGCGCTTTAGCGAATCGCGGATGTCCGTAACTCCAGAAAAGGACAGGGAGCCGTATTTGAACAGCCGGCTTAAGGCATCCGATGTCTGCTGCTGCAGCTGTTCGATCTGCGCGCGGTCGGTGATCGGGCGCAGCTTCTGACAGCGCGACTTGGCGTCAGCGCTGAAAGCATATTCGGTCAGTTGATCGAGAATCTTGTTATATTCTAAGGTGTGTAATACTTTTTCGTTCATAGCAGTTCCTTTGATTTGATTGTCACATGGTTATGTCCTTCTTATTATATATGATTCCGGGAGTCTTGGAAAGCGGAACCTGAAAAGAATTGTAGAATCCTATTGCAAGCGTATGTGATTCATTTTATAATGATTACTGGTACGGTTTTCAGAAATTCGTGTGTAAATACATGCAGAAAAGAGGAAATCATGCAGCAAAAGGATAACGATCAGTTTTCTTTTATTAACGAAAAAATCAAAGAAAAGCCGGTCAATAAGAAGCGATTGCTGATGCAGGCAGGTTTTATCGCCCTGATGGCAGTCGTTTTTGGAATCATAGCAAGTCTGGTTTTTGCGTATTTTCAGCCTAAGTTTGAATCACTGTTTTACCCCGAGGAGGAACCGGTGGTCACCATTCCGCAGGATTCGGTTGCGGTGACGGAGCTGACTGAGGAGACAGAGACATCCGAGGAGACGGAGGCATCCGAGGAACCACAGGCACCTTCCGAGGAACCGCCGCTACAGCAGCCCCAAGAGCTTGAGATTGCGGATGTACAGAACGTGCAGAATAAGCTGTATGCGGTGGGAAGAGAAGCAAACCGCTTTGTCGTGACCGTGACGGGGGTCAAGAGCGACACGGACTGGTTCAACAATTCTTACGAGAGCAGAGGACAGGCATCCGGCATTATCATTGCAGACAGCGGTCAGGAACTTCTGATCTTAACGGAGCGCAAGGTCATCTCAGATGCACAGGAGGTCTATGTTACTTTCATCAATGATGTGACGGTGGAAGCGTCCATGAAGCACTACGACGGCAATACGGGAATTGCAGTGCTCTCGGTGCCGCGCAGTGAGGTGGATGAGGATACCATGAATGCAATCTCGGTGGCGAAGCTCGGGAATTCACTGACTACAATGCAGGGAACCATGGTTATTGCGGTAGGAAGTCCGCTCGGAACGAACTATTCGATCCTTACGGGGAATATTACATCTACCAACAATGTGATTTCCACGATCGACAATAATTATACCGTCTTTACGACGGATATTGTGGGCAGCAGCAGCGGCAGCGGCGTCATCATCAATGTGAACGGCGAGGTGATCGGTCTGGTAATGCAGGATTACGGCAATGAGGAGGATCAGACGACGCTCACAGCCCTCTCGATCTCCGAGTTAAAGCAGTTGATCGAGAAGCTGTCCAACAATCAGGACATTCCGTATATCGGTCTGGGACTGACGACGGTTTCTGCGGCAACCGCCAAGGAATACGACATTCCGAAGGGTGCATACATCAAGGAAGTCAAGATGGATTCACCAGCGCTGGCGGCAGGACTGCAGAGCGGCGATGTCATTACAGAGATGGATGGAGAAGCTGTCTACACGGTGGACAGTTATGAGAGCAAGCTTCTGGCATTGAAACCGGGCGACGAGGTGGAGATCGTTGTACAGCGGCAGGGCGCGGAGAAGTACGAGGAGATCACCTGTACGGTACAGGTCGGTGTGTTAAAGTAGAGGATAGTAACAGAAGGCGGTGTCTTGCGGCACCGCCATATTATGGAAATGAGGTCAGAAATGAAGTATATTGAGAGCCTGCGTGAGGGCGAGAGAATCAACGAAATCTATTTGTGCAAGGTAAAGCAGTCAGCGCTGACAAAGGCGGGAAAGCCTTATGATAATCTGATCCTGCAGGATAAGACCGGTACACTGGATGCCAAGATCTGGGAGCCGGGCTCGGTTGGAATCGATGAGTTTGATTCGTTAGACTACATCGCAGTCATGGGAGACATCACAAGTTTTCAGGGAAATCTCCAGCTCAACGTAAAGCGTGTGCGCAAGGTGCAGGAAGGGGAATATGATCCGAAAGATTATCTGCCGGTATCCAAAAAGGACATCGACGGGATGTATACAGAGCTTCTCGGACTGATTGCTTCCGTGAAGCACCCGTATTTAAGAAAGCTTCTGGAGAGCTTTTTTGTCGAGGATAAGGATTTTGAAAAACGGTTCAAGTTCCATTCCGCAGCAAAGAGCGTGCATCACGGATTTGTGGGCGGACTGCTGGAGCATACGCTTTCTGTGACGAAGAACTGTGATTATTTTGCGGAAACTTATCCGATCTTAAACCGCGATTTGATCGTGTCTGCGGCAATTTTCCATGATATCGGAAAGCTGGAGGAACTCTCGACGTTCCCGGAGAACGATTACACGGATGAGGGACAGCTTTTAGGACATATCATGATCGGTGCCGAGATGGTCGGAGAGCGGATCCGCACGATTCCGGGATTCCCGAAGGGAACCGCCAATGAGTTGAAGCACTGCATTTTAGCTCATCATGGAGAACTGGAATACGGTTCGCCGAAGAAACCGGCACTTGCGGAAGCACTGGCACTCAGTTTTGCGGACAATATTGACGCCAAGATGGAGACAATACGGGAGATTTTTGCAAGTGTTCCGGAGAACAATCTGGAGTGGCAGGGATATAACCGCCTGCTGGAGAGCAATATCCGCAGATCAGGAAGAGAGTCATAGGTATATCACAGGATATGAAGAAAAACGACAGTATTGAGTTAAAGATCGAAGATATGGGCGTTGACGGAGAGGGCATCGGAAAATACGAGGGGATGACCTTTTTCGTGAAAGATGCTGTGATCGGGGATACGATCCGTGCCGGCATCACGAAGCTCAAGAAGAACTACGGCTATGCCAGGGTGCAGGAGATTTTAGAACCGTCGCCGTACCGTGTGCAGCCGGAGTGTCCGCTGTATGCGCGCTGCGGCGGCTGCCAGATCCAGGCGATGGACTATAGGCAGCAGCTTTGCTATAAGCAGAAAAAGGTGCGCGGCAATCTGATCCGTATCGGAGGATTTGCGCCGGAACTCATTGATTCCGTGATGGAGGAGATTGTGGGGATGGAGCAGCCGTATCGTTACCGCAATAAGGCACAGTTCCCGATCGGCGCGGACAGGGACGGGATGCCGGTGGCGGGATTTTACGCAGCGCGCACGCACAGCATTATCCCGGTGGAGGATTGTAAGCTGGGCGTTACGCAGAATGAGCAGATTCTTGGAGTGGTGCTTTCCTATATGCGTGAGAATGAGGTCCGTCCGTATGATGAGACGACAGGGCGGGGGCTGGTGCGCCATGTGCTGATCCGCTATGGCTTCACCTCAAAAGAGCTGATGGTTTGTCTGGTCATCAATGGAGAGACACTTCCACAGAAAGAGAAGCTGGTGAATGCTTTATGTAAACTAGATGGCATGACCAGCATTTCCGTGAACATCAACCGGAAGAATACGAATGTGATTCTGGGGGAGGAGACCCGGACCGTCTGGGGATCGGATTATATCACGGATCAGATTCATCTGCGCGACTGTGACCATGATTTTGCACTGACAGATACGGCAATCGCCTATCACATTTCTCCGCAGTCTTTTTACCAGGTAAACCCGGTGCAGACGGAGAAGTTGTACAGTCTGGCACTTTCCTACGCGGGTCTGACTGGCAGGGAGACCGTCTGGGATCTATACTGTGGCATTGGAACCATTTCCCTGTTTCTGGCACAGAAGGCAGGGAAGGTCTACGGCGTGGAGATCGTGCCGCAGGCGATTGAAGACGCGAGAAGCAACGCGGCATTAAACGGTATTACCAACGCCTCGTTTTTCGTGGGAAAGGCGGAGGAGGTTCTTCCGGAGTTCTACGAAAAGGAGAGCCGGAAGCCGGATGCGGACATGCTTCATCCGGATGTGATCGTTGTCGATCCGCCCCGGAAGGGATGCGATGAGAAGTGCCTGGAGACGATGCTTCGCATGAAGCCGGAACGGATTGTGTATGTCAGTTGCGACCCGGCAACGCTTGCAAGGGATCTGAAGATTCTGTGCGGGGGTGGCTATGAGCTGCGGAAGGTGCGGCCGGTGGATCAGTTTGGACATACGACACATGTGGAGACAGTTGTCTTACTTTCCAAGGGCGCTGAGCAAAGTGGAACGGAGAATGGTCGACAGCAGAAATGTGAAGGTGGACTTCTCCCTGGAGGATATGGATTTATCTGAATTCAAAGGAAAAGCAACTTATGAGTAGATAAAGACATATGTACTGGAGGAGACAGGACTTAAGGTTTCTTCACTGTATATCGCACAGATTAAGAAGAAGTGTGGACTAGATGTCGGTGAGAACTTTAATTTGTCTAAATCAGACAATGCGAGACAGCCACAGTGTACACCGGAGAAGGAAGATGCAATTATGCAGGCATTTAGATATTTTGGAATCATATAGATTGTGGATAAGCAGCATCGTGTGTTAAAAATATAGTAAAGTATGGAAAAAAGGACATTCTGGAACTGTAGTTATTACAGGTCAGGGGATGTCCTTTTTGCTGATATGGAAGTGTTCAAAGGACAAGGTAATGATACTAAAGTATTAAGACTGATATGAATGATATCTATCTTATCTAATCTAATCTATGGATGTCCATCTTGATGTACCAAAAAGGAAAACAAATCAGAGAAATGGACAGTGTGCCTGTCTGCTGGGAGTGGATAAAGAACATACAGGCTGACTGCTATTGGAGAAGTTTAGCCTGTAAACGATATCAGCGGTATTTCGATTGTATGAAAGCTTTTGTAAAAAATGACACAACATGACATAATCGGATTGACTAAAGTAACATAGATATTTATAATATAGACAAAATGAAAATGACATGAACGGAGGACAGGGTAATGGAGAAATCTGTAACACTTGAAGAGGCATTAAAAAGAATTGAGGAGTTGGAAAAAGAGAATGCAGAACTTCGGGAGGAATTGGAGTATTACAGAAATCGTAAGTTAAGCGGTCGTCAGAAACATAACGCCAAGTGGATGGCAATTTATAATGATTTTGTTGTTGGGTATGAGAGCGGCATGACAATGGTAGAAATTGCGAAGAGGAACAATGTCAGTGAGAGGACGATCTATAGGTATAAAGCATATTATGACAAACTGAGGGAAAAAGAGGAATAGACCATTTTACTGATGTCAGTAAAATGGCCATATGAGAATTGCGGACGTTTTTTTTGACCGCAAAATGGATGGAGGAGTTCTATGGCAGAAGATAAAAAGAAAGAAATCGATGTTACAGTAATAGAAGTAACAGAAGAATATCTAAAAGAAAAACTGTATAAAATTAGGGGTAAAAGGGTATTGCTTGATGCTGATTTAGCAGAGATATATGGCTATGATACGAAGGGATTTAATAGACAGGTAAAAAATAATATTGAAAAATTTGATGAAGATTTTATGTTTGAATTGACAGATGAGGAATTAGAAGATTTGCGGTACAAAAATTGTACCGCAAATATAAGTTCAAAAAGTCGTTATAATCCTCATGTATTTACAGAGCAAGGATTATATATGCTGATGACTGTCTTGAAAGGACCGTTGGCTGTTAAACAGAGCAAGGCATTAATAAGAACCTTTAAGAAAATGAAAGATTACATATTAGAAAATCGTGATTTAATCGGGCAGCGGGAAATACTTCAGTTAAGCATGGAAACTGCTAACAACAGAATAGAAATTAACAAAATCAACTCAGATATGATATCTCTTGAAAAGCAGATTTCAGATGTTGCAGAAGGCTTGAAGGATGTTGTGACAAAATCTGAGTTGGCTGATATGATGAACAGCTTTGTTTCAGACGATGATGACAAGTGGCTCATGTTTAATGCAAAATTCAGTAGTGCAGATGAGGTATATGAGTCCATTTATAAACAGGCAAAGTCGTCAATATATGTCGTTGACAATTATATTGGTTTAAGGACGCTGGTACACCTTAAGAATTCTCCTACTGGAGTAGATATTATTTTATTCAGTGATAATGTTGGAAATAATAAACTTCACAACATAGAATTTATAGATTTCTGCAAGGAGTACCCAACAGTAAATTTGTCAATGAAAAAGACAGGCGGTATATTCCATGATCGTTTTATCGTGTTGGATTATGGAACTGCTGATGAAAGGGTTTTCTTATGTGGTGCTTCGTCAAAGGATGCAGGGGCTAGAATAACCAGTATTGTTGAAGACTATGGAGTATCTAAATATACTCCGGTGATTGCAACGCTGTTGAAAAATCCAACTTTGATTTTACCACAGTAGAGGGGAGTGAATGTATTGAAAAAGAAAACGAAATGTTACATATATACTCGTGTTTCAACAGCAATTCAGGTTGATGGCTACAGCTTGGTTGCACAGAAGGACAAGCTTAGGAAATATGCAGAATTTCAGGATATGGAGATTGTAGGTGAATATTCCGATGAAGGGCATTCCGGTAAGAATATAAAAGGTCGTCAGGAATTTATGCGGATGCTGAACGATATTGAAGATGGCAAGGACGGAGTTGATTTCGTCCTTGTATTTAAATTATCCCGATTTGGCAGAAATGCGGCAGATGTACTCAGCTCTTTACAGCTTATGCAGGATTATGGAGTGAATCTTATTTGTGTAGAAGATGGAATTGACAGTTCAAAAGAAGCCGGTAAACTGCTTATATCTATCATTGCTGCAGTAGCAGAGATGGAGCGGGAAAATATCAGAGTGCAGACAATGGCTGGGCGTGAGCAGAAGGCAAGAGAAGGTAAATGGAATGGCGGATTTGCTCCGTATGGATATAAGCTGGAAAATGGTGAACTTGTTATCGCAGAGGATGAAGTGGAAATTATTCAAATAATTTTTGACAGGTATATTCATACCAATGATGGAATCAATGGCGTGGCAAATTATCTGAACAATCATGGATATACGAAGAAGCTGCGTCAGAATGGAACAATACCGGGCTTCTCGGCCAGTTTTATCAAGAAGATAATTGATAACCCGGTATATATGGGGAAGATAGCATATGGACGCAGGCGTACAGAGAAGAAAACAGGAACCCGTAATGAAACGCATGTGGTGGAGCAATCAGATTTCCCTGTTTATGAGGGAGTTCATGAAGCAATTATTTCCGAGGAAGACTGGGATCTTGCACAGGAAAAACGTTGAAAAAATAATTACAAGCGTGAAAAAATTCATGATCCGGAACATGCACATATTTTGTCTGGAATATTAAAATGTCCTTGCTGTGGAAAAGGAATGTATGGAAATATTGCTAAAGCAGGGCGAAAAGATAACAAGACCAGATGTTACTATTGTTGTAAGAATACCGTGAATGCTACTGGGCACAAGTGTACGTTCCGACGTAATATCGATCAGACACAGATTGATGATATGCTTGCAAAGCTGATTACAGCAATGACAAAAGAAGGAAAATTTAAGGATGCCATTCAGGATAAGATTGGAGCGACTGTTGACACAACGGACCTGGAAAAACAGTTATCTGTGTTAAATGCAAGTCTTCATCAGGCGGAGACAATAAAAACCCGCCTTGAACAGCAGATGGATAATCTGGATGTTACGGACACTCATTACGATAAAAAAATATCAGATTTACAGAGACGATTGGATGCTCAATATGATAGAATAGATGAAGTGGAAGAAACAATGGCAGAACTGAAGTCTCAGATTTATGAGCTTAAGAAAAATCAGATTGATGCAGATAGCATATACGGATTTTTAGGTGCTTTTAATGAAGTGTATTCAGAATGTACGGATGCAGAAAAGAAACAGTTCATGCAGGCATTTATTGAACGCATTGATATATTCCCGGAAAGACAGGAAGATGGAAATTGGATTCAGAATATTAAGTTTCAGTTTCCAGTACTGATCATTAAAGAAGGCAAGGAAGTAGCACAAATCAAGGGGATTTCTTTGGACAAGGAGAAATCGGATGAGCATATGATTTCCTTGGAAAAGTTATCAACACTTGAGACGATTGTTTTTTTGTCCCAACATCGAGACAAGAGTACTTGTCTCGATGAACGCGGCAGTCGGCAAATCGAGATGCAAGCATCTCAGCTTGCCTCGTTGCTCGCGCAAAAACCAGATGACACGATAGAAATCGACTTAGATGAGTTGGATGCAACCAGTGCTGAGTTGAAAGCTCGTGATTAGATGGAATGGATCAGATTGGTAAATGGTATTCGTAATATGGCAGAAGAGATTGTGTTAAAAGAATTGGTGTTCTAAAGCGTGGAAAGCTCCTTCGGGAGCTTTTTGCTGTCTATAAGATAAATTCTGTCGGAGATTTATTATAAAACATTGCTTTACAAGAAGAATAAAAAAGCATATAATTCTTTTATAATATATTTAATAAAAGAGGGTAAGAAAACGGAAAATAAAGATAAAAAAAATATAACAAGAAAAAAAATAATTAATTATGTGCTAAACAATCATGTTACATCCAAGGCGGGAATCGCAAAAGAGTTAAACTTGAGTATGCCGACTGTGTTAGCAAATGTGAATGACTTGTTAGAAAAAATGGTGTTGGAAGAAACTGGGGAATATGCTTCGACCGGTGGACGAAAGGCAAAAAGTATAGGGATTAATAAGTCATACTGTCATGCAATGGGAATTTTGATTACAGCGAATCATATAGAAATGGTATTAGTAAATCTTGGAGATGAGATTATAAAAAAAGATCGCATCCGTTTAAAATTTACGGCAGAATTATCCTATTGTACAGAGGTGGCACAAAAGGTCAAAACTTTTCTTGAAGGCGAATTAGCGAAGGATACGCTACTTGGGATTGGAGTGGCGATTCCAGGAATTATTGATCAGAAAGAACGGATCGTTTTAAAATCCCATGCTTTAGGTATAGAGAATTATAGTCTGCGCTTTTTAGAGCAGGCTCTGGAAATTCCAGTATATTTTGAAAACGATGCTAATGCTGCAATGCTTGCAGAAAAAAAGCAAAAGTATCCAAATGCGATATATCTGTCTTTGAACCACACCTTAGGAGGTGCATTCTGCATAGATGGAAAGCTGTTTCGAGGGCAGAACCAGAAAGCAGGGGAGTTTGGTCACATGATACTCGTTCCCGGTGGAAGAAAGTGTTATTGTGGTAAATCAGGATGTGCAGATGCATATTGTGCTGCAAGTGTACTGACACAAGATAACAGGCAGTCACTGGATGCATTTATGGAAAAAATTGAAAGTGGTGATGAAAAAAATTTGCAGACATGGAATGAGTATCTGGATCATCTTGCTGTTTTGATATCAAATCTGCGGATGGCATATGATATGGATATCATACTAGGAGGTGATGTGGGAGGGGTATTGTCAGATTATATGATACCACTGGGAGAAAAAGTGATGGCATATAATGGCTTTGAGCATGATGTTTCATACTTGAAAAATTGTTCGTATAAGAAAGAAGCGTCGGCTGTTGGAGCCGCGAAATACTTTTTTACAAAACATATGGTAGAATTGTAAATTTTTTGAACGCAGATAAGCAGTCCACTGCATCTGATGCGTAGGGCAAGGGGATGTTTAGTCTGTTGGAGTTAAAAACTCCCACTGACAGGTTGCAAAGCGAATGCAGATGTCCGCTTTATATGCGTGAAAAACGAGAAGTTGTCTAAAATTAGAAAAAGATATTATAGTAAAAAACGGAAAGAAAACAGTAACTACGGTTTCCTTTCCGTTTTTGCGTGTTGATTGTGAAAAACACACAAAAAATGTATTTTGAAATTATGAAATATATAAAAATATGAAAAAACATATTGACAAATCGTGTTTACAGGGTAATAATGTAATTACTTTAATAAAACATTTTATAAAACATAAAATAAAACAATATAAAAAAGGAGGAAACAATTATGTTACAGCAGGTAATGACAAATCCAGGAGAAATTATTTTCAGAGAGGTTCCGGTTCCGGAGGTAAAGGAAAATCAGGTGTTGGTAAAGATTATGAATATTGGTGTTTGTGGATCAGATATTCATGTTTATCATGGAAAACATCCGTTTACAAAATATCCGGTAACACAGGGACATGAGGTTTCCGGTGAGATTACAGAACTTGGAAAAAATGTCACAGAGTTTCATGTGGGACAGAAGGTGACGATAGAGCCTCAGGTATATTGTGGACATTGCTATCCATGTCGTCATGGAAAGTATAATCTCTGTGAGGAATTAAAAGTAATGGGATTTCAGACGACAGGAACAGCATCTGAGTATTTTGCAGTGGATGCATCTAAAGTAACACCTATTCCAGAAGATATGTCCTATGAAGAAGGAGCTATGATCGAACCTCTTGCTGTGGCAGTTCATGGTGTAAAACAGATGGGCGATGTGGCTGGCATGAATATTGCAGTCCTTGGAGCAGGACCGATTGGAAATCTCGTGGCACAGGCAGCAAAAGGAATGGGGGCAGCGAAAGTGATGATCACAGATATCAGTGATCTTAGACTGGCAAAGGCAAAAGAATGTGGAATTGATGTGTGTGTGAATACCCAAAATAAAGACTTCGGTGAGGCAATGATCGAAGCATTTGGACCGGATAAGGCAGATGTGATCTACGACTGTGCCGGAAACAATATCACAATGGGACAGGCAATTAAATATGCAAGAAAAGGAAGCACGA
>OLSP01002395.1_pt1 | contig 15229 bp, 13 predicted proteins | sample 1672941 | NCBI WGS metagenome assembly OLSP01 (sample SAMEA3136739, study PRJEB25190) | human gut metagenome | reverse complement strand
AAAAAGAAATATTTATAGAAGGAGACGAACAACGTTTAGAACAAGTTTGGACCAATATTATTTCAAATGCTATAAAGTATACAAATGAAGGTGGACTCATTACAATTACGATGAAAAAAAATTCTAAAGATATAGAAATTTCTATAGAAGACACGGGTATTGGAATGTCTAAAGAAGTCGTTTCTCATATTTTTGAAAGATTTTATAGAGAAGATAAAGCAAGAAATGTTGAAGGAAATGGACTCGGCTTGGCAATTGTAAAATCTATTGTTGATTTACATCATGGGAAGATAGATATTTTATCTCAAGTAGATGTGGGTACAAATTTTATTGTAAGACTGCCAATTGAAAAACAAAAATTAATTGAAAGATTGAAAAGGTAAGGGGATTAGTATGTTAGAATTAAAAGAAAAGATTTTAAGTGATGGAGAAATTATTGAACCAGATATTTTAAAAGTAGATAGTTTTATTAATCATCAAATTGATCCAAAAACTTATAGATCAATTGCTAAAGAAATTAAAAGAAGATTTGCAGGGGAAAAAATCGATAAGATTTTAACAATTGAAGCATCAGGAATTGCACTGGGATTAGCACTTAGCTATGAATTAAATGATATTCCTGTTGTTTTTGCTAAAAAAGGAACATCTAAAACAGTTAATGATGATTTATATACAAGTGAAGTATATTCATATACTAAAGGAACAAGATATATTGCTTGCGTTAAAAAGAAATATTTAAATGAAAATGAAAATGTGATACTTGTAGATGATTTCTTAGCTGATGGAAATGCAATGCTTGGATTAGTCGATATGTGTAATCAAGCAAAAGCACATATTGTTGGATGTGGTATTATTATTGAAAAAGGATTTCAAAAAGGACATCAAAAATTAGTTGATTTAGGTTATAGAGTAGAATCGCTTGCGATTATTGAATCGTTTGAAAATGGTAAAATAGTTTTCAAATAGGCTAGAAAGGAGCATCTATGTATTTAAAAAAAATAGAATTACATGGATTTAAATCATTTGCAGATAAAGTTAATATAGAATTTCAGCCGGGAATAACAGGAATTGTAGGGCCTAATGGATGTGGAAAATCTAATATTTCGGATGCAGTTAGATGGGTATTAGGTGAACAATCTGTAAAATCTTTACGTGGAAGTAATATGGCAGATGTTATTTTTGCTGGTTCTCAAGATCGTCGGGCACAAAATTTAGCTGAAGTTACTTTAATATTTGATAATAGTGATCGTATGCTCAATTATGACTATAATGAAGTTAGGAGTATGATGACATGGCATCTTCATCAGGCAAAAGAACATCATCTTCCAATAGGACGAGAAAAAGTACCACAAACAGCCGCAGCAGGCAGGCACAGAGAACAGCACAGGACAGTGAACTGTTCCATGAGATCGGTCTGATCGTTTTGTTTGTGGTAATGGTGATATTATTTTGTTGTAATTTTGGTATTATCGGCCCGGTCGGCAATGCGATCAGCGGGGTCTTATTCGGTATCTTTGGATTTACTGCATATATAGCACCTATTGTGATATTTCTGGCTGTGGCTTTCTGGTTCGCCAATGAGGGGAACCCTACCGCTGTACGCAAAATGATTGCAGGTGTCGTATTGTTTCTGATGCTCGGTGTGATCTGTGATCTGATCGCCAGGACTGCCGGCTCTATGGAACAGTATGATATCAAACTGTTATATACAAACTGCAGTACCGGTAAAAAGGGCGGAGGTATTCTGGCAGGAAGTATCTGCTATCTGTTGCTGCATTATCTGGAGACGGTAGGAACGGTTCTGGTGGTCTTATTGTGTTCTGTGATCAGTCTGATCCTGGTAACGGAGCGTTCTTTTTTAAACAGTATGCGAAACGGTGGTGACCGGATCCGGGAACTGTCCAGAGAGGATGCAGTGCGCAGACGGGAAAATGCACAGATCCGCAGACAGGAACAGGAGGAACGTAATTCCCAGAGAGAGGAAGCCCGTCGTATCCGGGAAGAGGAACGACGGATCCGTGAGGAAGAGCGCAGACTCCGTGCGGAAGAGAAAGAGAATGAGCAGATCTTAAACGCCATTCCCCGCAGAGAGAAAAAAGTCAGCGGTGTTATGATGGACACTTCCCTGAAAAAGCAGGAGGCACAGCCTGTGGGAAGACGGGAAGATATTCATGAGATCGTTTATGAAGAGGATGCACAGGAGATTCCTGTTGTGGAAGAGACCAGAGTGACCTCCAGCGATTTTGATAAGATCAAGGTAACGGGAATGCATCAGGTGACCATGCAGGAGGCCGCAGCAGAAGAACCTTACGAGGAGATCCCCGTGGAGGAAGTGACCAGTGCTGCTACCTTCAAAAAACCTTTTGAACGCAGAGAATCCTGGCAGGAGGAGGCAGCACTCCTGACACCTCAGGCGGAATCTATCCGGATTCACAAGGAAGATATCCCGGAGCCTGAGCCTGTCGTGCGGGAACCTGCAGAGACAGCAACGGCGGAAAGCCACATACGACCGAAAATCACGGCACCGGAGCCGCCAAAGGGTAATTCTCCGGCAGAGGATCAGATACATAAGGATATTGCGAAAGCGGCCAAACAGCCTCCGGCAGAATACCGGATTCCGCCTCTGAGCCTGTTACAGAAGGGAAAAGCAGCTACCGGAGATTCCTCCAGAGAATTGAAAGAGACCGCCATGCGCTTGCAGCAGACGTTAAATACTTTCGGTGTAAAGGTAACGATTACCGATATCAGCCAGGGTCCCAGTGTTACCCGCTATGAACTACAGCCGGAACAGGGCGTAAAGGTATCCAAGATCGTAGGCCTGGCAGATGATATCAAGCTGAATCTGGCGGCAACGGATATTCGTATTGAGGCACCGATCCCCGGAAAGGCAGCTATCGGTATCGAAGTCCCGAACAAAGAGAACATGACAGTAGCACTCCGGGATCTGTTAGAGAGCAAAGAGTTTCAGGAGTTTAATTCCAATATTGCATTTGCCGTAGGTAAGGATATCGCGGGCAAGACTGTGGTGGCGGATATTGCCAAGATGCCTCATATGCTGATCGCCGGAGCTACCGGTTCCGGTAAGTCCGTATGCATTAATACGCTGATCATGAGTATTTTGTACAAGGCGCATCCGGATGATGTGAAACTGATCATGGTGGATCCGAAGGTCGTGGAACTGAGTGTCTATAACGGCATTCCTCATCTGTTGATCCCGGTAGTGACAGATCCCAAGAAAGCATCTGCTGCATTGCACTGGGGCGTCAGTGAGATGGAAGACCGTTATCGGAAGTTTGCCGATTATAATGTCCGTGATCTGAAGGGGTATAACAAGAAAATAGAGACAATGCCTGTTCCGGAAGGAGAGGAAGCACCGAAGAAGATGCCGCAGATCGTCATAATCGTGGACGAGCTGGCGGATCTGATGATGGTATGCCCCGGCGAAGTGGAGGAATCTATCTGTCGTCTGGCACAGTTGGCCAGAGCCGCAGGTATCCATCTGATCATCGCTACCCAGCGACCCAGTGTGGATGTCATCACCGGACTGATCAAGGCCAATATGCCCAGTCGTGTGGCATTCTCCGTATCCAGCGGTGTGGATTCACGAACGATCCTGGATATGAACGGTGCGGAGAAATTGCTTGGTAAAGGCGATATGTTATTCTACCCGCAGGGTTATTCCAAACCGGCCAGAGTACAGGGTGCTTTTGTGTCCGACAAGGAAGTATCCGATGTGGTGGATTATCTCAAGAACCAGGCACTGGGCAATACCTATAGCAACTATGCAGAAGATATTGAAGAGAAGATCAAAAATATCGGCTCGTCAGGTGGTTCCTCCGGAAGCGGCTCTGGTGGCGGTAACGACAGAGACGAATATTTTGAGGAGGCCGCAAGGTTTATTATTGATAAAGACAAGGCCAGCATCGGCATGTTGCAGCGTGTGTTGAAAATCGGTTTCAACCGTGCTGCCAGAATCATGGATCAGCTTTGCGAATACGGCGTGGTAGGTGAAGAAGAAGGCACTAAACCCAGAAAAGTACTTATGAGCATGGAACAGTTCGAACAGCTGTTGGAGGAAATCTGACATTCGTTCGAGACTGTCTGAATAAACGGAGGGAAAAAGGACATGAAAACAGATATTGAAATCGCACAGGAAGCGGTAATGGAGCCCATCACCAAAGTGGCTGAAAGTATTGGCATTGAAGCAGATGACCTGGAACTTTACGGAAAATACAAGGCAAAGCTTTCCGAAGAATTTTTACGTAAGATCCAGGATCGTCCCAATGGAAAACTGATTCTGGTAACAGCTATCAACCCAACTCCTGCAGGAGAGGGTAAGACCACGACCACGGTAGGTATGGGAGAAGCTTTCGGCAGAATGGGCAAAAAGGCTGTAATTGCGCTCAGAGAGCCGTCCTTAGGCCCCTGCTTTGGTATCAAAGGTGGAGCTGCCGGCGGCGGTTATGCACAGGTAGTGCCTATGGATGAACTGAATCTGCATTTTACCGGTGATTTTCATGCCATCACCTCTGCCAACAACCTGTTGGCCGCGCTGCTGGACAATCATATTCAGCAGGGCAATGATCTGGGCATCGATACCCGGCAGATCGTGTGGAAGCGCTGTGAGGACATGAATGACAGAGTCCTTCGTAATATTGTGGTAGGACTTGGCAACAAGACAGACGGCTTTGTCAGAGAGGATCATTTTGTCATTACCGTAGCCAGTGAGATCATGGCGATCCTGTGTCTGGCAGACGATATGAAGGATCTGAAGGAGCGCCTGTCCAGAATCGTTGTGGCTTACAACTATCAGGGGGAGCCGGTGACCGCCGGCCAGCTGAAAGCAGTCGGTGCCATGGCAGCACTGTTAAAGGATGCCATCAAGCCCAATCTGATCCAGACCTTAGAGCATACTCCCGCATTGGTACACGGAGGTCCGTTTGCCAATATCGCTCACGGATGTAACTCCGTCAGAGCTACTAAGGCAGCCATGAAGATGGCAGACTATTGCATCACGGAAGCCGGCTTCGGTGCGGATCTGGGAGCAGAGAAATTTTTCGATATCAAATGTCGTAAGGCAGGACTTACTCCTGATGCAGTGGTACTGGTAGCAACCATCCGTGCACTGAAATACAACGGTGGCGTTGCAAAGGCGGATCTGGGAGCAGAGAATCTGGAAGCGTTGAAAAAAGGTATTGTGAATCTGGAGAAACATATTGAGAATCTTCAGAAATATGGTGTGCCTGTAGTGGTTACCCTGAACTCTTTTATCACCGACAGTGAGGCGGAGACCGCTTATGTCAGAGAATTCTGTGAGACAAGAGGCTGTGAGTTCGCACTCTCCGAAGTGTGGGAGAAAGGCGGAGAGGGTGGAATCGCTCTGGCTGAGAAAGTATTAAAAGCAATCGACGAAAAAGAGAACCACTTCCATGTTTTATATGAAAATGAACTGTCTCTTCAGGATAAGATCAAAAAGATCGCGCAGGAGATCTACGGAGCGTCTGATGTAGTGTTTGCTCCGGCGGCAGCAAAACAGTTAAAGAGACTGACGGAACTTGGCTTTGGTGATCTGCCGGTATGTATGGCAAAGAACCAGTATTCTCTGTCGGATGATCCTACGTTACTGGGAAGACCTTCCGGTTTTGAATTGAATGTAAGAGAGGTCTATGTGTCTGCCGGTGCCGGTTTTGTTGTAGTGCTCACCGGTGCGGTCATGACCATGCCAGGCCTGCCCAAGGCTCCAGCTGCTTACAATATCGATGTGGATGACAGCGGTAGGATCGTAGGCTTGTTCTAGTAAGGAGGAAAGTGTCTCATGGCACAGTTAATAGATGGAAAAGTTATTTCCGCACAGATTAAAGATGAAGTCAAAGAAAAAATCGCAGGGTTAAAAGAGCAGGGCTGCGAAGTAACGCTGGTGGTGATCCAGGTAGGTGCGGATCCCGCATCTTCCGTATATGTCCGCAACAAGAAAAAGGCCTGCGAATATGTAGGTATCCGGTCTCTGGCATATGAACTTCCAGAGGAGACAACAGAGGAAAAATTACTGGAGCTGATCCGGGAATTAAATGACAGAACCGATGTCAACGGCATTCTGGTGCAGCTGCCGTTACCGAAACATATTGACGAAGAAAAGGTACTGGATTCCATTTCTCCTTTAAAGGATGTAGACGGATTTCATCCCCAGAATGTCGGTGCACTCTGCATCGGCAAGCCGGGCTTTGTGTCCTGTACTCCTGCAGGAGTCATACAGCTGCTGAAGCGTTCCGGTATTGAGATCGCCGGAAAAGAGTGTGTGGTGGTAGGCAGAAGTAATATCGTCGGCAAGCCCATGGCATTGTTGCTGCTTCGGGAGAACGGTACGGTGACGGTGGCTCACAGCCGTACCAAAGATCTGAAAGAAGTAACCAAAAGAGCGGATATTCTGGTGGTGGCTGTCGGCAAGCCGAAGATGATCACGGCAGAATATGTAAAAGAGGGTGCGGTTGTCATTGACGTGGGAATTCACCGCAACGAAGAAAACAAGTTGTGCGGTGATGTGGACTTTGACAGTGTGGAGCCTGTATGCAGCGCCATTACTCCGGTTCCCGGCGGCGTAGGTCCTATGACCATAGCTATGCTGATGAATAACTGCCTGGAATCGGTATCCTTGCAGGCAGTAAGAGGATAATTATATGAAGTGTCCGAATTGCGGGGCGGAAATGAAAGAAGGTACGCTTTACTGCGAGCACTGTGGGGAGGATATCCATATTGTTCCCGATTTTGAACCGGAAATTGAATACAATATGGAGCAGACTCTGCATGATATTGCCAGGGAAATGACACCGGAAGAAGATGCCACGGACGATCAGGATGCACAGCAGAGCATGACGGAATTGCAGGACTGGGATGAAGAACCGCTGGAAAATACGGCAAAACATCCCTTTCGCTGGAAATTCATTGTGCTGATCCTGGTGCTTGCGGTAGTAGCGGTGGTATGTACCGGTTTCGGAATCTCTTATTCCCACTATCATTCCGCTGAATATCAGATAAAGAGTGCGAGAGAGTATGTAGCTTCCGGGGAATACGATCAGGCGATCACCTGTTATGAACGTGCGCTGGAAATCGATCCGGGGAACATCACCTTAAAATTTGAACTGGCGGATATTTATTTTCAGAAGAACAACAAAATGGAATATGAATATCTGCTTCGGGAGATTGTTGCGGATGCCGCAGCTACTTCCGAACAACTGGAAAGTGCTTATGGAAAGCTGATCGCCATCTATGCGGCCAGGGAAGATTATAAGACCATTAATGATCTGTTGTTGAACTGTGGTAATGTAAATATTATGAGTAAATACCAGAGCTATATGGCAATGGAACCGGAATTCAGTCTGCAGGAGGGATATTATACCAGCATCCAGCCTTTGAAACTGACAACTTTCGGAAGTGGTAAGATCTACTATACTACCGACGAAACCGAACCGGGAGAACACAGTCTGCTGTATACGGCACCCATCCTTTTAGAGAGCGGTGATTACTGTATCAAAGCCGTCTACATCAATGAGAATGGGATCAGTAGTCCAGTGGTTACCAAAAATTACCATATTGAGATCGAGGAACTGAGTGCTCCGGAGGTAACGGCGGTCAGTGGGGATTATGAATTCCCAATCAATATCGAGGTGACCGACGGATATGATGTTTATTACACAACGGATGGTTCCGATCCTACGCAGAATTCCACGGTGTATAATGGACCCATCCCCATGCCTCTTGGCAAATCAGTCTTCCGGTTTATCCGCATTGCGGAAGGAAGAAAGAGCGAGATCGTGGAGAAAAGCTACAATCTGGTCATGAACACGGAGTTTATGCCGGAGGATGCCGTGACAAAAGTAGTGAATTATGCCATAGAAAGTGGTAAAATAACGGAAGCATCCGGAAGCTTTGATGAATCCGGTGCCGCATATCTCTATCAGTATCAGTATGTGACGAACATCAACAAGATAGATGATTTCTATGTTGTTGCCGAGATCTACCGGGGAGAAGATGGGACAGTCACAAAGACGGGGAATCTGTTCGCCGTAAATGCCTATACCCGGGAACTGTACAAATTGCAGACCGACGAAAGCGGCCGCCATTATACGCTTGGTGATCGTTTAGATATATAATCCTAACAGAAGGGACGGAAAAAGAGAAATGTATAAGATCGTAAAAAAACAGGAGCTGACAACCAACATCTATCTTATGGAGGTAGAAGCAGACAGAGTGGCAAAGACCTGTGAACCCGGTCAGTTTGTCATCGTAAGAATGGATAGCGAGAGTGAGCGTATCCCTCTGACTATCTGTGATTACAACAGGGAAAAAGGAACAGTAACCATTGTGTTCCAGACCGTTGGTGCCGGTACAAAACTGATGGCACAGCTTTCCGAGGGAGAATACTTCCATGATTTCGTAGGTCCTCTGGGATGTCCTTCCGAACTGGTAGAACAGCCTCTGGATGAGGTAAAGGCAAAGAAGATCCTCTTCGTGGCTGGTGGTGTCGGTGCGGCACCGGTATATCCCCAGGTAAAATGGCTGCATGAGCATGGCGTTGCTGCAGATGTTATCGTGGGAAGCAAGACCAAAGATCTTCTGATCCTGGAGAAGGAGATGGAAGCTGTCGCAGGAAATCTGTATGTAACCACCGATGACGGCTCCTATGGAAGAAGCGGTATGGTAACCCAGACCATCAAGGATCTGGTGGCAGAAGGTAAAAAGTACGATCTGTGTATTGCCATCGGTCCTATGATCATGATGAAATTCGTGTGTCTCTTAACCAAAGAACTGGAGATTCCCACAGTTGTCAGTCTGAATCCTATTATGGTAGACGGTACGGGAATGTGCGGTGCATGCCGTGTAACTGTCGGCGGCAAGGTAAAGTTCGCCTGTGTAGACGGACCGGAGTTCGATGGACATGAAGTAAACTTTGATGAGGCAATGAGACGTCAGCAGATCTACAAGACTGCAGAAGGACGTGCAATGCTGGCCCTGGAAGAGGGAGATACCCATCACGGTGGCTGCGGCAACTGCCAGTAGTCATACAAAAGTTTGAACACGATAAATCAGAAAGGCATGGTTAAAATAAAATGGATGTATTAAAGAGAATTCCTGTCAGAGAGCAGGATGCGAAGGAACGTGCTACCAATTTCAAAGAGGTTTGTCTCGGATATAACAAAGAAGAAGCAATGGAAGAGGCTTCCCGCTGCATTAACTGTAAAAATGCACAGTGTGTAAAGGGCTGCCCCGTAGCAATCCAGATTCCACAGTTCATTGAACAGGTGAAGAACGGCAACATTGAAGAGGCTTATCGTATTATCAGTGAATCCAGCGCCCTTCCCGCTGTCTGCGGCCGTGTATGCCCTCAGGAAAGCCAGTGTGAAGGAAAATGTATCCGTGGCTTCAAGGGAGATCCGATCTCCATCGGTAAGCTGGAGCGTTTTGTGGCTGACTGGGCAAGAGAGAATGGCATCAAGCCCACTCCCGCAGCACAGAAGAACGGTAAGAAGGTAGCTGTGATCGGTTCCGGCCCTGCTGGTCTTACCTGTGCCGGAGATCTGGCAAAGCTGGGATATGATGTGACCATTTTCGAAGCACTGCATGAGGCAGGCGGTGTACTGGTATACGGTATTCCCGAGTTCCGTCTTCCCAAGACCGGTGTTGTGGCAAAAGAAATCGAGAATGTAAAATCTCTCGGCGTTCATATTGAGACTAATGTGGTGGTAGGTAAATCCGTGACCATCGACCAGCTGATGGATGAGGAAGGTTTTCAGGCTGTATTCATCGGTTCCGGTGCCGGACTGCCGAAGTTCATGGGTATCCCCGGTGAGAATGCCAACGGTGTCTTCTCTGCCAACGAGTACCTGACCAGAAGCAACCTGATGAAGGCTTTTGATCCCGACTCCAGAACTCCTATCATGCATGGTAAGAAGGTAGCCGTTGTCGGCGGCGGTAACGTGGCGATGGATGCAGCAAGAACCGCACTTCGTCTGGGTGCGGAGGTACACATTGTATACCGTAGAAGCGAAGAGGAGCTGCCTGCCAGAGTGGAAGAAGTACATCATGCAAAAGAGGAAGGCATCATCTTTGATCTGCTGACCAATCCTACTGAGATTCTTTCCGATGATAAGGGATGGGTGACCGGTATGAAGTGCATCCGCATGGAACTGGGTGAGCCCGATGAGAGCGGCAGACGCCGTCCGGTAGAGGTTCCGGGATCTGAATTCGTGATGGAACTGGATACCGTGATCATGTCTCTGGGTACTTCCCCGAATCCTCTGATCTCTTCTACAACCAAGGGACTGGATACCAACAAGTGGAAATGCATCATTGCGGACGAGAACAATGGTAAGACCACAAAGGAAGGTGTCTATGCCGGCGGAGATGCGGTAACCGGAGCAGCGACCGTTATTCTTGCCATGGGCGCAGGAAAAGCTGCTGCCAAAGGCATTGACGAATATCTGAGTACAAAATAAACACCCCGGATCCTGTCCACAGACAGGATGGAATGGAGGATTACATGGTAAGACATATTGTTCTGTGGAGTCTGGAAGGCAATCTGACAAAACAGGAAAAGAAAGAGACCGCCGAGAAGATCAAGGAGTTACTGGAGCCCATCAAAGAGAAGGTTCCCGGTGCCGTAAAGGTGGAAGTGATCATCAATGAACTGGACAGCAGCAACCGGGATGTGGCTCTGATCTCTGAGTTTACAGATACTGAGGCGCTGGCTGCCTATCAGGTGCATCCGGATCATCTGGCAGCAAAGGAATATATTGGATCCGTGGCAGGCAACAGAGCCTGCCTGGATTACGAGTATTAAGGATGGTGTTGGTATATGGCATGGTGTCCGAAATGTAAAAACGAATATCGGGAAGGAATCACCGTATGTCCCGATTGCGGAGAAACGCTGGTAAGCGAGGAAGAACTGACGGACTGGACTTCCGTGCTGTTCGGTGAACAGGACGAAATGGAGAAACTGAAAGACTTCCTTACATACAATGGGATCCGCAAGAGCAAACTTTCCTTCGATGAGGCGGAGCAGGTCTATGAACTGTTTGTAGATGCAAAAGAGGAAAAACAGGCGAAGACGATTGCCCGGGTATTTCTGGAACAGCAGGAAAAAGAGCGGACGGAAAATGCTGCTGAGGAAGAGGCTGCGGTAGATGAATTCCTGATGCCGGAGACAGAAGAAGCATCGGAGAAAGTCAATCCCGGAGAACTGCTGAAAACAGCTTCCGCCCAGGGTGGACTTACTTATATGAACAGTGGAGCCAAAGCAGAGGAGAATCGTTCCTCTGCCTGGGTACTGCTGGTGGTGGGAATCCTCGGAATGCTTGTCATGATCCTGGGAATTACCGGCGTACTTCCTTTGAACATCGGCAACCCCTATATGTTCTACGGAGTGATGAGTGCTGTTTTCATTCTGTTCATTGTCATGGGCGTGGTATCCATGCGGAATGCAAAGCTTTTTGAGAAAAAGGCAGAGTCCGAGAACTCTCTGGTGGATACTCTTCTGAAGTGGAGTGAAGAAAATCTGACGGCGGAAAAAATTGACGCTCAGATTGAAAATGCTGCAGATACACCGGAAGAGGCTCTTTATTACAAGAGATTCGAAGTAATCCGCAGCCAGATGAATCATCAGTTTATGAATCTGGATCAGCAGATGCTGGAGAACCTTATTGACACAAAGATCTATGAACAGATCTTCCCGGATACAAACGGAGCAGAAGAATGATCAAAATATCCATCGTATGTGTAGGGAAGATCAAGGAGAAATTTTTCCGGGACGCCATAGAAGAATACAGCAAACGTCTGGGGCGTTATACGAAGTTAAATATCATCGAAGTGACGGATGAAATGACACCGGATGGAGCCAGTGCGGCTCTGGAAGATCAGATCCGTGAAAAAGAAGGGGCGAGGATCCTGGCGAAACTGCCACAGGATGCCCTGATCGTTACGCTGGAGATTGCCGGTAAAAACTTTTCTTCCGAAGAATTTGCGGCATGGATTGAAGATTGCACTGTCAGAGGAAAAAGCCATATCTGCTTTGTCATTGGCGGATCGCTTGGTTTGCATCCAAGTGTCTGTAAAAGAGCGGATCTGGCCTTAAGCTTTTCCAAAATGACATTTCCTCATCAGTTGATGCGAGTGATCCTGTGCGAACAGATCTATCGTGCATTCCGGATCATTCAGCACGAACCTTACCATAAATAAAGAGTAAAAGTAGAAGTATATGACAAAAAAACAACGTGCATTAGAAATTATAGAACGTCTGAAAAAGGAATACCCGGATGCCGGTTGCACTCTGGATTACGATCAGGCATGGAAGCTGCTTGTCAGCGTGCGTCTGGCGGCTCAGTGTACCGATGCCCGGGTAAATATCGTAGTGGAAAAGCTGTATGAGAAGTTCCCGGATGTGGATGCCCTGGCAGAGGCTCCGGTGGAAGAGATCGAGGCAATCGTAAAGCCCTGTGGCCTGGGGCACAGCAAAGCCAGAGATATCAGTGCCTGCATGAAGATTCTGCGGGATAAATATGACGGAAAGGTTCCAGACGATTTTGACGAATTATTGTCTCTGCCTGGAGTGGGCAGAAAAAGTGCGAATCTGGTCATGGGGGATGTCTTTGGCAGACCTGCCATTGTGACAGACACCCACTGTATCCGCCTGGTGAACCGTATGGGACTTGTGGACGGGATCAGGGAACCGGCAAAGGTGGAGAAGGAGCTGTGGAAGATCATTCCGCCCGAAGAAGGCAGCGATTTCTGCCACAGACTGGTATATCACGGCAGAGAAGTGTGTACCGCCAGAACCCATCCTTACTGCGAAAAATGCTGTATCAGTGACATCTGTAAAAAAGTCGGCATATAAAAGGCGGACAGGGAAATCTACTGCCGCAGACAGGAGCAAAGCCTATGAGGATGTATGACATTATCATGAAAAAAAGAAACGGCGGAGAGCTTTCGAAAGAAGAGATCCACTTTTTTATCGAGGGCTATACCCGTGGAGAGATTCCTGATTATCAGGTATCCGCGCTGATGATGGCGATCTACTTTCAGAAGATGACCGAGAAGGAGACTTATGAACTGACCATGGCCATGGCACACAGTGGTGAGATGCTGGATCTGTCCGGAATCCATGGCTGCAAGGTGGACAAACACAGTACCGGAGGTGTGGGAGATAAGACTTCTCTGGCATTGACACCCATGGTGGCTGCCTGTGGGATCCCGGTGGCCAAGATGAGCGGCAGAGGCCTGGGGCATACCGGAGGGACCATTGACAAGCTGGAAAGCTTTCCCGGATTTTCCACATCACTGACCACGGAGCAGTTTATTGAAAATGTGAATCGGATCGGCATTGCCATTATGGGACAGACCGCAGATCTGGCACCGGCGGATAAAAAGCTGTACGCCCTGCGGGATGTGACAGCTACCGTAGATAATATGTCCCTGATTGCCAGTTCCATCATGAGCAAGAAACTGGCAGCCGGTGCAGATGCCATTGTACTGGATGTCAAGACCGGAAGCGGTGCCTTTATGAAGAGCAGGGAGGATGCTTTTGCTCTGGCGGAGGAAATGGTGAAGATCGGTAAGAATGCCGGACGTAAGACTATTGCCATAATCTCGGATATGGATCAGCCGCTGGGCCGGGCCGTGGGAAATGCCCTGGAAGTGAAGGAAGCCATTGCAACCCTGCGGGGAGAGGGCCCGGAAGATTTCAAAGAACTTTGTATGGTACTGGGAAGTCGGATGTTACTTGCCGGTAGTAAGGCGGAGAGTGTCGAAGAAGCCAGAAATATGCTTACAAATGTCATCAGAGATGGCAGTGCTTTACGGAAGCTGGAGCAGTTTGTGGAGGCCCAGGGCGGTGACCCTGCGGCGGTAACGGATCCGGAGCTTCTGCCGAAGGCATCCATGGTGGTTCCTGTCTGTGCGGACAGAGACGGCTTTGTAGAAAAAATTGCCTGTGAGGATATCGGAATTTGTTCTCTGCTCTTAGGCGGCGGAAGAGAGACCAAGGAAAGTGAGATCGACCTGTCTGTTGGCATCCTCTTAGAGAAGAAAAAAGGGGATGCGGTGAAAAAGGGAGAGGTACTGGGATACCTTCATGCCAATGATGAGAAACGCCTGGAAGCGGCGAAGGAAAAGTTCCGGAGTGCCTATTTCATCACCGGCCATCAGCCGGAGGCAGAACCTCTGATCAAAGGGATTTTACAGTAACATATTCCGGCATCCGCTTTCATATAGTTTTATATGAAAATGAAGAGAATGCCATCGAAAAAAGAAAAATGGATCGATTCCCTGCAGTTACCCAAGGATGTCTGTATGGGAGCACTGCGGGTGACGCTGACGGGAAACTCCGAAGCCTGGATTGAAAATTACAGAGGAATCCTGGAATATACCGGAGAGCGGATCCTTTTGCAGGCCAAGACCTGTCAGGTGTGCCTGGAGGGAACCAGGCTTTCCATCGACTATTATACCAATGAAGATATGAAGATCAGCGGAAATATCAGTGCACTGCGATATTTGCGTGAATAATCATTTTTATGAGAGGTTAACAGGATGACGGAGTGGGTCAAACGTCTGCAGGGTTATGTGAAGATCCGGGTATGGGGCTTTGCACCGCAGCGATTTATCAATCTGTGCAGTAATAAGGGAATATTGCTGTGGAATATAGAAAAACAGGAAGATGTTTATACCATGTGCATCGGCCTGCGGTCTTTTTACGAACTGCGGCCCATCGCCAGAAAGACAAAAGTAAGGGTAGTCATATCGGAAAGATATGGACTACCCTTTTTTGTGCCGGGAATGCTGCGCAGAAAAGCGTTTCTGGCAGGTTTATTTCTGGCGGTGGCTTTCTGGCTGATTTCGTCTTTATTTGTGTGGGATATTCAGGTGACTGGCAATTATCAGGTGACGGATGACGTGTTCTATTCCTTCCTGGAGCAGGAGGGCATTCACACCGGAATGCGAAGGAGTGAACTGAATATAGGTGAGCTGGAAAAACAGATAAGACGGAAGTTTTCGCAGGTTACCTGGACCTCCGGCCGTCTGGACGGGACCAGACTGGTGATCGAAGTAAAGGAAAACGATATGTCGGTTCCAGAAGTCGTACAGGATGCTGCAGGGGCAGGAAAAGATCTGGTGGCAGAATGCAACGGGGTGATCACGGATATGATCGTGCGTTGTGGTGTCCCGAAAGTATCCATAGGCAGTG
>OLSP01002394.1_pt1 | contig 15231 bp, 10 predicted proteins | sample 1672941 | NCBI WGS metagenome assembly OLSP01 (sample SAMEA3136739, study PRJEB25190) | human gut metagenome | reverse complement strand
ACTACAACATGACCAAAGAAAAGAAGAACCATCCGGACAGAATGGAAACAAAGAAGTATTGTAGATTTTGTAAGAAACACACATTACACAAAGAGACTAAGTAATCCGTGTGATGTTTCGGAAAGGATGTGTATCACATGAGCGAAGCAGAAAAGACTTCGAAGGGAAGCTTCTTCAAGAATCTCAAAAGTGAATTCAAACGATGCACATGGCCGAAAAAGGAGGATCTTGCGAAACAGTCTGTACTTGTTATAGTAGTATCAGTTTTGCTTGGAGTTATCATTGCAGGTATTGACTGGGCGATTCGTTACGGATTGCAGCTACTCAACATCGTTTCGTAGGAGGGTGCCATGGCAGAAGAAGCAAAATGGTATGTAGTGCATACTTATTCAGGATATGAGAATAAGGTAAAAGCAGACATTGAGAAAACGATTGAAAACCGCAACCTTCAGGATCAGATTCACGAGGTTATGATTCCACTCCAGACGGTGATGGAAGAGAAAAATGGTGAGAAGAAGCCGGTGCAGAAAAAAGTGTTCCCGGCCTATGTTCTTATCAATATGGTAATGAACGACCAGACTTGGTATGTTGTGCGAAACACGCGTGGCGTAACAGGCTTTGTCGGTCCCGGATCCAAACCGGTTCCGCTGACAGACGAAGAGATTGCCAACATGGGATTTTTGGCAGAAGCCGAAGTGGCTCCGTTTTCCATTGGCGATCATGTTGTTGTCACAGAGGGAGTATGGCAGGATACTGACGGCGTTGTTCAGGAAGTTCATCCGGCAAAACAGATGGCGGTGATCGTCATCGACATGTTCGGAAGAGACACACCGGTTGAAATTGATTTCTCAGAGTTGAAAAAGCTTTAATTGAATTAGGAGGAAACGAAAATGGCTAAGAAAGTCGAAGGATATATTAAATTACAGATTCCAGCAGGAAAAGCGACTCCAGCCCCACCGGTTGGTCCAGCGCTTGGTCAGCATGGAGTAAACATTGTTCAGTTTACAAAAGAGTTTAATGCTAAGACTGCAGGACAGGAAGGAATGATCATTCCTGTTGTTATTACAGTATATGCAGACAGAAGCTTCAGCTTCATCACAAAGACTCCACCAGCAGCAGTTCTTTTGAAGAAAGCCTGCAAGATTGAGTCTGGTTCAGGTGAACCAAACAGAAAGAAAGTTGCTACTATCTCTAAAGCAGATCTTCAGAAGATTGCTGAGACAAAAATGCCAGACTTGAATGCTGCCAGCATTGAGGCTGCTATGAGCATGATCGCTGGAACAGCAAGAAGTATGGGAATCACAGTAGAGGACTAAAATAATAACTTGTCAAAAATACGCTGAAAAGAACTAATGTCATTAGGACGTTGTGGGAGAATGAGAATCAGGTAGATTCGTTCCCCGTTCGCTAATACCACTAGGAGGTTTAAACAATGAAAAGAGGTAAAAAATACACTGAAGCCGCTAAAATGATCGATCGTGCTGCACAGTACGATGTGGCTGAGGCTGTTTCTCTTGTTAAGAAGACAGCTGTTGCAAAATTTGATGAAACAGTAGAAGCTCATGTTCGTCTTGGTGTTGATGGACGTCATGCAGACCAGCAGGTTCGTGGTGCTGTTGTACTTCCTCACGGAACAGGTAAAACAGTTCGCGTTCTCGTATTTGCCAAGGGCGACAAAGCAACTGAGGCAGAGGCAGCAGGTGCTGATTTTGTTGGAGCAGAGGAATTGATCCCAAGAATCCAGAATGAAGGCTGGTTTGATTTTGATGTAGTAGTAGCTACACCTGACATGATGGGTGTTGTTGGTCGTCTGGGTCGTGTCCTTGGACCAAAAGGCTTGATGCCAAACCCAAAAGCTGGTACTGTTACAATGGATGTTACAAAAGCTGTTAATGATATTAAAGCAGGTAAGATCGAGTACCGTCTTGATAAAGCAAATATTATCCACTGTCCAGTAGGAAAAGCTTCCTTTACTGAGGAGCAGTTGACAGAGAACTTTAACACATTGATGGATGCTATTATTAAAGCAAAACCAGCAAGTGCAAAGGGAACCTATATGAAGAGTGTAACAATCACTTCTACAATGGGACCTGGTGTCAAAGTAAATCCTTTGAAACTTGGATAAATAAAATGAAATAAAAGAAGTTCCTTCCCGGGAGACGGGTAACGCTTCGCGTTAAAGCCTCCGGGAATGGAACTTTTTTTTATGTCTGAAAGGAAGAGAAAGGAACCCAAAAGGGTCGCTTTTTTGGGGGGGATGATTGGCCTCCCCGGCGGTGATGGCGGTTGGGGTGCTTGCAAGAGGATTTTTTGATTTTTGGAAGGGTAGTTAAGAAAAAACGAAGGTTCTATCATTCGGGATTTTGAGGCACCGTCGGTGCGCAGGGCGCGTAGTTTGCGCCCGCGCATCCGTTACGTCTGCCTCTCTGAGCGAAAGCGGTCCCGAATGAGAACCCTCGTTTTTTCTTTAGGAAACCCTGCAAAAATCCAAAAAAACACTTGACACCCACCCAAACCTATGCTATTCTATCAGAGTTATAACTGCCGTAGACAGCAAGTACGAAAGTGTAAGAGTGATGAACCGCTTGCCGAGGATGATTGAGAATTTTTGAATGGATATTCCGGTCTGCGCGTGCAGTCGGGATTTTTTTTATGTAAAAACTCCTCTGATTGGCAGATTATAAGGCAGCTTCGGCTGACTATCAAAAGGAGGTAACAAATCATGGCTAAGGTCGAATTAAAAGCACCTGTCGTAGACGAGATCAAAGGTTATGTGGCAGAAGCCAAATCCGCAGTATTAGTTGATTACCGTGGATTGACTGTTGAGCAGGACACAAGATTGCGTAAACAGTTAAGAGAGGCTGGCGTTGTATACAAGGTATACAAAAACACAATGCTGCATCTCGCATTCGAGGGTACAGACTATGCAAAACTGGATGAGAATCTGGAAGGACCTACAGCAATTGCGTTTGGCATTGAAGATGAGACTGCTCCGGCAAGAATCTTAAATGATTTTGCAAAAGAAGCAGAGGCACTTCAGTTCAAAGGAGCTGTTGTAGACGGAGAATACTATGATGAGGCAGGAATCAAAGTCCTTGCAACAATCCCATCAAAGGAAGTTCTTATTTCCAAATTGCTTGGAAGTTTGCAGTCACCAATTACAAACTTTGCGCGTGTGGTTAAACAGATCGCTGAATCTCAGGGCGAAGCCGCTGCAGAGTAATTCGTAACAAAGAAGCCCTTAGGGCAAAAATAAAAAATAATGGAGGATTTTAAAATGACAACACAGGAATTTATCGATGCTATCAAAGAGATGAGTGTTATGGAATTAAATGATTTAGTAAAAGCATGTGAGGAAGAGTTCGGCGTTTCCGCAGCGGCAGGCGTTGTAGTTGCAGCAGCAGGTGCTGACGGTGCAGCAGCAGGTGCTGAGAAAGACGAGTTCGACGTAGAGTTGACAGAAGTTGGCGCTAACAAAGTTAAGGTTATCAAGGTTGTTCGTGAAGTAACAGGTCTTGGACTGAAAGAAGCAAAAGAAGTTGTTGATGGAGCACCTAAGGTAGTTAAAGAAGGCGCAAGCAAAGAAGAAGCTGAAGAAATCAAGACTAAACTTGAGGCTGAAGGCGCTAAGGTTACATTGAAATAATTGTGGCTGATAAGGCTTTTTGAATCAGGACAGAAATGATGAGTGGCAGGAGGATGCGGTATCCGTGTCTTTCTGCCTCTTTTTTATGCAGTGGCAGGGGTGTTTGCAACTTTTGAAAATGACTAAACATTGCCATAAAAAAATAGTAAATTTTACTTGATAATATATAGGACAAACTATACAATAAGAGTAGAAAAAAATGGAGGTAAAATCATGAAAAGAATGAACAAAGTGCTGGCTGTTATTCTTTCTCTTGCTATGATGATCACCATTGCTCCGGCAAACAATGGAACATCAAAAGCGGCGGAAGAAGCAGCGTCCGGATATGCAAAGATTCATGATCCATCTATCGTGATCGGATACTATGAAGGTGAAACATATTCTGACAAAAGTGTAGTGTATGGAACTCAGAATGCGGATAACAGCAGAAAGAAGATTTATTTTATCTTTGGATCTCACAAGAGTTTTGCGTATTCTCTGGATCTGAAAGAATGGAAAACTTTCACAAACAACATCAATACATCAGCAGCCACTTTATTTGCGGAAGATGCAAAATGGGCAAGTATGGGGGCTAAGAGTGCAGGTTACTGGAATATCCATGGAAACCTGTGGGCGCCGGATGTAATCTGGAATCCAGATTACGATAATGGTGATGGTACCAAGGGTGCCTGGATGATGTATATGAGTATTGCCGGTATCAACCGTAACTCTGTTATTACCCTGCTTACATCCAAGTCTTTGAATGGGGACTGGACAAGAAAGAGTGCTATCGTATACTCTGGTTTTGATAAGGGAGATTATGATTACACCAAGACGGATTACAAGGCAGTAACGGGAGATGCAGATTTGAATGCCCGTTATATGGTAAAAGATGGTGCAAAGCCATCCATTGCAGCAGGAACTACATTCAAAGAGTCCCGTTCTAACCGTGAATATTGTGCTCATGCCATTGATCCTTGTGTGCTGTATGATAACGGTAAACTGTGGATGTCCTATGGATCCTGGGATGGCGGTATCTACCTCATTGAGCTGGATAAAACAACAGGCCTTAGAGATACAACACATAAGTATCAGTATAAGGTGAATGAATCGGATCCTTACATGGGAATTAAGATCGCAGGCGGCGGTTTTGCTTACTGCGGCGGCGAGGCATCTTACATTAAAAAGATTGGCAGCAAATACTACCTTTTTATCTCCTATGAAGGATTGGAAGCTGCAAAAGGTTATAATATGAGAGTTTGGTCATCTGATTCACTTGCCGGCCCATATAAAGATATCAGTGGAGACGATGCCAGATTTGTAGGAGATGGTGTAGATGCTGAGTCAGGGACTTATTCCATGATAAGCCGTTATGGTTTTGGAACAATCGGAACCCGTCTTATGAGTTACTATAAATGGAATCATATGGATTATGGTTTTGTTGCCCAGGGACATAACTCTGTGCTTTCGGATACCGATGGCAAAAACTATGTAGTATACCATACGAGATTTACAAATAAGGGTGAATATTTTGAAGATCGTATTCATCAGTTGTTTGTGGCAAAGAACGGTGGAATCGTAGCAGCACCATTTGAATATGATGGCGAGACATTGGCGACAAAGGCTTATGATGCAGCTAAGGTTGCCGGAAGTTATCAGATCCTTTCTATGGTAAATGTGAAGGCGGCAGATAAAGAATGTGTAACAGAAAAAACCATGACGCTGAATCTGGATGGTACAGTAACCGGAGAGTACACCGGAACCTGGTCACAGGCCAGTGACGGACCATATGTTACATTGAAGATCAAATCTGCTTCTTCTACTCAGTCTAAGGATGAAGCTACTTATCAGGGTGTATTTGTAGAGCAGACAAAAGAAGGTACAAAGGATAAAGTAATGTGCCTGACAATCGTAGGAAATAACGATCTGTCTGTCTGGGGATACAAAACAAAGGATGCGGATCCACTTCCTGTGAAAACTGCAGATCCTGCACAGACCAACAAACCAGCCACTGTAAAAGGTCCTGTAAAAGGAAAAACATATACGGTTGGTAAGTTGAAATACAAAGCAACCAGCAAAACGAAGGTAATTGTAACAGGTGTTAAAAGTAAGAAACTTACATCCGCTACTATCGGAGCAACTGTTAAGATCAAAGGCAAGAGCGTAAAAGTTACAGCTATTGGCAGTAATGCATTTGCAAAATGCAAGAAGCTGAAGAAGGTTACCATCGGTAAGAATGTGACAAAGATTGGTAAGAAAGCATTCTACAAATGTTCTGCTCTGAAGACTGTTACTGTAAAAGGCAAGAAAGTTAAGAGTGTAGGCAAGAATGCGTTCAAGGGAATTGCAAAGAAAGCAAAACTGAAAACACCTGCTTCTAAGAAAAAAGCATACAAAAAACTGTTTAAGATCAAATAAAGATCTGAAACGATGTTAAAAAAGAGTCATTTGGAAATCTCAGGATTTTCAAATGACTCTTTTGCGTAATGGAAGCTAAAAAAAATAACGCCCGGCGGGCGTAAAATAATTTTGAATAAACCGTTGACACTAGTCTACAAATGTGGTACGATGTAGGATAGCATGATTATGGTAAGGTAGGATTACCAGCCCTACATTGTTTATTAGTCTATCATAGTTTTGTATAAAAGACAAGGAGTGAAATCAATCAATGGAGAAAAACAGAATTCGTCCGGTTCATGTTGGAAAAGGCGTGAGAATGAGTTACTCGAAACAGAAGGAAGTCCTGGAAATGCCAAACCTCATTGAGGTCCAGACAGATTCCTACAAATGGTTTCTGGAAGAAGGCCTGAATGAAGTTCTCCGCGATATTTCGCCAATCGCGGATTACAATGGCAATTTAAGCCTGGAATTTGTCAGCTTTGAACTTTGCAGAGATGATGTGAAATATTCCATCGAAGAATGCAAAGAAAGAGACGCAACTTATGCAGCCCCTTTGAAAGTCAAAGTGAGACTTCACAACAATGAGACTGAGGAAATCAGTGAACATGATATTTTCATGGGCGATTTACCTCTTATGACAGATACAGGTACTTTTGTAATCAATGGTGCAGAACGTGTAATTGTTAGCCAGTTAGTGCGTTCTCCTGGAATTTATTATGGAATTGATCATGACAAGATTGGTAAAGAACTGTATTCTGCTACGGTTATCCCGAACCGCGGTGCGTGGTTAGAGTATGAGACCGACTCCAATGATATATTTTATGTCCGTGTAGATAGAAATAGAAAAGTTCCTATCACGGTGCTGCTTCGTGCCCTGGGAGTAGGAACGAACCAGGAGATTCTGGATATGTTCGGAGAGGAACCGAAAATTCTGGCAAGTTTTGCCAAGGATCCTTCAGAGAACTATCAGGATGGTCTGCTGGAACTTTACAAGAAACTGCGTCCGGGCGAGCCGTTGGCAGTAGATAGTGCGGAAAATCTCATCAACAGTATGTTCTTTGATGTGAGACGCTACGATCTGGCTAAAGTAGGACGATATAAGTTTAACAAAAAACTGGCTCTTCGTAACAGAATTACCGGTTTTAAACTGGCAGAAGATGCTGTCAGCCCGGTGACAGGAGAGGTGGTTGCAGAGGCTGGAACTCTTGTAACAGAGGAATTGGCTGATGAAATTCAGTATGCAGCTGTTCCATATGTATTTGTTGAGACGGAAGAAGGAAGAGATGAGAAAGTTCTCTCCAATATGATGGTGGATCTCAATGCGTTCCTGCCAAAAGCAGATAAAAAAGCGCTGGGAATCACAGAAGAAGTTTACTATCCGGAACTGGCGAAAATTCTGGAGGAAAACGAGACTGAAGAAGAGCAGTATGAAGCAATCAGTAAAAATGTGGCTCTCTTGATTCCAAAACATATTACAAAAGAGGATATTTTTGCATCCATCAACTACAATATGCATCTGGAGTATGGCATTGGAAACAAGGACGATATTGACCATTTGGGTAATCGTCGTATCCGTGCTGTTGGCGAACTGCTTCAGAATCAGTATAGAATCGGTCTTTCCCGTATGGAGCGTGTTGTACGCGAGAGAATGACGACACAGGATCTGGAAGGAATTTCCGCTCAGTCCCTGATCAATATTAAACCGGTAACTGCAGCGGTTAAGGAATTCTTCGGAAGCTCCCAGTTGTCCCAGTTTATGGATCAGAATAACCCACTGAGTGAATTGACACATAAGCGTAGACTTTCCGCATTGGGACCAGGTGGTCTGTCTCGTGACCGTGCCGGATTCGAGGTGCGAGATGTACATTATTCCCATTATGGAAGAATGTGTCCGGTAGAGACTCCGGAGGGACCTAACATCGGTTTGATCAACTCACTGGCATCTTATGCAAGAATTAATGAGTATGGATTTGTAGAGGCTCCGTACCGCCGTGTAGACAAGACAGATCCGGAAAATCCTAGAGTTACCGATGAAGTTGTATATATGACAGCAGATGAAGAAGATCGTTATCATGTGGCTCAGGCGAATGAAAGACTGGATGAGAACGGATACTTCGTCCGTAAAAATATTTCCGGTCGATTCAGAGAAGAGACTTCTGAATTTGAGAGAAAACGAATTGATTATATGGATGTATCTCCTAAGATGGTATTTTCCGTGGCAACAGCCATGATCCCATTCCTGGAGAACGACGATGCTAACCGTGCGCTGATGGGATCCAACATGCAGCGTCAGGCGGTGCCGCTTCTGGTAACAGAAGCACCGACGGTAGGAACCGGAATGGAAATGAAGGCTGCAGTCGATTCAGGAAACTGTGTGACGGCAAAAGAAGCCGGTGTGGTTGAGAGAGCAGAATCTAACCGGATCATTATCCGTAAGGAAGATGGCAATATGGATGAGTACAAACTGGCTAAGTTTGTACGAAGCAACCAGGGTACCTGTATGAACCAGAGACCAATCGTGACAAAAGGCGATAAAGTTGAAAAAGGACAGGTTATCGCAGACGGACCATCTACTTCCGGCGGAGAGATTGCTCTTGGAAAGAACCCGCTGATCGGATTTATGACCTGGGAAGGTTACAACTACGAGGATGCTGTTCTTTTGAGTGAGCGTCTGGTGCAGGAAGATGTATATACATCCGTACACATTAATGAATATGAAACAGAAGCAAGAGATACCAAACTTGGTGCAGAAGAGATTACAAGAGATGTACCGGGTGTGGGTGATGACGCACTGAAAGATCTGAATGAGCAGGGAATCATCCGCATTGGTGCTGAGGTTCGTGCCGGAGATATTCTGGTAGGAAAAGTAACACCAAAGGGAGAGACAGAACTGACAGCAGAAGAGAGACTGCTCCGTGCTATTTTCGGCGAAAAAGCCAGAGAAGTAAGAGATACCTCTTTGAGAGTCCCTCACGGTGAATTTGGTATTGTAGTAGATGCAAAAGTGTTTACAAGAGAAAATGGAGATGAACTTTCTCCAGGTGTAAATCAGACTGTTCGTATCTACATTGCCCAGAAGAGAAAAATACAGGTAGGAGACAAGATGGCTGGTCGTCATGGTAACAAGGGTGTCGTATCCCGTGTGCTGCCGGTAGAAGATATGCCATTTTTACCAAACGGACGTCCGCTGGATATCGTGTTGAATCCATTGGGTGTGCCTTCCCGAATGAATATCGGACAGGTATTGGAGATTCACTTGAGTCTTGCTGCACAGGTACTTGGATTCAATGTGGCTACACCTGTATTTGATGGCGCCAATGAGGTAGATATTATGGATACTCTGAAACTTGCCAATGATTATGTAAATACTCCATTGGATGAGTTTGAGAAGAAATATAAAGATACGCTGGATCCGGAAGTGATGGATTATCTGCTTACTAACCAGGAATACCGCAAACAGTGGGCAGGCGTTCCGATCAAAGAGGATGGAAAAGTGCAGTTGAGAGATGGCCGTACCGGAGAATTCTTCGATGGAGAGGTTACGATCGGATTCATGCATTATCTGAAACTCCATCACCTGGTAGACGATAAGATCCATGCTCGTTCTACCGGACCATACTCTCTGGTAACACAGCAGCCTCTGGGCGGTAAAGCTCAGTTTGGTGGACAGCGTTTCGGAGAGATGGAAGTTTGGGCACTGGAGGCGTATGGTGCTGCTTACACATTGCAGGAAATTCTGACAGTGAAGTCCGATGATGTTGTAGGCCGTGTGAAGACATACGAAGCAATCATCAAAGGTGACAATATTTCTGAACCGGGTATTCCGGAGTCCTTCCGAGTACTGTTAAAAGAACTTCAGTCTCTGGCGCTGGATGTAACTGTGCTGGATGAAGAAGGCAATGAGGTTCAGATGAGTGAGACATTGGACGATGCACCGGCACCGAATGTAAATGCATTGATGAACGATAAGAAATTTGATAATAATGAGTCATTTGAGAGCGCTGGATACCGCGAAACAACCGTAGAAGGTCTGGATGATGACAGCAACATTGCAGATTAATAGAAAGGACGGTTTACGAAATGCCACAGTTTGGAAATGAGAATGAAACAACATTGACATACGATAAGATCAAGATCACGCTGGCGTCCCCAGAAAAGATCCGCGAGTGGTCAAAGGGAGAGGTAAAAAAACCTGAAACCATCAATTACCGTACTTTGAAACCAGAAAAAGATGGTTTGTACTGCGAGCGCATTTTCGGTCCTAGCAAGGACTGGGAATGTCACTGTGGAAAATACAAGAAAGTTCGCTATAAAGGTGTGATTTGTGATCGATGCGGCGTAGAGGTTACCAAGTCCAGCGTCCGTCGTGAGAGAATGGGTCATATTGAACTGGCTGCACCGGTTTCCCATATCTGGTACTTCAAGGGAATTCCAAGCCGTATGGGTCTGATGCTGGATATTTCTCCAAAAGTATTGGAGAAAGTACTGTATTTTGCATCCTACATCGTATTGGAGTCTACAACACCGGAAATCACTGTAAAACAGGTCCTGTCTGAGCAGGAATATCAGAAAGCCAGAGAAACCTATGGCGATGCGTTCCGAGTAGGAATGGGTGCTGAGGCAGTTCAGGAACTGCTTCAGAGCATTGATCTGGATGAGGAAAGCAAGACATTAAAGGCAGAATTGAAAGAGTCAACAGGACAGAAGAGAGCCCGCATCATCAAGCGTCTGGAAGTAGTGGAAGCTTTCCGTGAGTCAGGCAATCATCCGGACTGGATGGTTCTGACTGTGATCCCGGTTATTCCACCGGATCTGCGTCCGATGGTACAGCTGGATGGTGGCCGTTTTGCCACATCCGATCTGAATGATCTGTACCGACGCATCATCAATCGAAACAACCGATTGAAGAGACTGCTTGAACTTGGCGCGCCGGATATTATCGTGCGAAACGAAAAGAGAATGTTACAGGAAGCGGTAGATGCCCTGATTGATAATGGTCGCCGTGGCCGTCCGGTTACTGGTCCTGGAAACCGTGCTCTTAAGTCTCTTTCAGATATGTTGAAAGGTAAACAGGGACGTTTCCGTCAGAACTTGCTGGGTAAACGTGTTGACTACTCTGCTCGTTCCGTAATCGTCGTTGGTCCGGAATTGAAGATGGGTGAATGCGGTATTCCTAAATTGATGGCTGCCGAATTGTACAAGCCGTTTATTATTCGTAAGCTCATCGAACGTGGTATCGTTAAGACTGTTAAGTCTGCAAAGAAAATCGTAGACCGCAAAGAGCCGGTGATTTGGGATATCTTGGAACATGTAATGAAGGGACACCCGGTACTGTTGAACCGTGCTCCGACCTTGCACCGTTTGGGTATTCAGGCTTTCCAGCCTAAAATGATCGAAGGTAAAGCTATCCAGTTGCACCCGTTGGCATGTACGGCATTCAACGCCGACTTTGACGGTGACCAGATGGCTGTTCACTTACCTTTGAGTAATGAAGCAATTCTTGAAGCACAAATGTTGATGCTTCAATCACATAATATCTTGAATCCGGCAAACGGTGCGCCTATTACTGTGCCTGCACAGGATATGGTTCTTGGTTTGTACTATATTACTAAGTTGCGTGCCGGTGCAAAAGGTGAAGGTTTGACATTCTACGGACCGGAAGAAGCGTTGATCGCTTACAATGAAGGTAAGGTAGATATTCATGCTCCGGTGAAGGTTATCGTGAAAGACGTTGATGAAAATGGTAACATTGTAGACGTAATGCGCGAAACTTCGGTAGGACGTGTGATTGTTAATGAAATTGTTCCGCCTGAAGCAGGTTATATCAATACAATTATCTCTAAGAAATCTCTTCGTGATATTATTAGTGATGTAATTAAGGTATGTGGTGTGGCTAAGGCTGCCGACTTCCTGGACGGAATCAAGAACTTAGGTTATCAGATGGCGTTCAAGGGTGGTTTGTCATTCAACTTGGGTGATATTATCATTCCGAAGGAAAAAGAAACTTTGGTACAAAAAGGTTACGACGAAGTTGAACAAGTCGTAAACAACTATAACATGGGTTTCATTACCAATAACGAACGTTACAATCAGGTAATTGATATTTGGACACATGTGAACTCCGAGTTGTCTAATATCCTGATGAAGACTATTTCTTCGGACGATCAGGGTTTCAACTCTGTATATATGATGCTTGACTCTGGTGCCCGTGGTTCTAAAGAGCAGATTCGTCAGTTGTCAGGTATGCGTGGTTTGATGGCAAAACCGCAGAAAGCAGGTGCTGAAGGTGGTCAGATCATCGAGAACCCGATTTTGTCAAACTTTAAAGAAGGACTTTCGGTGTTGGAGTACTTTATCTCTACCCACGGTGCTCGTAAAGGTTTGGCGGATACCGCTTTGAAGACTGCCGATGCTGGTTATTTGACTCGTCGTCTGGTGGACGTATCACACGATGTGATTATTACAGAAGAAGACTGCGGTACACTCCGCGGATTGGTTTGTACGGACCTTAAGAATAATGATGAGGTTATTGCTACTCTGTACGAACGTATCTTAGGCCGTGTTTCCGTACATGATATTATTCATCCTACCACAGGTGAATTGCTTGTTGCTGGTGGTGAAGAAATCACAGAAGAAGTAGCCAAGAAGATTCAGGAGTCTCCGATCGAGAGTGTTGAAATCCGTTCGGTATTGACTTGTGAAGCTAAGAAGGGGGTTTGTGCTAAATGTTACGGACGTAACCTGGCAACGAGCCGCATGGTTCAGAAGGGTGAAGCTGTCGGTGTAATCGCTGCTCAGTCTATTGGTGAGCCGGGTACACAGTTGACATTGCGTACATTCCACGCCGGTGGTACTGCTGCAAATATTGCAGCTAACGCCAGTATCGTTGCTAAAAATAATGCACGTCTTGAATTTGAAGAGTTGCGTACAGTAGATATCGTTGACGAGATGGGTGAATCTGCAAAAGTGGTAGTAGGTCGTTTGGCCGAAGTACGTTTTGTGGATGTGAATACCGGTATCGTTCTTTCTACTCATAACGTACCTTATGGTTCAACATTGTATGTAAGCGACGGCGACTTGGTAGAAAAAGGCAAACTGATTGCTAAGTGGGACCCGTTCAATGCTGTTATTATCACAGAAGCAACCGGTAAGATCGAATTTGAGGGCGTGATTGAAAACGTTACTTATAAGGTTGAATCGGATGAAGCAACAGGTCTTCGTGAAATTATTATTATTGAATCCAAGGATAAAACCAAAGTTCCTACCGCTCATATCTTAACAGAGGACGGTGATTTGATCCGTACTTATAACTTACCGGTAGGTGGTCACGTTATCATCGAGAACGGTCAGAAGGTAAAAGCCGGTGAAGTAATCGTGAAGATTCCGCGTGCCGTAGGTAAGGCGGGTGATATCACGGGTGGTCTTCCTCGTGTTACTGAATTGTTTGAAGCTCGTAACCCGTCAAATCCGGCTGTCGTTTCTGAAATCGACGGTGAGGTGACAATGGGTAAGATCAAACGTGGTAACCGTGAAATCATCGTAACTTCCAAGACAGGTGAGGTTAAGAAATATCTGGTTGCACTGTCTAAGCAGATTCTGGTACAGGAAAATGACTATGTACGTGCTGGTACTCCGTTGTCTGACGGTGCTACTACTCCGGCAGATATCTTGGCAATCAAGGGTCCTACAGCCGTACAGGAATATATCGTGAATGAAGTTCAGGATGTATACCGCTTGCAGGGTGTGAAGATCAATGATAAGCACTTTGAGATTATCGTTCGTCAGATGATGCGCAAAGTACAAATTGATGAACCGGGAGATACTCGCTTCCTCGAACAGCAAGTCGTAGACAAACTGGAATTCATGGAAGAAAATGATCGTATCTGGGGCAAGAAAGTCGTAGTAGATGCTGGTGATTCTCAAAATATGCAAGCTGGACAGATTGTAACTGCCCGCAAGTTGCGTGATGAGAATAGTATGTTGAAACGTCGTGACTTGAAACCGGTTGAGGTTCGTGACGCTGTTGCTGCTACCTCTACTCAGATCCTTCAAGGTATCACGCGTGCTGCTTTGCAAACATCAAGCTTTATGTCGGCTGCTTCCTTCCAGGAAACAACGAAAGTATTGAATGAAGCTGCTATCAACGGTAAGATTGATAAGCTTGAAGGTATGAAGGAAAATGTGATCTGTGGTCACTTGATTCCTGCCGGTACCGGACAGCGCGAGTTCGAAAAGCTCATCGTTGGATCAAAAGAAGAGTATGACCGTATCTTGGCTAACAAGAAAACAGTACTTGACTACAATGAAGTAGAATAAATACAATTCAATTGGCTATATGAAAAGGAGCAGTTGCCTGATTGGGCAATTGCTCCTTTTTTTATTTCTTTTTTACTCGCGTGTATTACCATTAGTTTCAGGAAAAATGTGTTATTTTGCAGGATAACTTTTTAATCATATTAAATATGGAAGAACAAAATAACAACGGACAATTACAGATTGAATTGAGAGAAGAGGTTGCACAGGGAACTTATGCAAATCTTGCTATTATTACTCATTCGAGTTCTGAATTCATCCTTGACTTCGTGCGCGTAATGCCGGGCATACCGAAGGCTGGTGTGCAATCTCGTATTATTGTGGCTCCGGAGCACGCAAAACGTCTGCTGCGGGCATTAGAAGATAATATAGCAAAGTATGAGCGCGTATTCGGTCCGATTCGTACTTCGGATGAACCCCCTATTTCTCCTTTGACGGGTGTAAAAGGCGAAGCGTGAGGATGATATAAAAACATTAAAAAAGAAAAAAAAGTTGTAGCGCATTGAATATTCAAATATTATTCGTATTTTTGCAGCCCAAAATGTATAGTTACGAAATTAATATAACAATAATATAAATCAAAAAACAATTAAAATGCCTACAATTCAGCAATTAGTAAGAAAAGGACGCGAAGTGCTGGTGGAGAAAAGTAAATCTCCAGCCTTGGATTCATGTCCTCAAAGACGTGGCGTTTGCGTGAGAGTATACACTACTACTCCGAAGAAGCCGAACTCTGCAATGCGTAAAGTAGCTCGTGTACGTTTGACTAACCAAAAAGAGGTGAACTCATACATTCCGGGAGAAGGACACAACTTGCAGGAACACTCAATCGTTTTGGTACGTGGTGGTCGTGTGAAAGACCTTCCGGGTGTGCGTTATCACATTGTACGTGG
>OLSP01002391.1_pt1 | contig 15241 bp, 8 predicted proteins | sample 1672941 | NCBI WGS metagenome assembly OLSP01 (sample SAMEA3136739, study PRJEB25190) | human gut metagenome | reverse complement strand
CGCTTCACCACCTTTTTCCATCAGTTCACCCTGATCTTCGATGAGCTGGCACGGGAAAAATATGTGGACTGGTTCGGTTATTCTGCATCAGTCAGCCCTTATGTGCTGGAGCAGTTTGAAAAAGAAGTGGGCTATCCTTTCCGCCCGGAATACATTATCGATCAGGGCTACATGAACAACACCTACCGCATTCCATCCAAAGAATTCAAGGATTTCCAGGCATTCCAGAGAAGAGAAGTTGCCAAGCTTGCCAAAGAGATGGTAGACATTGTTCATGAATACGGCAAAGAAGCCATGATGTTTATGGGCGACCACTGGATCGGCATGGAGCCTTTCATGGATGAGTTTGCGACTATCGGACTGGACGCGGTGGTAGGAAGTGTTGGCAACGGCGCCACCCTGCGTCTGTTCAGTGACATCAAAAATGTAAAATACACAGAAGGCCGTTTCCTTCCTTACTTTTTCCCGGACACCTTCCATGAGGGCGGGGATCCTGTGAAAGAAGCGAAGGTGAACTGGGTAACTGCAAGGCGTGCCATCCTGCGAAGTCCCATCCAGAGAATCGGATACGGCGGATACTTAAAGCTGGCCCTGGAGTTCCCGGATTTTGTCCAGTATATCAAGGAAGTGTGCCAGGAATTCCGCACCCTGTACGACAACATTCAGGGCGTTACCCCTTACTGCGTGAAGCGGGTTGCAGTCTTAAACTGCTGGGGCAAAATGCGTTCCTGGGGCAACCATATGGTTCATCACGCTATTTACCACAAACAGAATTACTCTTATTTCGGTATCATCGAGGCTTTAAGCGGTGCGCCATTTGACGTTTCCTTTATCAGCTTTGATGACATTCTGGCAGATAAGGATCTTCTGAAAAACTTCGACGTTGTGATCAATGTGGGAGACGCAGACACAGCCCAGAGCGGCGGCGAGTACTGGGCCAATGAGACTGTAATTACAGCCGTGAAGGAATTTGTCTATAACGGCGGCGGATTCATCGGCGTTGGGGAGCCAGCAGCCCATCAGTGGCAGGGCAAATACTTCCAGCTGGACGACGTGCTGGGAGTGGAAGAGGAACGAGGCTTCAACTTAAATACAGATAAATACAACTGGGAAGAGCATAAGGATCACTTTATTCTTGCAGACACAGACGGAACCGTGGATTTCGGGGAAGGCAAGAAAAACATTTTTGCGCTTCCGGAAACCACCATTCTGATCCAGAAAGACCAGGAGGTACAGATGGCGGTGAAAACCTTCGGAAAAGGCCGCGGCGTTTACATCAGCGGACTGCCGTATAGCTTTAAGAACAGCCGTGTGCTTTACCGTGCAGTTCTCTGGTCTGCCTCTGCAGAGGAGGAGCTGAACTGCTGGTATTCCACAAACTATAACGTGGAAGTTCATGCATACGTGAAAAACGGCAAATACTGTGTGGTAAATAATACCTATGAGCCACAGGATACGGTGATTTACAGAGGCGATGGCAGCAGCTTTGAACTTCATGTAGAAGCAAACGAAATTAAGTGGTATCAGATCTGATCCAAATAAGCAGTGCCCGGGCAGAATGCAGACAGATGTATCTGCCCGGGCACTTTTTTGTCTTTTTATACAGGAGAAAGGTTGCATTTATAAGAGGAATCTTTTAAACTACAGGTAGTATCGTTTTATGAGGTGACAGTTTATATGTATACAGTAGAAGAAATTAAAGAAAAAATCGGAAGCGGTCAATGGACAAGGGCGGATGTAGATACGATTATCGCAGATTTGAAGGCTTCCTCAAAGCTTACTTCCCATGTGGGGGAGATTTATTATTCCAGCTATGGTGTCTTTGCATACAGCTTTCGTGACCGTGTGTATCCTATGCTGGAAATCTGCCAGGAGGCGAAGCTTCTGCTTGGTCCCTCCATGGAAAAAGCTCTGATTTATCTGGCACTGATGCGTCTTTATTTCTGCCTGGGCTTTCTGCCGAAGGTAGTGGAATACGGTCTGAAATATGCAGAATCCGGCTACACTTTGCGTGATTGCCTGAAATCTGTATATAATACCATTGCAGCAACCTTTACAGACTGTGGACTTTATAAAGAGGCAGATATTTATCTGGAGAAAATGCTGGATATTTCCAGGCTGGATCCCTGCGGGCCGGAAGTGGATTTCTGGAATTCTGATTACATGAATGAGTTCGTGTATTATGACAGTAAAGTATATGTGAAGCTTGGAATGGGAGATGTCAAAGGCGCTGAGCAGGCCCTGGAGGGGATCGGAAGACTTCTTGCGTGCGATGATATTTCCGAAGAAGGAAAAAACTTTTTCCGCCTTCAGAGGGAATGCACGGATCTGTATCTGAGAATGCACAAGACGAAGGATATCGCTGCGATTGCAGAAGAATTTAATGAATATATGAGGAAAATGGAGTCCGGAGAGCTTAAGGTGGACTGCCTGAATTTTTGTATTTATAATTTTGGCGAGCTGCTTCAGGTTATGGCGAAGGTGGAGCGCTGGGAGGATATTATCCGCATTGGCAACTTTATAAAGGATGCCCCCAATTTCAGCGGAAGCATTTGCCCGGTTTATAAGGTTATGTGTCAGGCTGCCCGCAGAAGCGAGAAGGAAGAGATCCGAAGCCAGGTGCATAAATATGAGAGAATGTATCTGGAGGCTCTGGAAAAAGAGAAGGAAAACTATGATGAGCTTTTGCGGCTTCTGGCGAAGGAGGAGCTTCGCCTTGTAAACCTGAAGGATACCATGAAAAAGGATCCTCTTACCGGATGCCTGAATAGGGCTGCCTTTGAAAAAAGCAGCAGACGGTTTGTCAGTGAACATAAAAAAGGATGTCTTGTTTTTCTTGACCTTGATTATCTTAAGGAAATCAATGACAGCTATGGGCATGAAGGCGGAGACAGTTATCTTGTATGCTTTGCCGAAAATATGAAACAGGCTCTCAGACTGGATGGTGCCCTGTACCGTTATGCAGGAGATGAGTTTTTGATTCTTGCTTCCGCCAGGGAAGAGGAAATTAAGAGGCGGCTACATTTCATTGTGGAAGAGAACCCGATCAAATTTCATATTAACGGAGATGAACGTAATATCGGTTTTTCTTATGGTATTGTGGCGTTTGAGGAGAAAAATGGGAATGTTGCAGAGCTGGTGAAGGAAGCAGACCGCAGAATGTACCTATGCAAAAAACGAAATCATGAGAGTATTTTAAAAGAGGCAAAAACGAAATGATTACGCAGGGAAATATCATACATTTTTATAACAAATATAAGGAAAATTTGGGAACAGAGGCACAGGTGCTTGAGGGGATCCTGAAAGCCCAGGATCAGGAGGCCTGGCTGGGAAAGCTGCGGCAGAAATCCAAGGCTATGCGGCGGCTTTACATTGAGAATGAAACGCTTCTCAATCTGTACATCCGTCCGTTTTTAAGCGGAGAGGTGAAGCTGGACGATGCCCTTGCAGAAGAGCTTTTAAATCAGATCCGGGAAGCCAATAATGAAGGGTATGAGGACGATCTGGCACTTGTGGAGGTGGCAGAGCTGCTGGATGGATATTTTCAGAAAAATAAAAATCTGAATGCCTACATTTGGACCTTGAATCTTCTTGGCAATTTTTATAACAGACCCTTCAGTGTTGAGGACGGAAAAAAGGGTGCCCTTTATTTTAAACGGCTGCGGGAGCTTTCCTGCCATTACTTTGAGATCGAAGACTTTGATGTGAGAAAACGGATTATATTTTCTTATTACAATTATCCCATCACGTTGATGAATTTTAACCTTGTAAATGCCAGGGAGCTTATGCAGCTTATCGATGAGGCACTGGCCTTTTACAATAACGAAGAAGTCCGGGCATTAGATGAAGATAAATTTGATTTTGATGAGCTGATCAAGGAGCTGAATTACGATCTTCTTGGGAATTCTGTGCTTGGATATTCCAGGGAAAACATTGATCCCCAGCTTCTTGAAAGGGCTTCTAAGGTGCTTGGAGAATATTATTCCAGGCAGCTTGAAGAGAACCCCAATCCCTACGAAATGCCGGATGAGATCTACTGCAATTATAAAAGGTGTCTGTTTTTCCAGGGAAAGCTTGACTGCACAAGCTTTATAGAGGATTACATAGGCTATTGCAGGTATTGTATAGAGCATGACACTCTGGACAGCCAGGAGGATGTGGACTTTTCGGACAGCCGTTATTTTCAGGTCGTAGTCAACCACCTTTATAATATTATGGAAACCCTGGATATGTACAAGGATGAATACCACGGACCAGATGATATTAAGGATTACTGCGTAGACGAATATGTGCGTATGATCCGCAGCCTGCCAAGGACAGAGAATGACCAGTTTATCAATGACGTGGTGTGGCGCTCCCTGAGAGAATTTCTGAAGTATCTTTCCAGGGATGAGGTAAGCTCCATGCTTCTTATGAAGGTTATGGTCAGCAGAGATGAGCTTACGGTTATCCACTGTGCCATGGTGGAGCAGATCGCAAGAAGGATCTTAAGCTCAGTGATCCGCAGACAGCCAGAGCTTCTGGTGGGAAGCTGTGGCTGTGCCAATGTGGTAGAGGTGCTGGAAAATCAGGATAAAATCCTGGATTTTGTATCCCAGGCTGCCCAGATTTTTGATGTGGGTAAAATCCAGCTGGCTTCTATTATAAATAAGCAGACTCGCCAGCTGACTGCGCGGGAGATGGAGCGGATTTACTGTCATCCTGCAAACGGAGTGAAGCTTCTTGCGGAAATTCCGGCTCTTCAGAAGTATAATGATATCATTCTCGGACATCACAAGTCCTGGGATGGCAAAATGGGATATCCAAAGGACTTTGACAACTGTGCTTCCAAGGAGCGCTTTCTCATTGAAATCTTTCACGTGAGCGATGGAATGGATGCAGCTACAGATTTTATAGGGAGAAGCTACAAGAGCAATAAAAAGATAGCACAGGTGATAGAGGAGCTGGCCTACGGCAAGGGTACCTGGTATTGTCCGGAGCTTGTGGAGCTGATCCAAAATGACAAGGAACTGCAGGCGGATCTTGCTTATCTGGTGGGAACCGGCAGACTTCGTACCAGCTGCTCTGTTTATGGAAGTGCAGTGGAGGATGGAAAGGCAGAGAAAATCCGCTCTGCCATTAATATTGAGAAGTGGGAAATGCTTGAGGAGCAGGAGGACGAGGACGATAACATTCTGGATTTCCTTCACAAAAGCGGAAGTGAAAACCGCCAGCTTCTTCGCGCACTTGCCAGAAATTCCCTGATTATCCTGTATGTGGATATGATGTCCGGGGAGTATAAGGTTTCCTACAGAGGAAGCCAGAGGCTTCTGGATGAAAAAATCCCGGATGGCCATTATGTGGATTTCCTAAAGGACTATCTGTCCCCTAATCTTGATCCCAAAGACTGGGACAGGATCCGTCTGAAAATCAAGCTGTCGGAGCTTTCCCATACGTTTCTGGAGCAGGAAGGAAGCTATGAGTGTGAGGCCAGGGTAAAGGTCAGAGAAAGGTACAGGTGGGTGCGCTTTCAGTTTATCCGTCTGGATGAAGGAAATGTTATGCCAAGGATGATGACCATAATCGCAACGGACGTTCAGGAGAGCCACAGCAGAAATGAGCAGCTGATGGCCGGCTTAAAGGCAGCATACCAGTCCGCAGAGGAAGCGAATAAGGCCAAGAGTGTGTTCCTGAACAGTATGTCTCACGACATCCGTACACCTATGAACGGAATCCTGGGTATGACCCAGATTGCCATGAATCATCTGGAGGATCCAAAGCGGGTTCTGGACTGTCTGCGCAAGATTGATGATTCCTCCAGGCACCTTCTTGGGCTTATTAATGAGGTGCTTGACATGTCCAAAATCGAAAGCGGCAGTACAGTTCTTCGGAAAGAGCCCCTGTGCCTGACGAAGACTATGGAGATCGTAGACGGAGTCTGCAGGCCATCCTCTATGGAAAAGCATCAGAGCTTTGTGATGGATATAGAGGGTATCTGCGATGATTACGTAATAGCAGATTCGGTAAGGCTTCGTCAGATCTTGATTAACCTGATTTCAAATGCTGTGAAATATACTCCGGAGAATGGACAGATTCTGGTGAAGGTGTCCCAGGAAAGCCATTTTATGAAGGGGGAAGCCAGATATACCTTTGTGGTGAAGGATAACGGGATCGGCATGTCTGAAAAATTTCAGGAAAAGCTGTTTGAGCCATTTTCCAGGGAGGATAACAGCATGACAAGTGCTACCCAGGGAACAGGTCTTGGGCTTTCCATTGCAAAGTCTATTATCAGCCAGATGGGCGGAACTATTGAGGTTTCAAGTCACCAAGGGCAGGGTACCACCTTTGTTGTACAGCTGGATCTTGAGCTGGCTCAGAAGGATAAGAAGGAGCAGGCAGCTGCCGATAAGGAAACGTGCAGCAGGGCAAAGGACAAAAGCTTTTTGAAGGGGCATAGAATCATGCTGGTTGAAGACAATGAGCTGAACCGGGAAATCGCCTACGAGCTGCTGTCCGAGCAGGGACTGATCGTGGATGCTGTAGAGAACGGAAGGGAAGCACTGGAGCTTCTTAGGCAGCAGCCGGAGAACTTCTATGAGCTGATTTTTATGGATATTCAGATGCCGGTCATGAACGGCTATGAGGCAGCCAGAAGCATCCGTGCAGGGGAGAGCACATACTGGAAGAAGCTTCCCATAATTGCCATGACTGCCAACGTATTCCAGGAGGATGAGCGTAAGGCAGCTGAATGTGGTATGAACGGGTATGTAACCAAGCCCGTTGATATGGAGATTATTTATTCCGTGCTTGAAAAATGGCTGCCAGGGATTTATAATAGCTGATGCGCGGCTGGCGCAGATAGGGAGCGATAGAGTTGAAGAAAAACAAATATGAAATTGATATGTGCAACGGAACCATTATGGATAAGCTGATTTCTTTTGCCCTTCCTTTGATGGTTTCCGGTATTTTGCAGCTGATGTTTAATGCGGTGGACATTATTGTGGTAGGGCGGTTTTCCGGCAGTCAGGCGCTGGCTGCGGTGGGTTCCACTACAGCCCTGATCAATGTGTTTACCAATCTTTTCATTGGTGTTTCTCTGGGTGCCAATGTTCTGGCGGCAAGGTTTTATGCAGCCGGAAAGGATAAGGAGATGTCAGAGACGGTCCATACGGCTATTACGCTGGCGCTGGTCAGCGGTGTGGTGATGGCAGTGTTTGGGCTTGTTTTTTCCAGATGGGCACTGGAGATAATGGGGACGCCGGCAGATGTTATTGATCAGTCCACCTTATATATGAGGATTTATTTTCTCGGCATGCCCTTTTTTATGGTTTATAACTATGGAGCTGCCATCCTTCGTGCAGTGGGAGATACCAAGCGGCCGCTGATGTTTCTGATCGTAGCCGGGGTGATCAATGCAGTGCTGAATATGTTCCTTGTCATCGCCTTCCACATGGGTGTGGCAGGTGTTGCCGTTGCCACAGTGATCTCACAGATGATTTCCTGTCTTCTGGTGCTAAGATGCCTGTATAAGACAGATGGCAGCTATCAGCTGCGTTTTTCCAAACTGTGCATGAAGAAATTTTATCTGGCGCAGATTTTCCAGGTGGGAATTCCGGCGGGAATCCAGAGCACGGTTATTAACATTTCCAATGCCCTGCTTCAGTCCTCTGTAAATTCCTTTGGCTCCACAGCTATGGCAGGATATACGGCAGCCAACAATGTGCTGGGCTTCCTTTATGCCTCTGTAAACGCTGTGACCCAGGCCTGTATGAGCTTTACCAGCCAGAATTACGGTGTGGGGAAATATAAGCGTATGGACAGGGTGCTTCTGGACTGCGGGATTTTGTCCTTTGTGATCGCGTTTGTGCTGGGTTGCGGCTCTTACATATTCGGCGGTGAGATTCTGAAGATTTATACAGAGGATCCGGAGGTAATCCGCTGCGGCGTGGAGATCCTTTCCATTACCACAGTGCCTTATTTCCTCTGCGGTATCATGGATCTTTTCCCGGGAGCCCTCCGCGGAATGGGACATTCCGGCGTGCCCATGATTCTTTCCATTATCGGTACGGTGGGTACCCGAATTGTGTGGATCTTCTGGATCTTCCCACAGAACCGTTCGCTCTACACCCTTTTCATCTCCTACCCAGCCTCCTGGGCCATCACCATTGTGATGCAGGTGATCTGCTTCATCTTCGTAAGGCGGACTGTACATGGACAGCTGAAAAGGAATGTGGCGTAAAGAGATTACGGGAAATGCTGCCGGGTGGCGGCGATAGGATATATGATTTTACAGAAGGATTGCAGTTGGCTTCATCTGAGATTGAGAGGTGGAGCGCTGGGGTCCTTCTTTTATTTTGCGTTGGAAAGGGAATTGACGGAATATTTGAATGTGACTATAATAACCTGAGAAATATCCGGCGCATGGAAGAGAGAGGAAAAATTGTATCCATGATAGAAGACAAGATAAAATACGACATAAGGAGCGTGGTGTGGGATGAATGATATGAAGAGGCTTTTGAGGTATGCGGGGCCGTATCGGAGGGATATGGTGCTGGGGGCGGTGCTGGTTCTGATTGAGACTTGCTTTGAATTGTTTATTCCCATTATGATCGCGGACCTGATCGATGTGGGAGTGGCAAATCATGACCTTTCTTATGTTTACCAAAAAGGAGTTCAGATGATTCTGTGTGCGTTGATGGCGCTGATTACCGGGCTTTTGTATGCGCACTTTGCTGCGAAGGCGGCTTATGGATGGGGCGCAGAGATTCGGAAGGCGGAGTATGAGAAGGTGCAGCAGTATGCATTTTCCAACCTGGATCATTTCGCAGTGTCCTCTTTGATCACAAGAATGACTACGGATGTAACGGTGCTTCAGAATATGGTAAATGCAGGCTTCCGTCCGGTGACAAGGGGCCCGTCCCTTCTGGTAATGGGAATTGTGCTTTCCTTCTGGATGAATCCAAAGCTGGCAGTTGTATTTCTTGTGTGCCTCCCGGTTCTGGGCAGCGTGCTTTTCTGGATCGTGTCAAAAGTAGCACCCATGTACACAAGGCTTCAGAGCATTATGGACAGACTGAACCGGGTGGTTCAGGAAGGCCTCACTGCCATCCGTGCGGTGAAAGCCTTTGTCAGGGACGAATATGAGGAAGAGAAATTCGCGGAGGTCAACACAGATCTGACCAGCTCCAGCGAGACTACCTTCCACTATGCGGTGCTGAACCTGCCTGCTTTTCAGGCGGTGATGTACAGCGCTATTGTGCTGATCATGTGGTTTGGAGGAAATATGATCCTGAAATCTAATCTGGCGGTAGGTGACCTGACTGGATTTTTGAGCTATGTGATGCAGGTTATGAATTCCCTTATGATGATTGCCAACGTGTTCCTTCTGCTTACCCGTTCCCTTGCCAGCGCCCACCGTATTGCGGAAGTTCTGGACGAACAGGTGGAACTGGCTTCCCCGGAAAACGGGCTGGAGCAGGTAGCAGACGGAAGTATTGACTTTCAGGATGTTTCTTTTAAATATCACAAGGATGCCCGGGAGTTTGCCCTGTCCGGGGTGAATCTTCACATTCCATCTGGTCAGACCGTAGGAATCCTGGGTGGTACCGGTGCCTCCAAAACCACGCTGGTACAGCTGATTCCAAGGCTTTACGACGTGTCTGAGGGTGCGGTGTATGTAGGCGGACGTGATGTGCGGCATTATGAGATCCATTCCTTAAGGGATGCGGTGAGCATTATCCTGCAGAAAAATGTGCTGTTCTTTGGAACGGTGCGTGACAACCTGAAATGGGGAAATCCAGAGGCGACAGATGAGGAAATCTGGGAGGCCTGCAGGGCTGCGTGCGCAGATGAGTTTCTAAACCGGATGTCGGATGGGCTGGATACCATGCTGGAGCAGGGCGCAGGCAACCTTTCCGGTGGCCAGAAGCAGAGACTTTGTATCGCGAGAGCGCTGGTGGGAAAGGCGAAGATTTTGATTTTTGATGATTCCACAAGCGCGGTAGATACGGCAACGGAGAAAAAAATCCGGGAGGCGCTGGCGAAGCGGAAGGATGTGACCAAGATTATTATTGCCCAGAGGATTACCTCTGTGATAAACACAGACCAGATTGTGATCCTGGAGGATGGCAAGGTGCACTGCACAGGAACTCATAAGGAACTGTTGGCTCACGACCCGATTTATCAGGAAATTTACAGATCCCAGATGAGCGGGGCGCAGGAGAACGAGATGGAGCAGAGTACTGCAAAGGCAGAGCGTGGCAGCGTACAGGTGAAAGGAGGGATAACAGATGGCAGCGAAAACTTACAGCGGTAAGAAACCGGAAAACATGAAAAAGACGGTGGGTTATTTTCTCTCCTATATGGGGCGGCACAAGCGGATGCTGTTTGTAGTAGCAGTGCTGGTATCCGTAAGCGCATTGTGCAATCTGCTTGGTACTTATATGATCCGTCCGGTAGTCAATGGTCTGGCAGATGGAAATGTCAGCACTCTTTTGAAAGGCGTTCTGACTGCTGCTGGGATTTTTGCTACAGGTGCGCTGGCGGCATGGGGATATTCCCAGACCATGGTGAAAGCCTCCCAGCGGATTTTGTTTGATATTCGAAGAGATTTATTCTCCCATATTCAGATACTGCCGCTGAAGTTCTTTGATACAAACGGACATGGCGACATTATGAGCCTTTTCACCAACGATATTGATACCATCTCCGATGCACTGAACAACAGCTTCGCAATGGTGATCCAGAGCTTTATCCAGATGGTGGGAACCCTGACCATTCTTTATGTGCTGAACTGGCGGCTATCTATTATTGTGACTGCGTGTTACGGCATTATGCTGTGGTATATTCGGTTCAGCGGAGGCAGGAGCAAGGTTTATTACGCCAAGCAGCAGAATAGCCTTGGTGCGTTAAACAGCTATATTGAGGAGATGATCAGCGGGCAGAAGGTGGTAAAGGTGTTTAACCACGAGGAAGCCAGCTTCCAGGAATTCTGTGAGAAAAACGAAGCTCTCCGCCAGGCAGGAACAGGTGCCCAAGGTTATGCGGCGACTATGGTTCCGGTGGTGGTAAGTATTTCTTATATCAACTGTGCCATTGTGGCAGTGCTTGGCGGTATTCTGGCCCTGCAGGGAAAAGCAGACTTAGGAAGCCTTGCCAGCTATCTGGTGTTTGTCCGCCAGGCAGCCCTTCCGATCAACCAGTTTACTCAGCAGAGCAATTTCCTTCTGGCTGCGCTGGCAGGCGCGGAGCGTGTGTTTAAGGTGATGGATCTGGAGCCGGAAGTAGATGAGGGCAAGGTAGAACTGGTGCGGATGACTGATACTGGTAGAAACGGAAGCATGGATTCCAGTTCAAAATGGAAATATGAAGGAATTGAAAAAGAAATCAATAGTGTTGTATCAGAAGGGGAAAATAATATATCAGGGATTAAAGAAACCGAGAAGAATGGTAGCGCAAAGGCAACAGCTTTTACAGGAAAAGAAATTGGAAAGGGCGCCGAAAGCAAAGGGGGAAATGTCTGGGCGTGGAAGAAGCCAGATGGAGAGCTGGTGCCTCTTCGAGGGAATGTACGGTTTGAGCATGTGGACTTCGGTTATGATGAGAATTGGATGATTCTGAAGGATATCAGCCTGTATGCCAAGCCGGGACAGAAGATTGCCTTTGTAGGCTCCACGGGAGCAGGAAAAACCACCATTACCAACCTGATCAACCGTTTCTATGATGTGCAGGGCGGTTCGGTTGTTTATGATGGAATTGACGTGCGGGACATCAGCAAAACATCCCTGCGCCATTCTCTTGGAATTGTGTTGCAGGACACCCACCTGTTTACAGGAACGGTTGCGGATAACATTCGCTTCGGCAAGCTGGATGCCACTCAGGAGGAAATTGAGCGGGCTGCGAAGATTGCTAACGCAGATTCCTTTATCCGCCGTCTGCCACAGGGATATGACACGATGGTAACTTCGGACGGTGCCCATCTTTCCCAGGGACAGAGACAGCTTCTTGCCATTGCCAGGGCGGCTGTGGCAGATCCGCCTGTGCTGATTCTGGATGAGGCCACCTCGTCGGTAGATACTCGTACAGAGGCGTTGATCGAGAAAGGAATGGATCAGTTGATGGAGGGCAGGACGGTATTCGTTATCGCTCACAGATTGAGTACGGTACGCAATTTCAATGCGATTATGGTGCTGGAGCAGGGAAAAATCGTGGAGCGTGGGGATCATGAGGATCTGCTGCAGCAGAAAGGGAAATATTATCAGTTGTATCATGGGATGTTTGAATTGAGTTGATGGGATTGAAAATTTGTGATTTGATTCAGAAGAACCAGAAGTAAAGGAACCTCGAGATTAGACCTGGAAAATTAGCTTGTGGGGGTCTGATATTGATATAGGAATATTTACAGAAAGCGAAAACAGAAGAGGGACAGGAAAAAGCTGATGCTTTATCCTGTCCCTCTTCTAAAACTTTCGTCCCCCTGAGCTTCCGAAAGTGAAATGTAATATGAGTTAAAATGTTAATAAATTATTTGTGAATACATTTTGCATATGTAATAGTATTGACTAATTTTATGAGAACATAATGGTTGCATTTCATACAGTGTTTAGCCTCATATCGATTAATAACACATCCACCATTACTTTGAGAGACATGATGATTGACATATCCACTCTCATAATTATGTGTGCATAAAATGGCTCTTGTTTCAAAATTAGAATCATCAAGTGGAATAATATTGCCACTCATGTCTTCAAAATAGTAGTTGTAGTTAGAAAAGATGTCTTCAGAAATGTCACCATAATCGAAATCAAAATAGCCAGAAGTAATGTCTGCAATTTCATGATCATCCACCGTTTGCATGGGTGTATATGCAAACACCGTAGTCCCGCTTAAAATCACAGAAGCCAGCACAGCTGCCACAGTACCGATCTTAGATGCCTTTTTGTTTCTATTCATAATGAGTTCCACTCTCCTTTTCATTGATTCTTTCTTGTCCCCCAACAAGTTGCTTCTCCAGACTACAGGAACCTGTCTGGTTCTTGCAGAAAGTCTTACGAGAGCTTTGGCGTAGGTTCTTCGTTCCTCATCGGAACAGCCTTCCGTAGCAGCTTCATCTGCAATATTTTCAGAAAAACGGGTGTAAAGTAAAAATGTCAGGATCGTTAACGGGTTAAAACAATGAAGGCAAATTGCTAACAAACAGATTAATTTTACAATCGAGTCACGGCGGCGCAGATGTGAATATTCATGCCTGAGAATCATTTCTGACAGCCTGGAGTTTGGAAACTCAGCCGGAGCCACAATGAAGGGTTTTACAAACCCAACGGTATACGGCGTGTTCATTTCCAGAGAAATGCGGTACTCTACATTCCCGATTCCAGGTAAAGGATACGTTCTTATCTCCGTAATTCGTTTCAGCTTTCGCGTGAGCTGATGGTATTTGATTGTCTCGTAAATACTGAATCCTGCGATCACAAACAGCCAGCACAAAACAATCATAAGAATCCAATCAGGCATCCACACAGAAATTCCGTGATAAGAAACTGCTTCCTTGTCATCAAAGTTTACAAAATAGGAGATGGCGTTAAGAGAATTTGTCTCTTCCAGCACATCTAAAGGCAATAAATACTTCACCGTCTGAAAAGGTATGAAATATTCCACCAGACTCAGTAACACCAGTTTCCGGCCAAGCCGGTAAGAAAAGTTTTTCCGTTTCAAGAGCATCAGCAGGAGACAGACCAAAAGCGGCATCGTTCCTGCGATGCTCACGCAGATCCAAAGCATGCAAGTCACCCTCACTTATAATTTATCGATAAAATCGAGTAATTCCTTCTGATCCTTTTTGCTGAGTTTTCCCTCGTCAGCAAAGGCACAGAACAGACAGGCAAGTGAATCCTTGAACTCCTGGGAATATTCTTCCTGGGAGTCCCTGCAGCTGGATTTCTGGTGCTCCAGAATCTTTTCCTGGAAATCCCGGATCAGCTGGTCTCTTTTTTCAAGCTTGTGGCGCAGATGAAGATTATGTGCAAAGAAACCAAACGCGACCATAGGAAAACCAAAGGAAAGGACAATGGCCTTCACCAGATAAAAGGTTGCGGCGGGCTGGTCCATGGTGGGGATTCCACTAATCATGCAGACCAGCAGTGACAATCCGGTAAAGATTACAAAAAAGATACCGAATAACACTAAAATAATTTTTTTCATTAAGGACCTCCTCATTACTACGTAGAAACGGGATTCATGAAATATTTTTATTTCCTGCTCCCTTTACTATATATACGAAATTCAGAGGGGAAAATAACACGGAATCTGTAATTTTTTTGAAAATATTTTCGAATTAGCTAAAATTATGGTATACTCTTAAAGAACATCATTTAAAAGCACATGGATGTAAGTGCTTATGTGATAGAATTCTATTAAAAATAAACTGCGGCGATTGTTTCCTGGAAGCATTCACAGAGTGTTGGGGAGAAATAAGGCTGCAGCTGCAAATAAAAATTATGAGGAGAATATATTATGCCTAAATTTCTGATTATCGACGGTTCCTCCATGCTGTCTACCTCCTATTACGGAAACCTTCCCAAGTCCATCCTTTTCGCCAAGACAGACGAAGAGAAGGAGCGGCATTATTCGGAGATCTTACACACCTCCGATGGAAAATACACCAATGCCATGTTCACCATGCTCCGCACCCTTTTGGCAGTTTATAAGAAGGTGAAGCCGGAATATGTTGCCTTCACTTTTGATATGACAAGAGACACCTTCCGCCGCACCCAGCTTGGAGCTGACTTTTACAAGGCCAACCGAAAGGAGACAGCTCAGCCTCTGAAGGATCAGTTTGTACAGATGGAAGAGTTCCTCAAAGCCATTGGCTGTCCAGTATTTATGAGTCCGGATTACGAGGCAGATGACTACGCCGCCTCCCTGGTGGAGAAATTCCAGGGGCCGGAGCTTCAGACCTATGTGCTTACCAAGGACCACGATTACTTTCAGCTGGTAAGCGAATACACCCGCATGTGGCGTGTGGTTACAAGAGACAAGCTGGAGGCTCTGAAGGATGCCTACGGCATTTATGGAAAGGATGCCTATGAGGCGCTTCCTCCTAATGTATTTGAATACACCCCGGAAATTGTCCATTCCGAAGAGGGCGTTTACCCGGAGCAGATCCCGGTGCTTCTTGCCATCACAGGAGACCCAGGAGACGGCATTCCAGGCTGTAAAGGCGTTTCCTCTGCAGCAGCACCGTTAGTGGAAGAGTACCGCA
>OLSP01002383.1_pt1 | contig 15295 bp, 12 predicted proteins | sample 1672941 | NCBI WGS metagenome assembly OLSP01 (sample SAMEA3136739, study PRJEB25190) | human gut metagenome | reverse complement strand
CTGGAAACAGACAGAATCATGTCAGCTGCTCCACCACCTTTTCAAAGCCCATCCCATGGGAAGCCTTCACCAGTATCGCATCACCCGGCAGAAGGAGAGCCGCAAGGCCTTCCAGAAGGCTTTCCCTGTCCGGAAAATAATGGATGCCGTCCGCCGGTTTTTCCACCGCTTCCGCCGCCTTCAGGGCGCCTTCGTACATGTGAAGGGAAAGCTTTCCGGTACAGATCAGGCAGTCCACGCCTTTTTCCACGGCATACCCGCCCACGCGTTCATGCAGCTTCGCTTCCTCTTTCCCCAGTTCAAACATGTCTCCCAGCACCGCCACAGTCCGGCCGTCGGCCTGAAGGAGAAGATCCAAGGCCGCCTCCATGGAAACCGGATTGGCATTATAGCAGTCGTCGATGACAACTTTATCTGCCAGCTCAATGATGTGGCTGCGTCCGCTGACGCCTTCCACCGCGGCAATCCCCTTACTGATTTCCTCCGGCGTAAGGCCAAGCAGGCGTCCTGCGGCAGTGGCAGCCAGGGCATTATATACCATATGTCCGCCGGGAAGCGGTATCTTCGCGTTAAAGCTTATCCCTGCCTCCCTGTCATGAATCACCGCCTCGCTTCCGAGAAGTCCCCTGCCTGCAATATCCGCCGCATAAATCCGGCAGCTTGAAGAAAGCCCGAAGGTTACCGGAGGCTTTCCTTTTACTTCTTTTATTGTGCTGAGCATGTCATCGTCGCCGTTAACGCATACGGCGCCGTCTTCGCCCATGAAATCAAAAATTTCCGACTTGGCCTTCAGGATCCCTTCCCTGCTTCCCAGGAATTCCAGATGGCACTGGCCGATATTTGTCATGATACAAATATCGGGACGGGCAATGCGGCTTAAATTATGCATTTCCCCGAAATGGTTGATACCCATTTCCAGTACCGCAACCTCCGTGTCCTCAGGCATGGAAAGCACCGTCAGCGGTACGCCGATTTCATTATTATAATTTCCCAGGGTCTTATGGACCCTGTATTTCTGCGAGAGTACGGAAGCAACGAATTCCTTGGTGCTGGTCTTCCCCACGCTTCCGGTGATGCCTACAACCTTCACAGACAGCTGCCTGCGGTAAAATTCCCCTATCCTTTTCAGGGCTTCAAAGCTGTCCTCCACCAGAATGCAGGGGCCTGCAGGTTGCTCCGGCAGCCGTTCGCATACTACGCCCAGCGCGCCGCCCGCAAGATAGGGGAGGGCCGCAGTCAGGAATTCACCGCCGCGAAGCCAGTAGACAACAAGAGAAACGACGGACAGCGGCAGCATCGTGCAGACGCTGCAGGCAAAGGCCTCATGCTCCCGCAGATCGGTCAGACGATGGAGCAGGGGAAGCAGCAGCATGCCGCCCCCGGCGCCGAATAAACCGTTTACTGCCCCGGCCACCGCGCCGGTCAGCCCGGCCCGAAGCCATGTTCCTCGTTTCTGCATTCGCGATCCCTCCGGATGATTCAAATCGGGACAGAAAAAGCCCGCAACGGAAGTGTTTCCGCTGCGGGCTGGTTTTATGTGCGTTTAGTTGCTGCTGGAGGAGCTGCCGTAGATATTAGCGATCGTCAGGCCGAGATTTGCGTGCTTGGCGGCGTCTGCATCATAGGTGTAGGTCGCGGCAGAGGTGACCTCGTCGTACCACTCGGTCTTCAGCTTGTTCGTGACGAGCAGGTCGCGATAGGTCTCGGCGAAGTCCTGGAAGAAGAACACATAGGTGCCGCCGTTGTCATCGACGAATTCCTTCGTGTCGCCGGCCTTGCGGCTGGAATCGAACAGCCAGGTGCGGGCGACTTCCGGCGTGATGCTGCGGTGCGCGCCGTTCGTGATGGTGTAGGAAGACGTGTTGTCCGCATAGGTCTTGATGTACTCGCGGAACTTCTCCTCGGAGGAATCCTCCTTCAGGGCAGCCTCAAGCTCGGAGACGCGCTCCTCGGAGGTCTTCTCGCCGTCCTTGTATTCCTTGTCGGAAGCATCCTTCGCGATGTAGAGCTGCAGGGCGTTGACGGTCTGATAGTTGTTGTCGTTGATGCTCGTGAGCTGGAGGACATAGAACGTGTTGTCCTTCTCAAAGAGCTTCGCCTCGCCGGGCTTCGCCTCGGTGTAGAGCCAGTTGGCGGCATCCTCGGAGATGGAGGACGTGACCTCGCTCTTGGAGCGCTCCGTCATGACGGAGACATTCTCGTCATCGGTCTTGAAATCGGAGACCATGGCGTTGGCAGCCTCACGGGCGGCGGCAATGGCTTCCTCGGACGGCTCCGTGGAGGTCGTGGCCTCGGTGCTGTCAGTGCTGCTGTCGGACTTCGTCTCAAAATCGGAGGCCTTGACGGCGTAGCTGTAATAGGTGACGGTGTCAAACTCGGTCGTGTCCTGCTCATAACGGGCGTTGCGCTCGTCTTCCGTATAGGTCAGGGACTCAATGTAAGCGTCATGCAGCTTGGAGACCTCAAGATAGTGGCGATAATTCTTCTCGTTGCAGCCCTTGCCGAACATGGCCTCGATATACTCATCCAGATCCATGCTGTAGACGCCGGCATAGGTCTTCAGGGTGTTGATCTCGTTGTCGATAGAGGCCTTGTCGTCGTCGCTCAGGGAGAAGCCTGCCTCGACGGCCTTGTCATAGACGGTGTAGGCATCCACAGCAGAGGTCTTGGCGCTGTCCGCCAGGAAATCGGCCCAGGTGTCATACTCGTCGCTGCCGGCATAGCTCTGCTCGTCGAGCGGGGTGCTCGTGTCGATGCCGAGCAGGGAGATGTAGCTGCCGTAGGTGCTGTAGATCGAATTCAGTGCGCCGCGATAGAAATAGTTGAATTCCGTCGTGGAGACCTTATGATCGCCGACAGACACAACGGTCGCATTGCGCCAGGATGCCTGCACGCCGAAGATGACGCCGAAAACGATCACGGGGATCAGAATGACGATAATGGCAAAGATCCAGCCCTCAGAGAGCTTCTTCTTGGTCTTCTTTGCCTGCTGCGGAGCGGCCTGCTCCGACTCTACCATGCGCTTTTTGCGCTCGCGGGATGCACTCATAGTCTGTTTACCTCTCATTCGTGGGAATCGCGGGGCGCACGCCCCGGAAAATAACAGGTCTTATTATACTAAGGATTTGCGCTTGTTGCAAGAGCATTCTGGAAATTTGACGAAAAAAGTTTCTGTTTCTTAACAAACTCGTTAAGAAAATGATACCGCTCTGCGCGATAATGCCAGAGAGATGCTGGGAAGACGCACAAGATCCCCGCTTTGGCCGTGTAGCTCCGTTTATAACCTGCACGAAACGGGCAGGTGGGTCGCCTCTCCGATTCTTAGCTGCTTCCAACTTCCATCCACGGTCAGAGCCAGGACGGGAGGCCTGCAATCCGAAGCGAACGTCCGGCGTCCCGAAAAAATGATGTGGGTTTAAAGGGAACTATCACGCACCAAGCAGGGATCTTGCTTGATGACTATTTAATTATGAGAAAGGGCGGTCATTCTTCCTCGTCTTCTGCTTCCTCTTCGTCCTCATAGAGGGACTGCATCAGCAGATCGTAGACGGCAGCCAGCTCATCTTCGTCTTCCACGGCAACGAGTAGGTCCTCGCCGTCCTCCGTGACGGACTTCAGGATGCTGACCTCGAGCTCCTCGCTCGCTTCGTCCTCCTCTGCGGGGACAAGGGCAAGATATTCCGCGCCCTGGTATTCGATGGTCGAGAGGATCTCCAGCTCGTATTCCTTGCCGTCCTCATCCGTGATCGAAATAAAGTCGCTTCCGTATTGCTGCTCCATGGGGCACCTCCTGTCTGTCTGGCTTTATTTTAACCGCTGCTGCCGGGAAAATCAAGTGGAAATCTGACGAACGGCCGGAAAATCCGTTTTCTGCCCTTTCATCCGCCGTAAAAAGTCACGTTGCGTATCCACAAGCATAGAAATCCTGCCGCAGAAAATTTTCATTTGGAATGTGCCGGAGTGATTGACAGGCATGATATAATTAGAAAATAGAGAATGAAGGATCATAGATTTTTGCGCCTGTCCGTAGGATGCGGCGCTTCCCGAAGAACGGAGGAATTGTCATGGCAAGACAACCGAAGCAGGAAAAGCAGCCGCATCTGGCCTGGCGCATCACGCGGACCGTCCTCGACGTGTTGGGCAAGATCATCCTTGTGCTGTTGATCGCCGTTGGCACCGTCGCACTCATCGCTGCGATCGCCGGTTCGATCTTCCTGTCGAAATTCAAGAGCTATGTCGAGCTGGATATCATCCCGAAGGCCGAGGAATATGCCGAAGGGCTGGAGCTGGACAATATCTCGCTGGCGCAGACCTCGATCATCTATTATACCGACCCCAAGACGGGGGAATACCATGAGCTGCAGCAGCTTTATGGCACGGAGAACCGCATTTGGGTCTCCTATGACGATATTCCCCTTGATCTCGTTCATGCGGCCATTTCCATCGAGGACAAGCGCTTCCCCACGCACAAGGGCGTGGACTGGATCCGCACACTGGCAGCCGTGAAGGGCTTTGCGGGCGGCAGCTCATCGTTCGGCGGCTCGACTATCACACAGCAGCTCATCAAGAACCTGTCGCAGGAGGATGAGGTCACGGTCGACCGCAAGGTACAGGAGATCTTCCGCGCCCTGGAGGTCGAAAAGCGCTATACGAAGTCCGAGATCATGGAGTGGTATCTCAACACGATCTACCTCGGTGAGGGCTGCTACGGTGTCCAGAGTGCGGCACGCGTCTACTTTGGCAAGAAGGTCTCCGACCTGACGACGGCCGAGTGCGCCAGCCTCATCGCCATCACGAACAATCCCTCGCTCTACGATCCCTATATCCGCGAGGAGAACAACCGCGAGCGTCAGCTCACGATCCTGAAGGAAATGTACGATCAGGGCTATATTGAGACGGAGGAGGCCTATCAGGCCGCCGTCGATCAGGAAATGGTCTTCCGCAACGGAACGTATGACGAGGAGGAATACACCTGTGCGAGCTGCGGCTTCACCGGTACGCGCGCAGAGTACACGGAGACGGACGGCGAGTATTTCTGCCCGCAGTGCGGCGAGGCAAACTACGCCGTCGACAAGAACCACTATTACTCTTATTTTGTCGATACGGTATGGCGCGATGTCGTTGATGCGCTTGTGGAGCGCTACGGCTACAGTGAGCTTGCCGCAGAGCAGAAGCTCCTGACGGGCGGCTATAAGATCTATGCAACGATCAATCCTGAGGTTCAGGCTATTGTGGATAAGGTCTACGAGAACCTTGACAACGTGCCGAAGACCGTGAGCGTTCAGCAGCTGCAGTCCGCCATCGTTGTGACGGACAACAAGACCGGCGACATCGTCGCCATGGCGGGCGGTGTCGGCGACAAGGGCGGCAGCCTGACGCTCAACCGCGCCACGCAGAGCAAGCAGCCTGCGGGCTCGTCGTTCAAGCCTGTGGCTGTCTACGCACCTGCATTGGACGCCGGGATCATCACGCCCGCGACAGTCTACGAGGACTCTCCGCTGAACGAAGACCGCAACTGGCCGCAAAATGATGCCAGAACCTACAGCGGCCTTTGCAACGTACTGCGCGGTCTGACGCGTTCGCTCAACACCATCTCCGTCAAGGTCCTCAATGACCTCGGCGTGGAGAACAGCTACCAGTTCCTGACGCAGAAGCTCGGCTTTACGACCCTTGTGGACGAGCTGCAGATCGGCGACCACTCCTATACGGATATCGCCCTTGCTCCGCTCGGCCTCGGCCAGCTCACGCGCGGCGTCACCGTGCGCGAGATGACGCAGGCCTACGGCACCTTCCCGAACGGCGGCACGTTCCGCGAGGCCCGCACGTTCACAAAGGTCGTCGACCCCGAGGGAAAGGTCATCCTCGACAATGCACAGGAGAGCCACACCGCCATCGGTGAGAAGGCCGACTTCTATATCAACTATATGCTGCAGAATGCCGTGCTGGCCGGTACCGGCTCCGCAGCGGCCATGGACAACATCGCCGTAGCCGGTAAGACCGGTACGTCCAACGACAACCAGACGCGCTGGTTTGCGGGCTACACGCCGTACTACACGGCCGTCGTCTGGTGCGGTTATGACGAGCCGGAGCAGATCATCCTCGACGGTGACTGGACGAACCCCGCCATTTCCATGTGGAATCAGGTCATGCGTCCACTGCACGAAGGGCTGGAGTCCGCCTCATTCTCGCAGCCCGAGAATGTCGGCTACTATTCCGTCTGCGCTGACTGCGGCGGCAAGCCCATCGAGGCCTGCAAGAAGGACGTGCGCGAGAATGGCAGCAACCGCGTTGTGACGGTGCGTCTGTTCTATGAAGATGCGCCCACAAAGGAGTGCACCTGCCATACTATGGTCAAAATCTGCAAGGAAAGCGGCAAAATTGCCAACGAATACTGTGAAAAGGCCGACGGAAATACGGTTGAAGAAGTCGGCAAGCTGATTTATAATAAGGACTGGAAAGTCAATAAGGATGCAGACTTCGTCTATAACCCCGAGGACAAGGAGCAGGTCTGCACGATCCACACCGCCGACTCCGTCAAGCCGACCGAGCCGACGGAGGGGCCGAGCGATCCGACGGAGCCGACGGAGCCGACGGAACCGATGGAACCGACGGAGCCGCCCACGCCCGCACGCACACCGATGCCCGCAGCCCGCAAAAAGACAGACAGGAGCTGAAAGCCCATGTGGAAAGCCGATCAATGGAAGGATTATGAGGTGCTCGATACCTCCGACGGAGAAAAGCTCGAGCGCTGGGGCAGCTTCTATCTCGTGCGGCCGGACCCTCAGGTCATCTGGAGCACGCCGCGGCAGGACCCGCGCTGGAAGCGCTTTGACGCGCGCTATGCCCGCTCGAGCACTGGCGGTGGGCACTGGTCCGCGCACCATCTGCCGGAGCACTGGTGCATCCGCTACCGCGAGCTGACGTTCCAGGTCAAGCCCATGAACTTCAAGCATACGGGCGTGTTCCCGGAGCAGGCGGCAAACTGGGATTTTATCGATGACCAGATCCGGCGCGCGGGGCGGCCCGTCAGCGTGCTGAACCTGTTTGCCTACACCGGCGGCGCGACACTCGCAGCCGCTGCGGCAGGCGCATCCGTCTGCCATGTGGACGCCGCAAAGGGCATGGTCGCCTGGGCCCGCGAAAATGCAGCTGCCTCCGGTCTGTCCGGCGCACCCATCCGCTGGATCATCGACGACTGCGCCAAGTTCGTCGAGCGCGAGATCAAGCGCGGCCGCCGCTACGACGCCGTCATCATGGACCCGCCGTCCTACGGGCGCGGCCCGTCCGGCGAGATCTGGAAGCTCGAAAAGGACCTTTTCCCGTTCCTGAAGCTCGTCTCCGGCGTGCTGTCGGACGATCCGCTGTTTTTCATCATCAATTCCTACACGACAGGCCTCGCGCCGTCCGTTCTGACATGCCTCCTCGACAGCGTGGTAACGCCGCGCTTCGGCGGCGGGACGGTCTCGGATGAGCTTGGCCTTCCCGTAACCGATTCCGGCCTTGTGCTCCCGTGCGGCGCAACAGGGCGCTGGACAAGAGAGGGCAGAGCATGACCGAGGCCATCCGGACAGAACATTTGAAGTTCTCCTATGACGCCCAGAGCGAAAGCGGCGGCGTCACGGTTTTTGACGATCTAAATTTATCCATCGAGGAGGGCAGCTTTGTCGCCGTCCTCGGCCACAACGGCTGCGGCAAATCCACGCTGGCAAAGCATTTTAACGCGGTCCTCCTGCCGGAGGGCGGCAGTGTGCAGGTATTCGGCATGGACACGTCCGACGAGTCTCTTTTGGTCGACATCCGCCGCACGGTCGGCATGGTGTTCCAGAATCCCGATAATCAGATGGTCGCCAACGTTGTAGAAGAGGATGTTGCCTTTGCGCCGGAGAACCTCGGCGTTCCCTCGGAGGAAATCCGCAGACGCGTGGACGAGGCACTGAAGCTCGTCGGGATGTATGACTACCGTCTGCACGCGCCGCACCTGCTCTCCGGCGGGCAGAAGCAGCGCGTGGCCATCGCGGGAGTCATCGCCATGCGGCCGCGCTGCATCGTACTCGATGAGCCGACCGCCATGCTCGACCCCCACGGGCGCGAGGAGGTTATTTCGACCATCGAGCGCCTGAACCGGGAAATGGGCATCACCGTGGTGCTCATCACCCATCATATGACCGAAGCGATCCGCGCCCAGCGCGTGATCGTTATGGACGCGGGGCGCATTCTCGCGGACGGAACACCGAAGGAGGTCTTCCCGCAGGTCGAACTGCTGGAATCCGTAGGCCTGACCGTACCGGCGACGACGAAGGTGCTCTATGCGCTGAATCAGGCGGGCTTTGACCTGCCGCTCGACGCGCTTTCCACGGAGGAATGTGCGCAGGTACTTCTTGCCGCGATCAGGGCGAAGACCTGACAAACGATTTGGAGGAAAGACCATTGGCCGCAACCATCGAGGTCAGAGACCTCTCGCATACCTACAGCGCCGGAACGCCGTTTCAGCACGATGCCGTCAAGCACATGAGCTTCTCCGTGGAAAAGGGGGAGTTTCTCGGCATCATCGGGCACACCGGCTCCGGCAAATCGACGCTCATCCAGCATCTGAACGGCCTGCTGCGCCCGACGTCCGGCGAGATCCTGCTGGACGGGACGAACATCTGGCAGGACAAGAAAACAACGCGGGAGAGCCGCTTCCGTGTCGGGCTGGTGTTCCAGTATCCGGAGTATCAGCTGTTTGAAGAGACCGTTTACCGCGATATCGCGTTCGGTCCGAAGAACATGGGCCTGAGTGAAGAGGAGATCCGTACGCGCGTGCTGCGCGCAGCCGGATTCGCGGGCGTGGACGAGTCCCTGCTGGAAAAGTCGCCGTTCGACCTCTCCGGCGGGCAGAAGCGCCGCGTCGCCATTGCGGGCGTCATCGCCATGGAGCCGGAGGTCGTCATTTTTGACGAGCCGACAGCCGGGCTGGACCCCGCAGGCTGCGCCAGCATCCTCGGCAATATCCGTGACTATCAGAAGGCGACGCACGCCACCATCCTCATGGTCACGCATTCCATGGATGAGGTCGCGCAGCTGGCCGACCGTATGCTCGTCCTGAACGAGGGAAAGATCGAGATGTCCGGCACGCCGCGCGAGGTGTTCTCCCATGCGGCGCGTCTGGCAGAGATCGGCCTGTCCGTGCCGCAGGTCACGGCGCTGTTCCTGCGCCTGCGGGAGCTGGGCGTGGACGTTGACCCGACGACCTTTACCGTGGAGCAGGCTGTGCCGCAGCTCCGCGCGCTGCTGGAGGGCCGTGCCCATGCTTAAAGACATCACGCTCGGCCAGTATTTTCCCGGCGACACCGTCGTCCACCGGCTTGACCCGCGCACAAAGCTGCTGATGGTCATCGTCTACATCGTGGCGCTGTTCCTGGCGAAGTGGGTCATTTCCTACGCAGTCATGCTCGCGTTTCTCGTCATGGCAGTCGCGCTGTCGCGCATTCGCCCGCGCGCGCTGTTCAAGGGCCTGAAGCCGCTGCTGTTTATCATCATTTTTACCGCTATCATCAACGTATTTTATACCAAGGGCGATGTGCTGGTGCAGTTCTGGATCTTCAAGATCACGAGGGAGGGCCTTGTCAACGCGGGCTTCTTGGTGCTGCGCATCGTCATGCTCGTGACGGGCACGTTCCTTCTGACCTACACGACGTCTCCCATCGCGCTGACAGACGGCCTGGAATCCCTGCTCTCGCCGCTGAAGGCCATCCATTTCCCGGTGCACGAGTTGGCTCTCATGATGAGCATTGCCCTGCGCTTCATCCCCACGCTCATCGAGGAGACGGATAAGATCATTTCGGCCCAGAAGGCCCGCGGCGCGGATTTTGAAACGGGAAATCTGTTCCACCGCGCAAAGGCCCTTGTGCCGATCCTCGTGCCGCTGTTCATCAGCGCGTTCCGGCGCGCCGACGAGCTGGCCACGGCCATGGAGTGCCGCTGCTACCGCGGCGGCTCCGGCCGCACGAAGCTGAAGCAGCTCCGCTTTCAGCTTCGCGATATTCTGACGTTTGCGCTCGGCGCTGCCGTGCTGGCCGGCGTCATCGTCCTGCGGAGCTATGGACTGTAACGGCTGGGAGGAAGCATGCGGAATCTCGCCCTCTTTCTGAAATATGACGGAACGGCCTATCACGGCTGGCAGGTGCAGAAAAGCGCCTGCTCCGTCGCGCAGACGCTGGAGGAGGCCGCGGCAGATGTCGTCGGCCATCCGGTGCATATGACCGGCTGCGGCCGGACGGACGCCGGGGTCCACGCGCGCACCTATGTGGCCAATTTCCGCACGGAGTCCCGCATCCCCGTCGACCGCGTGGCCTATGCGCTCAACACGCATCTGCCCGCCGACATCGTCGTGACCGGCGCGCGGGAGGTCCCGCTGGGCTTCAACGCCATCGGCTCCTGCGTGCGGAAGGAATATACCTATCAGATCTATAACTCCCGCATCCGCGACCCGTTCTTTGTGAACCGGGCATGGTTCTATCCCAAGCATCTGGACGAAGCCGTCATGCAGGAGGCCGCCGCGCAGTTCGTCGGAACGCATGATTTCGCTGCCGTCCGCTCCGTCGGAACGGACGTGAAGTCCACGGTCCGCACGGTGTATTATTTCGACGTGGAGCGCAGGGGAGAGCTGATCCTCCTGCGCGTGTGCGCAAACGGATTTCTCTACAATATGGTGCGCGCCATGACCGGAACGGTCGTCTATGCGGCGGAGGGCAAAATCCGCCCGCAGGACATCGGCCGCATTCTGGATAGCGGCAACCGCACCGCCGCCGGACCGACCGTGCCGCCCGGCGGCCTGTACATGACGCACCTTTGGTATGACGACGGGGAGGTGACGTTCGATGCCTGACCATATCAAGCCGCTCCCGGATCCCGAGCCGCAGAAGCCGCGCCGCCGCTGGCCGCTCTATCTGCTGGCTGTGCTGATCGTTCTGGCGCTTCTCGCAGCCTTCCTGCTGACGAAGACCCATGTGCTAGACGGGCTGAAGCGCTCGCTGCGCTATCTTGGGAAAAACGGGGAAAACTACGGCTCCGTCAGCTTTGAAACCCTTGGCAGCACGGCCTATGGCCAGCTGAACGGTGGCCTTGGCGTTGCCACTGGAAGCAGCGTGACCCTGTTTTCCGAGGAGGGCAAGCAGCTCGGCTCCGAGCAGCATGCCATGACCGCTCCCGTCATCTGCACAGGGCAGGACCGCCTGCTGTGCTATGACGCGGGCGGGAACTACCTGACCGTTCTGGACAAGAGCGGCAGCACCGTCTTTTCGCAGACCCCGGAACAGACGATCTTTGATGCCGACCTGTCCTCCGGCGGCTACAGCGCCATGCTGACGGCAGGGGACAGCGGCCGCTCGCTGCTGCAGGTCTATGACCCGAACGGCAGCCTGCTGTATAAGCGCAGCACAAAGTCGCATTATCTCAGCGCCTGCGCCGTCTCGCCGGACGGTAGCCATGCAGCGGCGGTCGCGCTCGGGCAGGCGGACATCACATTTTCTGCCTCGCTGCAGCTCTATCGCACGGACAGCGAGGAAATTGCCGCCGAGTGCGCACTCGGCTCGGAGATGCCCTATGATATCGCCTTCGTGACGGACAGCGTCGTCTGCGCCGTTTCGGAGGACAGGGTCCGGTTCTTTGCGGCAGACGGCACGGAGCGCGGCGCTTATGTCGCGGAGAACGGCCGCATCGCCGACTATCACTTCGGCGGAGACGGCTTTGTGACCGTGCTGGTCGATCCCTATGAGACCTCCAGCCGCGCAGAGCTCATCACGCTGCAGCCGGACGGCAGCGTTCTGGCGCAGTTGTCGCTGAGCTTTATGCCGGTCAGCCTTTCGGCCTGCGGCAGCTATGTCGGCATTCTGACGGCTGAAAAAGCGCTGCTCTACACGAGCGCGCTGGAGCCCGTCGCCCAGACGGAGCAGGACGGCACGGCCGTCTGCATTCTTGCCCGTTCGGACGGAACGGCCCTGCTGGCCGGTACCGGAACGGCAAGCCTGTTCCTGCCGTAAGCAGGAAAACGCCCGCAATGCGGGACTTTTACGGAGGCGCGACTGCTTCCGGGAGGAGTGAGCTTATGAAACCTACCATCTGCAGCCGATGCAAGAAGAACATCGCTGTGATTTTTATTACGAAGGTCGAAAACGGCGTGAGCACGAACGAGGGCCTGTGCCTGAAGTGCGCCCGTGAGCTGAAGATCAAGCAGGTCGACGATATCGTCGAGCGCATGGGCATCACGGATGAGGATCTGGACAATCTCAACGGCGAGATGATGGCCATGATGCAGCCGGAGCCGGACGAGACCGACGAGGACGACATCGGCAGCCGCACGGCGACATTCCCGCACATGAACCGCCTGTTCGGCAATCAGGGCGAGGTCGCCCCGCGCGAGGAGCCGAAGGAGACGCAGAACGGCAAGACGGAAAAGCCCAAGGTGAAGAAACACAAGTTCCTCGACACTTACTGTCTGAGCCTCACGGGCCGTGCCCGCGCCGGTGAGCTGGACAAGGTCGTCGGCCGCGAGGTCGAAACGGAGCGTGTGGTGCAGATCCTCAACCGCCGTCAGAAGAACAATCCCTGCCTCATCGGTGAGCCGGGCGTCGGCAAGACGGCCATCGCCGAGGGTCTGGCGCAGCGCATCGTCGCGGGCGATGTCCCGTTCAAGCTGCGCGACAAAGAGGTCTATCTGCTCGACCTGACGTCGCTCGTCGCCGGAACGCAGTTCCGTGGCCAGTTCGAGAGCCGCATGAAGAGCCTCATCGCCGAGATCAAGGCCTGCGGCAACATCATTCTTGTCATCGATGAGGTTCACAACCTTGTCGGCGCGGGCGATGCCGAGGGCTCGATGAACGCCGCCAATATTCTGAAGCCTGCGCTGTCGCGCGGCGAAATTCAGGTCATCGGCGCAACGACGTTTGCCGAATACCGCAAATACATCGAAAAGGACTCCGCGCTCGAGCGCCGTTTCCAGCCTGTCACAGTCAATGAGCCGTCGCTGGAGGAGGCCGTCGCCATCCTGCGCGGCGTGGCGCATTACTACGAAGTGTTCCACGGCGTGACCATCCCGCCCGAAATGGCGCGGCAGGCCGTCGTGCTCTCCGAGCGCTATATCACGGACCGCTTCCTGCCGGACAAGGCCATCGACCTGCTTGATGAGGCTTGCTCCGATCTGAACCTGCACAGCAAGGAGATCTCCGATCTGGCCGAAAAGCGCAAGGAGCGCGACGACTACCAGCTTGAGATCAAGATGCTGACGGAGGACACGGAACAGCAGGACAATTTCGAGCGTCTGGCCAAGCTGCGCAGCAACGTCTGCCGCCTCGACGCCGAGATCGCCGAGCTGGAGGCGAAGCCCGCGCCCGTCCTGACCATAGAGAACCTTGCGCGCATCATCGAGCTTTGGACGAAAATTCCCGCCAGTAAAATTCGCGCGCAGGAATATGCCCAGCTGCGTGAGCTCGAGGACCGGCTGAAGCAGCACATCATCGGACAGGACGAGGCCATCCATGCCGTTGCCGCCGCCATCCGCCGCAACCGCGTCGGCATCGCCGTGAAGAAGCACCCCGTTTCGTTCATCTTTGTCGGCTCGACCGGTGTCGGCAAGACGGAGCTGGTCAAGTGCTTGGCTAACGAGCTGTTCGACTCCGTCGATTCGCTCATCCGGCTGGATATGTCGGAATACATGGAGCGCCACTCCGTCTCGAAGCTCATCGGCTCGCCCCCCGGCTATGTCGGCTATGACGAGGCGGGCCAGCTGACGGAAAAGATCCGCCGCAAGCCCTATTCCGTCATTCTGTTCGACGAGCTGGAAAAGGCTCACCCGGACGTGCTGAATATTCTGCTTCAAATTCTGGATGACGGCCGCATCACCGATTCGCAGGGCCGCGTCGTGAACTTTGAAAACACCGTCATCGTCATGACGTCCAATGCAGGCTCCGACCGGCAGGGCGGCTCCGTCGGCTTCGGCCGCACGGCGACCGAGCAGGGACGCGACAAGGCCATGAAGGCCCTGTCCGAATTCCTGCGCCCGGAATTTCTCAACCGTGTCGACGAGATCATCTGCTTCAACCGCCTCTCGGAGGAGAACTTCCGCGGCATCGCCGCCATCATGCTCGGTGAGCTGAAAACTGCCCTTGAAGAGCACGGCGTGGCGCTCCGTTTGGATGAGAGCGTCATCGACTACCTCGTACAGAAGTCCTATACTCTGACCTACGGCGCGCGCAACCTGCGCCGCACCATCCAGAAGGACATCGAGGACGTCGTCGCCGAAAAGCTCATCGACAGCTATGAGAACCCCATCACAGCGATCGGCCTGCAGGCGCAGGACGGTAAGCTGGAGCTGTCCTGCCTGTAAGCCGCAGAAAGAGAGAACACGATGATCCGCGCTGTTTTTTTTGATATCGACGGCACGCTGGTCTCGCTGAAGACCAAGCGCTGCCCGGATTCCACAAAGGCGGCCATCCGCGCCCTGCGAGAGAAGGGCATCCGCGTCTATGTGGCCTCCGGCCGCTCCCGCTTCGAGCTGGAGGAGCAGGAGATGCTCCGCGGCATGACGTTTGACGGCTATCTGACCAACAACGGTCAGATCGTCTATGACGGCAGCTGGAACCTGCTGCGCACGGTGGCAATGGTTCCGGACGAGGTCCGCGCCCTTGTGGACTACTGTGACGAGCGTTCGCTCCCGTTGTGGCTCGTCAGCGAGCAGCGCTCGCGCTTCAATTACCATTTCAACGACCGCGTGCCGGTCGTTATGGCAGAGATCCATACGGAGATCCCGGAGCGCTGCGACCTGCACACCATGCTGCAGGAGCCGGTCGTCAAGGCCGTCATGTTTCTGACGGCGCAGGAGGTTCGCGAAGGCCCGCTGTCGTTCATGCCGCATGCGCGTTCGACGCAGTGGTTCATCCATGGGCAGGATATCATTCCGGCCGAGGGCGGCAAGCTGCCTGCGATGCGCTTCATGGCTGAGGCGAACGGTTGGACGCCGGACGAGCTGATGGCCTTCGGCGATTCCGAAAACGACAATGAAATGCTCCGCTATGCGGGTACCGGCGTTGCCATGGGCAATGCGCTCGAGGAGACGAAGGCCGCCTCTGACTATGTCACGGACGACTGCGACGACGAGGGCGTGGCCCATGCGCTGGCACATTTCGCGCTGATCTGAGAGAATCGACCATGATGCACCGGAGCATCTCAGCATATGCGGTGTATAACGGCCTCGCAGAGTTCGCCGCCCGCAGGCGGCGAATCAATTGAAATCATTTTCTCCGGCGGCGTGTACGTCGGA
>OLSP01002382.1_pt1 | contig 15301 bp, 12 predicted proteins | sample 1672941 | NCBI WGS metagenome assembly OLSP01 (sample SAMEA3136739, study PRJEB25190) | human gut metagenome | reverse complement strand
GTGAGCGTGACAGTAGTGACAGTAAAAACACTAGCGAAGTTACTGTCAACAAGCTGATTCAAAAAGTCTGAAAAACCTTGTAAAATCTTAATTCACAGAGTGTGACAGTAAAAAGTTAAATCAATGTTTACTGTCAACCCAAATCAGCGAACGTGGGGCGATTTGTGGGCTTGTAATTTTAGTCGAGTAGATCAAACAGAAACGCATCAAAGCCCCACAAGTGACCTGCGGCGATATTTTTTTCAATACATCCCCCTTATTTCAAAAACTCCCGACTTTTTGAAATAACGCCCCTCGCTCCCCACTCCTTATTTCAAAAACGCCCCCTATCAACGTTTACATCTGCAAAATTTACACTTTGTTTACAAAATGTAATCGTTATCCTAAGCAGCTAGCTTAACAAATCATGGAAATAAAGTGGTATAATTATATCATAATAAAAAGAACAACAAAGAATTAGCGCTAACTTTGTTGTCGATTAGGGAGGGAATATGAAGAAAGAATCTAAAAGTTCCGTTGATTTTTCGGTTGAGGAAAAAGCTGAAGCGTTCGATTCTATCAGCGAGCTGTATTTTGACCGCAACTTTGGCTCAACATCAAAATCCGATTTTGAAACTCTGCTGTTTTCTATCTACATAGAGCATTTGATAAAAAATGGTCTGCCATATGACGATTATATAATGTCAAAAACTCTTGGTATCACTGAAACAAGAGTTCGTGCTTTGAAAGAACGTAAGCAATTGAAATATCCATTTGAGTTTGATTGGAAAGAATCTTTTGCACATCTTGTCAAAAACGCCAAGTATGATGACGTTACAAAAACAGTGAAGCTTTCGATAGAAGATGTTAATTTACTAAAGGAAGTGCGCCATTTTGTAAGCACTAAAGGCTGGTATGACGAAGTTCAGCTAAATCCACGTTTGTTTCAGTGTAAGCTCGATTGCTTCTTGATGATTTGCACCGAGCTTGACGAGATTACTCTGACCGAAACGGACAAAGCAAACATTAGAAAATTGAAAACCGAGGGTGATGAAACAAGTGCCGTCCAAAAGATCTTAAACGGCGACTTAAGATCAGGTCTGAAAGACCTTGCCCTTAAAGGAAGCAAAAAGCTTTTGACAGAAACTATTGAACTATTTTCATCGACCTCAGTAAGTACAATAGCCTTAAAAGGCATTTCAGCAGTTATACAGGCTGCATTTGAATAGGAGGTAATGGTATATGAACAACGAGATCGACAGAGAAGCCTTATTGATTTATCTGAATGACCTACGTGTTATGGAAACAATAGTGCATGAAGATAACAAAAAAATTTCTCAAATCAATTATAATCAAAATGAATTAAGAAATGATTATTATAATTTTTATACCACTAAACCTATTGAGCCAGAATTAACACCATTAGATAATAAAGCTACAACTGATCTTTCTAAAATTTGTTTGGGATTTTTTTTATTTTCGCTAGTTATTGCTATTGTTCTTTTTATTGCTGGATGGAATTTTTTAGGCATTTGTTCTTGCGGTGGATGCATTTTATGCTTATTGTCTATTTCTAAGGCTCGTTCAGAACAAGAAACAAATGATAAAAAAATAACAGATGAAAATTCACTTAAATTATCAAAATACAAAAGTCAAAAAGAAGCGTATGACAACGCAATGGAAACTAAAAAAAGCAAATACGAAAAATATTCGGCTGATACAAAAAATTGCTTATCAGAAATGCAATTGGAAAAAGATGAAATAAATCAAAAGTTGCAGGAAGCATACAATGCAAACATAATCCCAATTCAATTTAGAAACATCCAAGGTATATATTACCTTTATGATTATATGTCTACATCAAGTCAGGGACTTTCAGAAGCGTTAATGCAATGTAATCTTGATGCAATCAAACAGCAATTAAATAAAGTAATACAGTTGCAAGGCGAAACAATTATAAAGCAAGCACAGCAAAATGCCGCTCTTCATGAGCAAAATCAACAAATATTGGAAGCCGTGCAAGCTACTATGAACAATACAGCCATTGCCGCAAAATATGCACAAATTTCTGCTATAAACAGCGAAATGTCCTTGCGCTTACAACGAAAGAACTTAGCATATCAGCGAGCCGATTATTGGCTCAAGTAAGTCTAACAGTACATATCAAAAAGCGAGCCACACAGCTCGCTTTTTTCCTGCATAAATTCCCCACCTCTGCAAATAATATTACTGCAATTTTGAAAAAACAACGGAGGTCATAAATATGAAAGCAACAGGAATTGTCCGCAGGATCGACGATCTCGGCAGAGTTGTCATACCTAAAGAAATAAGGCGCACCATGCGTATCCGTGAGGGCGACCCGTTGCAGACAACGTTGAACACTAACTTTGATTTTCTGCTTGCCTTTCTCAGATTAGCGGATAGGCTGTACATAAAATAATGTGAGAAAAATATGTAAGTGGCTTGACACATTGATAAAAATATGTTATTTTATATTTGTAACTTAAAATACGTTACAAATATAAAAAGGTGAGCATATGAAAGAATACTTAGAAAAAACTTTAAGACAAATAGTTACGATCAAAGAAAACAACGACTTGTACGATAAACTTCCGCTGGCTTTTAAGGGACGATATGATATCTTAAATGTCGAAACCAACGGAATGGTCTGGCTTGCAATTCAACCAAAGAACGATATCGGACTTGTTGCTCTCCGAAAGGACAGAGCTAAAGTACAGAATATTTCAGGGCTGAACTGTGCCTTATTTCTTAGATCCGCTACCCCTTATATAAAGGAAAAACTTATAGAGGACGGTATCCCTTTTGTGCTGAAAGACAAGCAAATATATTTGCCGTTCATTGGCTGTCTGCTTTCAAATTCGGGCGAACGTGATATCGCACCTGTCGAGCTTATTTCATTTCTGACGCAAAAGCTGATACTTACTGCGATATACGAAAAGTGGGATAAGGTAACAGTATCGACAGTTGCCGAAAAACTGGGCGTATCAAAAACGTCAGCAAGCAGATGCTTTGATGAAATAGAGTACCTGAATGTGAATATCCTTGACACAAAAGGCAAATCAAGAGCTATTACCATTCCGCCTGATGTAAAGCAGTTGTGGAAACAGATACAGCATATTCTGAGAAATCCTGTTATAAGAAGGTATGCTTTTCCAAGCGACATTCACTTGGAGAAAAAGGTCGGCATTACTGCTTTGTGTGAGTATTCATTGTTGTCAGATAATGACTTTCCTACCTATGGGGTGATGAAAAAAGAGCTGGCTGACACAGAAATAAAAAAGCTTAAACAAATCCGCAGAGGAGAAGAAATTCGCTGTGTAGTTCTTGAGCTTGGCTATTTCATTGACTATGGACAGAAGTCGATACAAGACCCCTTGAGCGTAGCTTTATCATTGACCGATGAAGAAAAGCAGGACGAAAGAGTAATGATATCTATAAATGAAATGTTGGAGGAATATGTGTGGTAAAAGGATTAGACACTTTCAGAAATCATTTTGCTGGATATGAAGAACAGTATGTGCTTATAGGCGGTGCTGCCTGTGATATTGTATTTGAAAGCAACGACGCATCTTTTAGGGCGACAAGAGATCTTGATATGGTTCTTATCGTTGAGGCTCTCACGCCTGAATTTGGAGAAAAGCTTTGGGAGTTTATTGAGATCGGCAGATACAGAAACAAGGCCACGAATGGTCAAAAGCCGCAGTTTTACAGATTTGATAAACCTGAAGATGACACATATCCGAAAATGATAGAACTTTTTTGCAGGAATGATTTTGAACTCCGTGAGATGACAGGGATAACGCCGATTCACATAGATGATTCTGTTTCAAGCCTATCAGCAATACTGCTTGATGATGAGTATTACAAAGCCTTGATGGACGGAAGAGTTGTGCGAAATGGTTTATCCGTTCTCCGTCCCGAGTATCTTATTTTGTTTAAAGCAAAGGCATTTCTTGACTTAAAACAAAGAAAAGATAATGGAGAATCTGTTGATTCCAGCGATATCAAGAAACACAAAAAGGACATTTTGAGAATAGCTGCTGAACTTGTACTTGAAAGCATATCAGAATTACCTGCAACAGTAAAAGCAGATATTGACGCTTTTATCGGCACGCTAGAGCAAGAACCATTTGACAGCAATTCTTTGAAAAGCTATGGGTTAGAAAATGATGATGTGATAGGGGTGTTACATAGGGCTTTTGGATGATAGAGTGTTGCTGAATTGTTATATGGTTCATCGCCGACAATGTCAAAAAAATAGATTTTTACCGCTCCACTTGACTAACATTCTGATCTAATGTATAATCAAGTAAAGTATAAAAATATCGAGGTAAGATCACAATGAGTAGATTCCCTAGAGTATACGCTGAAAGTACAATAGCAAGGATGAATAAAAAGCTTGCCCTGCCGCAGGAAACAATGTCGCTCCTTTATGATTACTTTGAAGCTTTTGCCAATTTATATCAGTTGTTGCCGCTAAAAGACGCTTACAAAATAATCAGCAGGCAAAATAAAGGCTTGATAACCTTGGACGAGTTCATTGCATTTTCTGAGATAGCACGCCACGAAGATCATTTTTACTACATTCTTGCTAAAGACGAACTGTATCTTAACGCACCTAAGGAAAAGCCTATCGGCCGAGAGATAGTTCATTCCTGCTTGGTTGATATTGATTATGAAGATTATTATAATATGGCCGATCATCAGGCAGGTAAACCTCTTAAAATTCTTCCAAAACAGGAACTTCTTAAATACAAAGAGGAAATGTACATTGCCGATACTACGTATGTAAGAGCAATGACGAACTTTTTACGCACAAGACTAAAAATGTCCGAAGATGAGATCAACTATACAATTTCCGATTTTATACTGATAATAACCTGTGATGACAAACCTTTTGACGCAGTATCTAAAATGCTCGATAGAAAGAATATCCTAATGACAAAAAGTCAGCTTGAAGATTTTATCAAACTGTTCACCGATTTGAACAACAACACACGACTGCCGCAAAACAGAGGCTTTACTCCCCTCGAGTTATCGGCAAATCGTGGCGGTCAAAAAGTTATCAACAGCATTTCCTTTGGGCCAAATATAACTGCGGCATTTAAAAGCGGAGAGGCAGATATTGAAGAATACAGAAAAGGTATCCTTATGAGCGAACTGCCCGAGAAGTTCAAAATGGATATGCTCCGTCAGCTTTCTCAAATCGAGGGTAAGAATACAACTCCGAAAAAAGTCGGCAGAAACGATCCCTGTCCTTGCGGCAGCGGAAAAAAGTATAAAAAATGCTGTGGGAAATAAAATATTTTTTTATGCAAAGCCGCCGCGGGTCACAAATCTATGTGACCCGCGGCGGTTTGTTGTATTTTTTATATTTACTATGGCTTTTGTATTCTAAAACTGTTTCTCGCCTTATCACCCTTCATCAACGCAAGCCGTAATTTACGTTTATATAATTAACTTAGTCCCGATAAAGAACGCATTACCAGATCAACGTCTTGATTTTCAAGTTCCTGAATGATATGCAGATATGTTTTTTGTGTTGTCGTCATACTGGCGTGACCAAGCCTGCGAGCAACACTGGCAATAGACACTCCTGCGAACAGCAGCAGCGATGCGTGAGTATGTCTTAAACCGTGAATAGATATTTCAGACAGATTCAACCTTTTGCAATGACGGCTGAGTATATCATTTACAGTGGAGTTATAGACTTTGCCTTTTACGAATATTGGTTTGTCCTCAGGCAGCCCCTTTACCAATTCAGCAAATTGAATGACAGTTTGCCAATCTATTTGTATCTTTCTTACAGATGAATTGTTCTTTGTTGGAAGAAAACCGCTGTTGCCTTTATAGTCCCAGGTTTTGCTTATAGAAAGCATTTGGTGGGAAAAATCAAAATCACGAGGCGTAAGTGCAAGTGCTTCAGAAAAGCGCATACCTGTTTTTGCTACCAAAAGAATAAACCAATCCCAGTTCACTCCGGACTTAAGATCAAGCGAAGTCAGCAGCGTGTGCAGTTCAAACTGATTAAGATACTTGATTTTCTTGACCGACGGCGTTTTACCTTTTATTATTGCTTTTCTCGTTGGATCACGCTCAATAAGCCCTTCATCAACCGCATCAAGTATCGCTCCTTTAAGCTGATGATGAAAGTCCATTGTTGTTTGTCTTTCGTGATACCGCGCATAATCATTAAGCAGCTGCTGATAAGCAATTCTGTTTAGATCACGCAAAACAAGTTCAGGCACAAGCCTTTTCAGCCAGGATATTGTCATTTTGTACTTATCCAATGTAACCTTTCTAATTGCCCCTTCTTTATATACTGCGACCCACTTTTCATAGTAATCACAGAACAAGTCTGTATGTTTAACGTTATTTAACATTACATTACCTCCATTTCAACAAAACGGCTTACGCTGATGAAGGGTGATAAGGCGGTCGAGGGTATCAAGATAATTTGCTATTTTGGTTTGTTCGTCTTGCGTTGGAAACACGAAGTCCATTGTAAGAAATTCATCATAACTAATGCTTCTTCCGTCACGAATACCGTATGTAACTGTTTCTAATCGCCTGATAAATTCCTTTGAAGTGAACACATATTTCCAAAAATTCGGGTTGTGTTTTTCTAGCTCTGAAAAGCCAAAAACCGTGTATGCAGGCGATGTTATGCCTTCTATTGCAGAGTGTGCAAAACCACCTTGGAAAGAGCGAAGATGAATGACAAATTGCCCCGGCAATACTCTTTTATAACCTTCTTCATTCTTCTTGTCGTGATAAATGTTTATGCTATTTTCATCACGCCTAATCATACCTCTGTCTTGTGTCGCAGATAAAACAGGTAGTTCAGGGTGCCCTTTATCAGCAGTAGAAACAAACAGGTTCTTTGCCTCCCGCTGTTCCCAAGGAAAAGTAAAAGAGCTAAGGAAAATACCTTAACTCTTTTATAAAAACGTATATTTAGAGGGTGTTAAATACCTTTTATCCCTCATCAGGATCAAAGCCACCTGTTAAAATGAATTTTCTGAGGATTTTATCGACTTTCATATTTACTTTTGGCGGAATAATCACTTTACCCTCGATTTTTTCAAGAAAAGCTTTAGCAGCTGCTTTATTTACTGACTGTTTCAGCTTGTCAAATCTTCCGAATTCATCAATATTAGCCTCTGTAAGATTTAACTGCATCATATTTTTAAGCAAATCTTCGTCCAATCCGAAAGCAACAGCAAAACTATGGATCTGGTCATTTTTAGCCTTATATTGATACTCTGTGATATAGTCACGAAGTGTCTTTCCATCTTCAACAACTACTTCTCCACGCTGAACATCGTGCAGAAAGATCTCAGCATACTTCTGCTCGTCTTGTGTAAGCGTAGCAAAGGACTTGTGCAGTTCATCAAGCGACGCTTGCAACTGCTCTTCAGTAATATCAGCTTGGTGCAGATTTTTTAAATATTTTTCAAATCTGCTGTTCATATAAGCTGCATCTATTCTTCCTGTGTCAATTTCAGTAATATAACCGACAAGATCAAATGGAACATCATCGCCGTCTGAACCACCATTACCGTTTTCGTCATCATTTCCGTTGGAGAGTTCTTTATAACGCTGTACCAATGCCATAAAATCGTTGCTGCCAAAGTCTAATTTGATCGTTTCATTTAAACCGGTTTCCTCATCATTAAATGTATAAATGTCCTGTTCCCAATTAAATCCTTGCAGCTTAGCAGCATCAAGATGGTGATTGAAGTCTTTGAAAAGCTGTGCAAATTTAGCTTTTTCTGCGTGATCATTAGGCAACTTTGTGAAATCAGATACTCCCGAAGATTTAAAAACTTCTGAAATATCCATATAGATCACATTAAGCTTTTTAAGATTATACGGCAGTTTCTCAACAAACAGAACCGTAGGCTTGTCACCTGAATAAGTCTTTACCGCTTCATCAATATAAGCTTTCATTGTAAATGGTCTGCGGTAATATTTTATCACACCATAAGGCTTTTCATTGCTTTTGAAAAGTCGATTTGTTCTTGACATTGCTTGAATAAGATTTTCATACTGGAGTATCTTATCCATATAGAGCGTGTTTACCCACTTTGAGTCAAAACCTGTAAGCATCTGATCAACTACAATAAGAAGATCAAGCATTTTCTCAGGTGTGCGTGTAATCGTTGAATATTTCTCTTTATGGGCAAGTCTTAAAGACACGTCTTTTTTGAAACTTGCGTGAGTAGGTATAGTAAAATCTTGTCCAAACATATCATTGTAATCGTTAAGGATCTTTACAAGCCCGTCCTCTTTAAATAACGCCACAGGTTTGCCCTTGTAAGTATTTTTGTATTCTCCATCCTCGTTGCTGATATGAGGGTCAAAAAGACAGGTCACTTTTAAGCTTGGCATTTTATCTTTAAAAAGCCCGTAATACTCAATAGCTTCAGGAATACTGCTTGTAGCAAAAATAGCGTGGAATTTCTTGTTTACACTGAGAATGCTCCAATTATCGCAAATATCATTAACAACTGCATTCTGATGTTCAGGTTCTATATACTGTGAATTAGGAAGATAGTCTTCAACGCCCTTGACATACTTTCCGTCATCATTTTCGTATCCTGCCATTGGAACATCATTCATATATTTATTGAAAACTTCTCGTTTCTTTTCATCAGCAAAAGCCTCCTCCACGTTGTTTGCTTTTGCCTCAGCAAGTGCAACCTGTTTACGAACGTCGTTTTCTTTAAAAGTCTGTACCATTCTAGGGTCAAAGCCGAGAACATTTTTATCTCTGATCCCGTCCGCAAGTACATATCTATGAAGTTCTCCGCCAAAGATCGTAGATGTCTGGCTCATTTTCTTCTGATTTTCTTCAAATATAGGTGTTCCGGTAAAACCAAAGAATATAGCATTTGGGAACGTACTTTTGATAGTAGAAAGCATTTCACCAAAAGTTGAGCGGTGACATTCATCAACAATAAAAACGATACGCTTTTTGCTTATTTCTTCAATATCATGAGCGTTCAGACCGTTTTCATCATTCTTGATATTGCTCATTTTCTGAATAGATGTCACTATCAAAGTATCAGCAGGAGCTGAGCTTTTCAGCTTTGTGATAAGAACATAGGTATCCTCAGTTTTCTGTACGCTTTCGCCATCATCAGCAAAATTATTGTATTCAATATATGACTGATTTCCGAGTTCTATCCTATCAGTAAGAAAAACTACTTTATCTGCATCCTTAGAGTTTGCAATAAGCTGAGCAGACTTAAAGCTCGTCATAGTTTTTCCCGAACCTGTTGTATGCCAAATGAATCCACCACGCTGATTGCCCTCGCCCCATTTAGTTTTTGAACCCTTGTCAGAGATCGCACTTGCGGCATAATACTGATAACTTCTCATAACTTTCAGAACGCCGTCAGTATCATCAGCAACGGTGTAAAAACCGATAAGCTGATGTGCCATAGGGATCGAGATAAGATTTGATGCAATGCCTTTCCAATCATTTATGACCTCATTATTGAAGTCTGCCCAATGAAAATAATAATCGGGATTAAATGCGTCCCAACTGCCGGGGTTGGCATAGTACAGCGTTTCATCGGGTGTCATTGCAACAAATATCTGAACAAGGGAAAACAATCCTGAAAAAACGCCCTCGTGAGAATACTTTTGAATTTGATTGCACGCCTCGCTTACAGGAACGCCGCTGCGTTTAAGTTCGATATGTATAACAGGCATACCATTTATCAAAAGCATTATATCTCCTCTGCGGTCATTCAATATCTTAGAGGACGCCTTGAATTTTGGCTGTCTTGCTATCTGATAACGGCTCTGACCTGCGGCGATCTCCTTGCGGTCATAGATCTTAAGTGAAACTTCTTTGCCAAAGTGAAGTTTATCATCGGCATTATCACGAGTGATCGAGATAGTTTTGCCGTTTATGAATTTATTGAGCATAAGAGGAGTACGCAAAGTTTTTATTTGCTCCATTATCTGCTGCATTTCTCCGCTTGTCAGCGGACAGCCATTCAGACGATCAATGCTCTGATTATTGTCAAAGAGAATATTTGCCCAATTCTGTATCAGATCTTCCTCTGTTGGATACATAATAACTTCCGAAGACCAGCCCTTATTAAATAGGACTTTTATCAAAGCATCTTCAAATTCTGCCTCTTTTTTGAAGATCATACAAATACCTCCTATACAAACATCTTTTCAAGGCACGCTTTTTTGATATTTTTAAGCTTTTCAAGCTTACGCTGATGAAGGGTGATAAGGCGGTCGAGGTGGGTGAAAAACTCCGCAATTAGTCTTTGTTCCTCTAAGCTTCTCGAAACATTAATTTTTATTTTACTTAATGCAGGATATTTCAAATTCCAGTTATCAGAAGTAATTCCCTGCGAATTAATTTGAAAAATGTGTATCGTTTGTGGTAACTTAAACTGATACGCTACACATTTTGAATAAATATTACTATTTGGAGAAAGCACCGTATATGCAGGGCTTACAATGCCTTCATAAGGCGAATATCCGCTTGCACCTTGCCACATTCTCATTGAATTATAAGCAATATCACCAATGCAGACTTTTTTATATTTTGACTTATCATCATTAGAGTTATCGTGTCTGCCAAGTTCCGAAAACTTTTTAATTCCGTCATTAATTGTAACGGAAATTAACTCTCCATCAGGCATACTTTCCACTCTTTCAGAAAAGCACTCCCCCAGCTCACGCTGTTCCCAAGCGTCAGTAAATCCCTTAAACCGAATTTCGAGATATGAACTGCCATTTTCTGGAAACATTTTTTCAAGCATAGCCTTTTTGACTTTGGTCAATTTGTCATACTTACGCTGATGAAGGGTGATAAGGGAGTCGAGGTTACGGAAATAGTCTCCAATCTTCTGTTGTTCTGATACACAAGGGAGTGTAATCGGAGTTTCTCCAAGTTGAGTAATTGTATAATGTGCGATTGTTCCTACATGAGAAACACTGTTGAGATAGTCCGTAAAAGTTGGTGAAAAGAAGAACGTATACACAAAATATGGGTCTAAGTTTTCATTGTTCTTTATCCATAGCAAGTCAGCGTCTTTTGTATACAAAGGCTCGTTATTTGGCACTATATAGGGCTTTCCTACAGAACCGCCGCCAGTTACAAGCACATCTCCTTTTTCTAATTTGCCAGATACGGCTGATAGTTTTTCATATAATTCTTCTGAGATAAACGCCTTTTCATTTTCTGTTCCATTTAATGCAGCCATAACATCACTTGACCTATAAAATGGTACTCCGCTTGACTGCCATTCTTCTTTATGAACTCTTGAAGCAGACCTAATTTCAGTCAATTCTGAGAACTTACGCTGTTCCCAAGTATCAGTAAAACCCGAAAATCTTATCTGAGGTATGCCTTTTTCTTTAGTCATTTTGCACACCTCCAAGCAGTTTCTTGAACTCGCTAAGACCTTTCATATCAAATTCGTTTCCGCACAGATCGTCTATCATAGAGCAAAGCTCTTTTTCCGTTTCTGAGATCTCGGTTTCAATATCAAAATATGTGGTATCATATTTTTTAGCAAGAGCCGTGATCTTAGAAACAAGACCGTTAACGATAGTCGAAGGGATAGAATAAAGGTTATCAACAAGGCTCTTTATCCATTTTATCTCAAGAAGTGTTTTGACCTGCTCGTCAGAAAGCCCCTCGATAGTGGTTTTGGTTTTTGCGTGAAGTTCCGCAGTTTCGGTCTTTATCTGCGATTTCAAAGCCTTTTCTTCTTTAGAAAAAGACTCGACCTTTGAAAGCTTTTCAGTAAGTGCAATGGTTTCCTCTGATTTAGGTTCGCTCTTCAAAGCCTTTATCTTTTTGGAAATTTCCTTGATGATAAATGCACTATTGTCCTCATTCAACTGTTCTTTGCAGGTTTCTTTTTCATCTTCCGTCATATCCTCAAGAATTTGCTCATACTCTGACGGGATCTCAGCCAGTCGGCGTTCCTTGGCTTTAAGAGCGTTATACTCATCGCACAATAGCGTTGTCTGAACAAGCTCAAAAGGAATAACGTGTCCTACCCAACCTTCTTGCGTTTCCTGTTCCTTGCCGTCTTTTTTCTTTATCACAATGTTCGGGTCAACCTTTCTGGTTGCCTCAAAGCCCTCTGTTTGGATTATTTCAAGGTCAACGGCTATTTTTCCCCATTCATCATCAAGAAGCTGATATGCCTCATACTTATCAACTAACTGAATGTCTGCCAACCGTGCAAAGATATTCTCGCTTATTGCGGTTTCCTCTTTTGATACCTCAACAGTCTCAGCATTTTCAATAAGCTCTTTACGCAGATGATCTTCAAATCCGTTAAATGCCTGCTCATATGCCTGCTCAAATTTTATTACATCGTTGCTCTTGCAAATTGCTGATTTAATATCATCGCAGGCAAGCTGAAGATATGGTGTATCGCTCGTCTTGAACAATTCTTCTCTTAAATTCGGAAAAGCGTTCCAATATTCCGCAAGACCATCAACTTCATTCACAGGGATACCGCCAAACATAGAGGCGTAAATATCCCAAGTCTCCGCACTTTCAGAAGAGTCAACATATCTTGGAATATTGAGATTGTAATCATTTTGTCTTATCTCCTCACGAGAAACGACCTTTGAGAACTTCGGTACGCTTGTTCTTGAAGATACCGTATCAACAATACGTTTGATGTCAGACGCTCTAAGCTTATTGTTCTTGCCGTCTTTCACAAATCCTTTGGAGGCGTCTATAATAAGCACGTCGTTATTATCACGCATTTGTTTCAGTATCATAATAATTGTCGGTATTCCAGTTCCAAAAAATATATTTGCCGGAAGTCCGATAATAGTGTCAATATGATTATTCTCAATCAAATTTTTTCTGATTATGCCTTCCTCTCCGCCTCTGAACAGCACCCCGTGCGGAAGAACGATAGTCATAATACCCTCAGGACGAATATGATAAAGATCGTGCAGCAAGAACGCATAATCGGCTTTACCCTTTGGGGCTAGACCAAACCTTGCATAACGAGGGTCTGCCTCTTTCCCTGACGGATCCCAAGGCTGTGAATAAGGCGGATTTGAGACGACTGCATCTACATAAAGAGGCTCGTAAGTTTCCGACGGATTGCTGTCATCAAAATAAGGCCAATCCTCCTCAAGTGTATCTCCGCAGCGTGTTGTGATGTTTGACGGCTTGATACCTCTCATAACAAGGTTCATACGGGTAAGGTTGTAAGTATTCTCTTTAAGCTCCTGCGCATAGTATTTGATATTATCCGAATTTGTAACATACTTAGAAACGCTCTTGCCGATATTTATAAGCAAAGAACCTGAACCGCTTGTTGGGTCATATATTTTTATCTCGTCCTTGCCCTTGAGGTGGTTTGCTACGATCTCTGACATAAGCACAGAGACCTCATGAGGTGTATAGAATTCGCCTGCCTTTTTGCCCGCATTTGAGGCGAACTTTTCGATCAAATATTCATAAACAAAGCCAAGAACATCATAGTCCTGTTTTCCGTCCATAGGAATATCCTTGATAAGCTGTAAAAGCCCGCTGATAGCCTTAGTTCTTGCACCTGAAGTATCTCCAAGCTTTGAAAGACCCGTTTCAAGAGTATCAAATACTTTATCAAAGACCTTTTTGTGAGTGCTTGAAATCAGTCTGCTAAATGCTGATAGGGCGGTAGTAACATTATCTACGCTAAAGTCCTTGCCCATATCGAGCCACGTTGAAAAAAGATCATTATAGCCAATAAAATATCCAATATTCTTTTGAATATACTCGACCGTTTCCTCATCTTCCTCGGTGACGGTTTTGAGCAATTCATCATCATACCCCTCGTCTTTCAAGAATTTTACTTCCTTATCGGACAGGTACTTGTAAAAAATGAAACCTAAAATATAGTCTTTATATTCATTTGCCTCTATTTTTGAACGCATTTTATTAGCGGATTCCCAAATTTTATTTGCCAGCTGTTGTTTGTTCATATATAACTTCTCCTAAATATTCTTGCTTGATTATGACTTACACTTGAAACCTGTGTAAACTCCCGCAAGGAATATTATACTACAATTTGTACAAAATTTCAATACTACACAGCTAAAAATCTAAAAAATAAACAAGAATTTTGAAATATACACTATGTTAGTCTATATTTACTTTTAAACATACTTGGGAACAGCGTAAGTTGTCTGATATGGTCGAGAGAGTGACGAGAAAGAACGAAAACCGTGAATCAGAGCTGCCACTTACTATATCAGCACAGTATGGCTTGATAGATCAAAACGAGTTCTTCGATAAGCGTATAGCAAGCCGAGATGTAAGCGGTTACTACCTGTTGAAGAAAGGTGAATTTGCCTACAATAAGAGTACATCATCTGATGCTCCGTGGGGTGCAGTTAAGAGACTTGATAGGTACGAAATGGGCGTATTATCGACACTTTACATTGTTTTCGCTTTGAAAGAGAACGGAAATATTGACTCTAATTTTCTTGTTTCGTATTATGATACCGACTGTTGGCATAAGGGAGTTCAAGCTATTGCTGCCGAGGGTGCAAGAAATCATGGACTACTCAATATCACTCCTGCCGATTACTTTGAAACATTCCTTACAGTACCGTCCGACGTAAAGGAACAGCACCAAATCGGATCTTTCTTTGCAAAGCTCGACACCCTTATTACCCTTCATCAGCGTATGTAAAACCCAATGTAAATAAAGCCAATTATTACGCACCATTTCAGCGTAATTTAAAAATAATTATAAAAAAAGTAGGCTATTTCAACTTCCATGTTGATAAATGTAAACTTTTTCAGAAAACATGTTGTAATATATGACAATTTGGAATAAGGCTGTAGACAAATGGGGTGTTTGGCAAGCTGCACAGCACATAGCTAAGAAATATGATGATGACGGATATCTTCGCAAGAAGAAATAGCACAAACAAAAATAAGCTGCTACAGAAAAACTGTGGCAGCTTATCCTATTTAGAATAGTCCTAATTTTAACCTATCAATATCGGCTCCTGATATCTGTTTGTACGAATCCATACTTATTCAGTCTATGTCACCTTACCCCCTCAATAACACCCTTATCCATTTCATGCACAGTATCGCACAGCACGGAGATGTCCTCCGCAGAGTGTGAGCATATAAGAATAGTCTTGCCCTGCTCCTTGTATGAAAGCAGGTACTCACGCATTTCTTTTACGCCGTCCTTGTCAAGACCGTTGAACGGCTCGTCGAGAATAAGTATCTTCGGATTTTCCATAATGGCTTGTGCAAGTCCCAAACGCTGCCGCATAC
>OLSP01002377.1_pt1 | contig 15318 bp, 9 predicted proteins | sample 1672941 | NCBI WGS metagenome assembly OLSP01 (sample SAMEA3136739, study PRJEB25190) | human gut metagenome | reverse complement strand
TTCTCCACGTAGGCGCAAAACGATTCCTCCGAAGTTTCATTTGATTCCTCCGAAGAATTTTTTCTTCCCCACGTGGAGAATTTTCCTTTCCCACGTAGCGATTTAAGAATTTCCACGTGGCTATTGTCGTTTTCTTCAGCTCATCCAATCTTTTTCTGCTTTATAAGCGAAGATATATCGTGTTTCCCCGATAGGAGTCACAGGGGTACGTTTTGTCAGTTCGTTTTTTATTTGTAATATTGCGCCAAGAAAGAAAAGAACCGACCGGTACGTATTTATTTCATCGCCATGGAAGGAAAAGAGACTAAAAAGAAAGCGGCAATACTCAAAGAGAGCTTTAAGCTCTTTCTCGCACAGGGATATGATGCTGTCAGCTTTACAGACATCGAGCGTGCTGCACAGGTCACTCGAGGTGCTATATTTCATCATTTCAGTGGCAAGGAGGATCTGTTCAAGCATGTCGCTGACCAATTCATCAACGCATTCCTCGATACATTCCTCGAGGAGGTGGACTATGGTGCGGAGTACTTGACTAGTCAGACGCCCCTCAAGGATTTTATGGACAACTGCTTAGCTCTCATAGAGCGACGGATGACCTATTTCCTCAAGGATGTCGATGTGCGTGTCACCTCTGCCAGCTTTATGAGCTTCATCTTGTACCTAAAAGATCATCACGAGACCTGGAGCGAGCAACTGCAGGAGTACGAAGCGAAAAAGATAGAGGCTTGGAGCGAGGCGATCAACCTCTCGAAGGAGCGTGGCGAGATACGTCCCGACACAGATACGACAATGCTCGCAGAGACCTTTCACCATCTCTACCTAGGGCTCTCTTTCGAAGGAGCGATGATTGACACACTCTCTATCCTAGCACTACGTAAGCAATGGGAGTACCTATACACCCTACACCATATAAACTGAAAGAGCCAGGAGCACGGAACATCGAGCACCGCTTCTAATCACCCCTTGCAAAAAACTCGACTATGAAACTCCCTACAAAGTTTTTTACTCACACTTGTAGTTGTGTTGTACTTGACGTTGGAATGTGCACTCACTATAAAGCCAAACATCGAAATGATATGAAGAGAAGTTCCCTTTTGATGATGTGTTTGGTCTTTGCCCTCTTTTTCTCTCAAAAGGCATGGGGACAAGTCAGTTTCTATGATGCGAGGGTGAGCGACTACGGGCAGTTGGAGCAAGTTTTGGGCGACAAGTGGAATACTGTAGATTCATTGATTGTCCATGGACCTATCAATGCTACCGATTTCAAGACCATCGTTCGATGTGCAAAAGACGGGTCTATGCGGATTGTCAATTTGCAATATGCACAAATTGAGCACAACAAGATTCCTGATTCTGGGTTTGTCGATTGGGAGTGGTACACTGCAGGTCATTATTTGGATATTCGCCGCATTATCCTTCCCGATGATATTACGGAGTTCGGTTTCTGTGCATTTTTAGGATTGACATTAAGGACTATCAATATCCCTTCCTCATTGAGAAAGTTGGGAGAAAGTTGTTTTGAAGATAATAAATGGCTCGCAGTGAATCCTCTAATGATACCGGAAGGGGTTACGGAAATCCCAGCCAGATGCTTTCAATGGTGCGATAGTCTTAAAAAAATCGTTCTCCCCTCCTCGCTCAAAACAATCGATCAACTTGCATTCTATTATGCGAAGGTGAAAGAGATGAACTTCCCCGAGGGCTTGGACAGTATCGGATTCTCCGCCATATATGCTACAGATCTTACGGAGATTGTCTTGCCAAACACCGTAAAAAGAATAGGGGCTGCAGCATTCTCTGACAACAAGAGACTAAAGAGAGTCGTTTTACCAGAAGGACTCTTAGAAATCCCCAAACGGCTATGCAGCTTGTGCTCGGATTTGGAAGAAGTAGCAATCCCGAAGTTTGTAACTAAAATTGATCGCAACGCATTTCAATGGTGCTATAAACTTAAGACAGAACTTCCACCGAATTTGATTTGGATCGGATGTGATGCCTTTAGTTACTGTGCGTTGGATTCCATTGTCTTTCCATCTTCTGTAAAATACATTGAGGGCGGAGCTTTTGAGGACTTGACTTCCCTACAAAAGATTTACTCTCTTTCATCCACTCCTCCTGTTTGTACAGAACATCCGATGGGGATCAATCCTGGAGAAGGACCTTTTCATAGCTTTACCCCCAACGACATACCTGTGTATGTTCCCATCGGATCGGGTGAGAAGTACCGTCAAGCTTTCGGTTGGAGTTACTTTATCAATATCATAGAGACGGATAAGCTCCCCTCTAGGATAGAAACGCCCTCGGCGGACGATGCTGGAAAATACAAGATCTATGGAAGAGACGGCCGACTGGTCATTGAGTTGACGGAAAGCCTTTCCTCTCCTGTTTCGTATGCTGTTTATGCCATAGATGGGACGCTGATAGCGCAAGGAAGCTTCATCTCCTCCTCCCATTCCATTCCAATGCCGTCAAGAGGAAGCTATATTGTCCGCATCGGTAACTCCATTCATAAAACATTGCTGTAAAGTTCCGTAGAGACCTTTGCATCAGGACAAAAGAAGCGACATTCTGTATTGACCGACAAGGCGCATGAAGATGCCAAAAGAAACTATATCTAGGGAAAGCTCTAAGCTGTTCTTAGCAGTAGAAACAAACGAGGTTGTGCTTGACAGCTAAAATATGAGGCTAATCGATCCTACATAACCAAAACAGATAATGGACAGTATACTCTCTATAAGAGGCTTGCGCTTTGGTTACCAAGGCAATCCAATACTCCGAGGGGTGGATCTAGAGATCCCTGCGGGTTCTATATTCGGCTACTTGGGTAAGAATGGAGCGGGCAAGTCTACGACGATTAAACTACTCTTGGGACTGCTCCCATTGGATGAGGGGGAGATACTTTTTAAGGGTGTAAACCTTAAGAACTCCCCCTTACTGCTACGCTCCAGTGCTAGTGGCATGATTGAGCACCCCTCTTACTATCCTTTTCTCACCGTCTCTGAGAACCTTGACTATCTAGACAAAATCTTTCGAATGGGACGGGAGCGAAAGCACGAAGTCTTGTCTCTTCTTAGTCTCAGCGAGCATGCCGACAAGAAGGCACAAGCACTCTCGTCGGGTCTGAAGCAACGTCTAGGCCTGGCTATGTGTCTCTTTAAGCGTCCTGAGATGCTGATCCTCGATGAGCCTCTTAATGCACTCGATCCTCAGGGGATCTATGAGCTTAGGAATATCTTGGCCAGACTTAATCAAGAGGAGGGGGTGACCATCTTTCTCTCTAGTCATATCCTAGAGGAGCTGGAGAAGCTGGCTGATCAAGTCGCAATCATTAAGGAGGGCAAGATACTCTATCAAGGAGGCATCGAAGCACTTACCAAAAAGCAACCCGATATCGTATATCTTAAGCTGAGTGATAGCGCACTGATGATGCAACTAGGATACGACTCTAGATTCACACTGCTGCGGGTATGTGATACGCATCATGTCGAGTTTGAGGTAAAGGACGAAGAGGAGTTTGCTCGCCTGCTCGCCACACTCAGTCAGGACGGCATCTCTATCTACAATGTAACGCATAGGGGTTCGGCTCTTGAAAATGCTTTTATCCACCTTACCGAATAGCGCCACTATGAAGTCTCTCATACCACTATCCAACATACTACAAGCAGAGGTTTATAAGACTCTGCGCAATAGACGCATTGTGACGCTTTTGCTATCGCCACTAGTTTTCTATCTACTGATACTCCTCTATGCTATTTACAAGGGGCGGACGGGTCTTTTAGATGCTACGGCATTTGCCTATGATGGTAATCCGTGGCTGATGATTTGGTCTCGCTATACACTCCCGTTACTATCCCTCGTGCTACCACCAGCCATCGTTGTCCTATCTTATATGGTATGCGAGTTGGAGTTTCAAAACGATAATATCAGGACCCTCTTTGCACTCCCTATAGTTAAGTGGAAACTCTATCTATCCAAAGTCCTTTCGCTCTCGCTACTCACGGTAATCTTGTGCCTAGTTACTTGGCTTGGCTTCATCTTGGGAGGATACTTACTTGGGCTTTTGATACCTGCCTACAAGTTTACAGACTACTCCATTTGGATTGGTTCGATACAGCTATTGGGACGCATTCTACTCGCATCGCTCAGCATTGGAGCATTGGGACTTATTGTCAGCTTGCTAGCGCGTAGTTTTACGCTACCTATCCTGTTGGGATTTTTCTTGACCGCCTTTGCTGTTTTTATGACCAACGAACCTTCGGGAGCCTATCTTCCCTTTGCTACTTTCACATACTTAGCTTCGATACGACCTGTGGAGGAGCTTACAAGCTTCGCTCTGAGAGATGTGGTAAACCTCCTCTCTTGGGGGATTGCCTTAGTGATAGGTTATCTCTGCTTTACTCCTGAGAAGAAACAACTATGGGGCAAACATTAAACTCACATGATATGATGAAATCAACCCTTATCCGCAAAGCCCTCCTAGTGACGGGACTGTTGCTTGTCGCACTATTCGCCACGGCGCAGACGACTCCTTGTCAGATCAGTGGCGTCGTTATGGACTCCGTACGTCACGAGGCGATAGCCTACGCTACGATTGAGTACAAACTACTAGATGAACAGTTGACAGGCGGAGCGGTGACCGATGAGCAGGGATACTTCCAGATGACACTGCCCCGTACGGGTAGCTACCAGCTGACGATTAGGTCGGTTGGCTTTCAGACTAAACAAATGCGGGTCACGACGCAGGCGGGACAGAACAGTCTAGACACGATCTACCTAGCACCCGAAGCTCAGACTCTAGACGAAGTGCAGGTGGTGGCGCGTCGCAAGCTTATCAAACTCTCTCCCAAAGGCTTGACCTATGATATGAAAAACGACGTCTTGGCTCAGACGGACAATCTCCTCTTTGCCCTGCGCAAGGTGCCTCTCGTCACTGTAGATGGAGAGGGAAATATACGTGTCAAGGGGTCGTCAAACTTCTCCGTCTACATCAACGGGTCGCCCTCTCGTGTAGCCTCGATGAACCCCACGGAGGTCCTGCGAGGCATCCCTGCCAGTAGCGTCAAGGGTATAGAGGTGATCACCCAGGTAGATGCTCGCTACGACGCCTCTGCTGGAGATGCTATCATCAATATCATCACTGAGAGCAAGAGCCTAGATGGGTACAGCGGCCTAGTCTCTCTGAAGGGCTCTACAATCCCCAATATCAATGGCACCTCAAGTCTGACTCTCACCAAGGGTAAGCTCAGCGTAGCACTCAACTACAACTATGACTATACGCGTCATAAGGATCAGCCTGTGGATGTATCTAGACGCACATTCCAAGGGGATAAGACGACCAGCCTCTTCAAGTCCACCGCGGTGGCTGGGAGCAACGTTGGTATCTTCCAAAACCATGTCGGTAGCTTGATGGGAGAATACGCCATAGATAGCCTGAATAGCCTCTATGCTGATGGACACCTCTTCGTCTCATCGGTCTACTCCACAGGGCTCTCTCAGCAGACTTTCGATCGTCCTAATGAGCCTACACGATATGCCACGTCGCTCGATCAGATGCGCTTGACCTCTGGTTCTGTAGAGGGTAACCTTATCTACCGCAATCTCTATGCAGCGGACAAGCAACCCCGCTTCTCGATAGGTTATCGCTACGCTTACAACCCAGACCAGAGGTACAAGGAGTGGACTGAGCGTCAGTACCGAGATGGCTTCACCAGCTGGGAGAGCTCTCCCTATGATGAGACACGACGTATGGAGCGTTCACGCGGAGGTCTGAGCGAGCATGCCCTACAGAGCGACTATCAGTTCATCTGGAGTGGAGGACACGCTCTGCAGGTAGGTGTCAAGGAGGTGCTACGACTGGGTAGCTCTCGCCCTGAGTACCATCTTTGGAACGAAGGCAAGGACGACTGGCAAGAGGTGAATGACCCGCTCTACCGTCAGGGAGACATGAGTCAGTTGCAGAGCCTTACGTCAGCTTATGCCAACTACGCTTGGCAGGGTGAACGCTTCGCTCTCTCCGCTGGGGCACGAGGCACGCTGGTCTATGACAAGATAACTTTCTCGCAAAACAGTGAGGGAGACTTTCACAAGACAGGCGTAGACCTGATCCCTACGGCTACGCTCTCCTATATGCTGACTGACCGCCAGCAGCTCTCCCTCTCTTACAAGATGAGCCCTATCCGCCCCTCTATCTGGCGTCTCAATCCCTATCGAAGTCAGATGACAACATACGACATCTCTTTTGGCAATCCTTACTTGCAGTCGGAGCTACATCACAATGTAGAGCTCTCCTATACATTCTTTTCGAACCAACTCTACCTCAGTCTAACGACGGGCTATGAGCAAACCAACAACGCGATTATGCCCGTAAGGTATAGAGACCCCAAGAGTCCAGAGATACTGTATCATACCTTTGCTAATGCTGGCTTGCACCGTGTGCCGAACGCTTCGCTTTGGTTAAACTGGCGTCCTATCATGCCCCTCTCGCTTACGTTCTTTGGAAGTTGTAGGTATCACCTCTTCGACTATCCTAGTGAAGGACTCACTCAGCGGAACTGGGAGCACATGCTCTCCGCCAATGTGGATGTCACGCTCCCCAAGTCGTGGTATCTAGGAGCTTCGTGGTACTACTATACCAATCCGCCGACACTCCGCACGACCTACTCATACAGCCACGGGTACAGCTTCTACCTGAAGAAGAGCTTCTGGGACGACAAGCTGGATCTAACCTTGACGGCTCAGCACCCCTTCTCGCAATACCTGCGCTTCGAGACAAGGCAGTGGGGCGACGACTTCGAGTATAACCAAAGGAACATGATCCAAGCGCGTGCTATCGCTCTAAAGATCACGTACAACTTCAACTCGGGCAAGAGCCGCAAGGTGACGCGCAACGAGTCTCTCGCCACCTCCGACCTAGATCGGAGGACTGGTGTGCAGTAGCCTAGACTTCGCAACTCTTGCGACTAGTCCGATGCAGGGACGGAATAGAGGATGAATATGGCTAAACGAGAGGAAAAGCAGTAGGTAGAGTAAGTTTGTTTGCTTACTCTGCTTGTTAGTTAGATTTATTTATCTATCTTTGTGGTGTGGATATAAGACTCTAGCTATGACGTTGGATGAAAATAGTGTGGCTCAGTCCTCAAAATCAATTGAACCCCTTACCAAAGAACCCTCTCACTATGCGGAAAGCTATGGTAAGGAGGCGGGACAAGTATATTGGAGAGAAACAGACTCTGCCGTAGCCTCTAAAATGTCCTTAACGTCATACGCTAAGAGTCGGATGATTAGCTTCGTCTCAAACGACTACTTGGGGCTGTCTCAGCATCCTCAAGTGCAGAGTGACGCCATTCGAGCTATCAATCAGTTTGGTACTGGATTTTGTGCCGCTCCGAGTATTGGAGGTTATTCGTCTCTTCAAAAGAGACTCGAAGAGGGGCTATCCAAACTGTTGCATACGGAAGATACCCTGGTGTTTAACTCAGGCTTCCTGGCAAACATTGAATTGCTATCTGCATTGGTCAAGCCTGATGACATCGTTTTCTTAGATAAAGGTGTCTATCGGAGTCTCTTTGAGGGGGTAAAGCACTGTACTTATAAGGTGCTACCGCACAATGATCCAGAGGCTTTGGAGTCAGCTTTACAACGATATAAAGGTGAAGGGCGAAATCGCTACGTCGTGATGGAGGGAGTCTACTCGCAAGATGGAGACCGAGGTCTCGTTCGTGAGTATCTAGAGATCTCGCAGCGGTATGGAGCCTTGCTGGTAGTAGACGATGCCCATGGCATTGGAGTCTTGGGAGAGACTGGTGGAGGACTATTAGAAGAGTTGGGTCTCTTGGGAGCCGTGCCACTAGTGACTGGAACTCTGAGCAAGGCTTTTGGCTCGATAGGAGGCTATGTGTCAGGACGCAAGGAGCTCGTTGAGTATATCCGTTACTACGCCGGAAGTTGTTGCTTTTCAGTCTCTTTACCACCACCTTGCTTGGCTGCAGCTTTGCGATCATTAGAATTGATTCAAAAGGCAACCTTCGAGCGCAAGGGACTATTGGCTAAAGCTCGATATGCACGCAATAAGTTGCAGGAAGCAGGCTTCTCCACAACCGAATCCACCACGCCCATTATCGGGATCTTGACTCCAAGCTATGACAAGGCGGTTCTATGGGCTGAGCGATTGCTAGATCATAATGTCTATATCGTACCCGTAGGCTATCCTGCCGTCTCAAAGCGCGCACCTAGACTGCGACTAGCACTATCTAGTAGCCATTCATATAGAGAGATAGACCTATTTGTGTCCAAACTGAAGAGTGTATCAAAAGAAAACTACCAATATAGTATGCCTAAAAAGAGACGAACCTCAGCTGAGATTGTACAATTGATTGACAAGGCAACTGAGGAGATTGTACGTGAGAAGGGGTTTGGCGGACTGACTATACAGGAGGTGTGCGAACGAGCCGAGATTGAGCCACCCCTATTCTACAGACGTTATCCTGAGGGCTTTGCCTTTTACGTAGAGACATTCATACGAAATCATGATTTCTGGATCTCTCACTATGAAAACTTCTCTGTCGAAGAATTGTCCAGGAGTGCAGCAGAGCTAACCGATATTATGCTCTCGCTATGGCGCCAGATAGCAGAGGATGGTATGCTCAGCTCATTACTTCGTCTAGAGCTTCAAGATAAGCCATCGGACGCTGCTGTCGAAATAGCTAAAGCGAGGGAAGTCCAGACTGCAGATCTTGTGGACTTCTTTACGGAAGGGGCTGAGTCTCCGAATAGTACGAGGATACAACTAGCGATCCTTACGGCTGGCGTGCAGTACTTAGCGCTGCACAAGGAGGTCTCTACGTTTTGTGGCATAGACTTTAGAAGTGTCTCTGAGCAAGAGATGGCTACTGCACTTACGGAGATATCCAAGAGCATCCTAAAGCAATAATGAGCGATGATTGACTCACTCTCTATCCCAGCACTGCGCAAGCAATGGGAGTACCTATACACGCTACACCGTATAAACTGAATTACTCTAACATATAGAGCAACCTAATACAAACCCTATAACACAATAAAGTTATGAAACGAATCCTATCAACCCTAACCGTACTGGTCATGCTACTCTCCTGTAGTCAAAATGCTCCAGCACCTAACCAAAAGGACGATCAAAAGGAAGCGAACAATGAGCAGCAAGACCCTATCAAAAACAACGAGGGAGACCCTAGCGTAACCCCTCAAGGTGAGTATATCTGCTCTGGTCATCAGATAAATCGTTACTATAAGATCAGTGACCTCTCCATCAAAGAGGATGCTCTCAAGAAAGATCAAAACGGGGGGTATACGATGACCGTGGAGTTTGTCACTAAGAACTTCTACGGCTATAGAAAGCCAGTAGCAGAGGTAAGCAAGTTTGCTCAGTGTGCCAAGAAGTTTGGAGATACCGCCTCTAGGATGACATTCCCAGAAGCCATTGATCTAGGCTTTGCTCTATCAGCCTTTGTGAGCAACGTCACAATCACTACTGCTGAAGACTTTGACGCTACTCACTCCGCAGGCTCTTCACTCTCAGACCTCGTAGAGATTGAGTATCTGACAGCCTACCCATGCATCAAGCGTAACTATGATCCGACAAGTCTAGAAGGGCTGATCGAGCCTAACGTGGACTACTCCGATCCTCGATATGGCGTGCAGCGCATCAAGAAGACTCTTAATAAGGTGTCACAAGAGGAACTTGCGATGGTCTACCTAGCACCAGAGAATGCAGTGATAGATCCACAGGATCCACAGCACAAGAACATCCTCTATCGCGTGCGCTTCACTAAAGCTCCTTCCAATAGCGTCCAGACAGTGACCATCAAGATCACAACGGACGAAGGTGTTTACACCGCAACGAAGAAAGTAGCCTTCTTGTAAAGGAGGGGGCTACGTATCCGCTAGAAAAAGATTCACAGGCTATAAACAAATCAAGACAGTACAACTATGAAACTCTTCAATCTAATCGCAGCTACACTAGTTGTCCTCCTTACTAGCTTTGGAGGCATATCAGCTCAAGAGACACAGCCAGTTTCCAAAACAGAGCCAACCATCCCGACCATACAGGCAGGAGCCAAGTGGCATTTGTTGAAAAGGGATCTGTACATTGTTGATGATCCCAATGATACCTCGACCGCCTTGGAGAGGCACGTGACGTTTAACGCTTCAACAGAAACGTTCGAACTAGACAAAATCAAAGAGGTAGATGGAAAAAGCTACTTTGATATAGGGAAACACCAATTTCGTGAGAATCTATACGTCCGAGAAGATCTAGACAAAGGGAAGATTTATCTACGTTGCAACTTCCGAGATGATAATAAGGTTGATGGGCAGCCTGCGGAGGTAGTCCTCTTTGACTATAATTATAAGGTCGGTGACACTGTGAGGGTCTACTCGGGATATGATAATGATGAACGACTCTCCTTGGACTATGAACAGGGAGCTTTGGGATGGATGCGCCCCATGCTCCTACGAGTGATCGATATTCGTACGAGAGAGATGCTGGGAGCCAACCGCATAGTGTACACGCTCGAGAGAGTGCTTCTAGCGAGTGATAAGCCACGCTCCTCTCTAGAAGTTTACCAATGGATTGAGGGTGTTGGGTACTCCTTTGGTTTTTTGTTTAACAAAGAGGAACTAGGTGTGGTGCCAGGCTTTACCTACCGTGACTACACCCCTCTCTGCTACACCTCTCCAACTGGGGATGTATATAAGTTTCACCCATCAGGACTATGCGACATCAAGCAAACGAGAGGAACTACAGCGCCTTTGACTAGAGAATCGCTCGACGTGCAGATAGAGCGAGACCGATTAGGACTGACTATCCGTGTAAATGATGACAAGCATCACGACCTGACCGTTTACCGCTCTGATGGCACGACTCTTGTGGGTACAACATCCTTCTACGAGAGTTACGCTCTCGCTCTGCCCTGCAATGATGGAGAGAAGATATTCGTTGTAGTTGATGACGAGACTATACCCTACATCCTATAAGGACTGATAGTCATATCTTGTGTAAATGAGGAGAGGAGGTCTGAGAGCTTCTCTCCTCTTTTCTCTGAGTAGATTAAAACTACCCCCAGATAGGGTACAGAAAAATCCGCATGACGCACGAGTCTCGGAAGTAAAATAAATGTGGTTCATCCGAGACTCTGTGTGATGACTTAACTTTGGGCAAAGAAAGAAGCTGGCTCTATCTTTAGTACCTTCGAAAAAGTTAACCATTACCATTTCGGTACTATTATGATAGAAATCAGCTTCCTATATCACAGTTTTGAAGTATACTAAGACTCGTGTAGGGGCGGATCTACGTGTCCGCCCCCAACACAGAATCAATAGTCTACTCCCTCTTCCATTGATAGACAATAGAATAGGGGTATTTAGACTAAACTGCATAGAAAAAACACCTTAGTCTCTATAACAACAATCGTCAAATGGAACGTCTATTCTCAACCCTTATCCGCAAAGCCCTTCTCGTGACGGGGCTATTACTTGTCGCACTATCCGCCACAGCGCAGACGACTGGGGGAGCCATCACGGGAACCATTAGAAATGCTGAGGGGGCACTCGAGGGAGCCTCCGTCTTCCTCGTGAAGAATCGGGAGACGCAGGAGATTGTGCAGTTTGCCGTGAGTGACGCTGCGGGGCACTTTACGATGAATGCACCTGCGGGGAACTATATCTTTGGCGTGAGCTACCTCGGCTATGCGATGCACACGGAGGAGATCAGCCTAACGGCGGATCCTCTCGACTTGGGGATCATTACCCTGGAGACGAGTGCCGAGGAGCTGCAAACGGTGGTCGTGCGGGGACAGATCGTTGGGGTGCGAACGCAGCCAGACGGCTTTACGGTCGATGTACACGAGATCAGAGAGCGTAGCAACGATGCCCTAGACTTGCTCAAGCATATACCGAAGGTGCAGGTGAAGGGTAACCAGCTCGGTATCATAGGCAAGGAGCAGGTCTTGGTCAAGATAGGAAATGTCTTACAGCGTGTCGACGCCTCGGAGATTGCTGGGGTTCTCAAGGGGTACGATGCGGGGCTGATAGACCGTGTGGAGGTGATCACGCAGCCACCACTCAGGTACGACCCAGATGGCAATACGGCTATGATTATCCTGCACACCTCCTCCCTCTTTAAGGAGTATATGGGCGGGGTGATTGGCACTGAGGAGATGTATGCCAACAAGGATAACTACCGCTACGGAGGCTACGGCTCACTGCTTTACAATCGGCGAGGGTTCTTTGCTTCGATAGCTCCTTCGATTAATGCCAACGGCTCGGACGATCTAGAGGATGTCACCTACGAGGCGAAAGATTATCGCTACCACACTTACACTCCCGCAGTGGGGCGCTATGACTATATGGGTGTGCGTGGTACGCTGCAGTACGCCTATGGGGAGAAAAGCCTGCTGGGCGTGGCACTCTCGTGGAATAGGAAGAAGTACCGCAATTTCTTCGAGAGTCAGGAGACGACCACGCAACCGGGTACCCCAGAGCGGGTCGTGGAGAATAGCAATGGCTACCTAGCTACCGAGCCACGCATCACAGCGACCGCTTACTGGGAGGCAACCTTCGGGGAGCGGGGCGGACAGCTCTGGAGCGAGCTGTCGTACTTTAACTTAACGAACGATTCGCAGACTACTTACGTAGGTCAGGAATTGCCACAGAGCGACCCTTTCTTAGCTTATAGTGAGGAGCGGGACCTGCGCACCTCGGGGGCGCATCTGAGTAGCGACTACGCGATCTATCTAGACAGTGACAACCGCTACCTCTTAGAGACTGGTCTCAAGGGTGCTTGGAGTAGCTCCGCCAACCACCGAGCGCACAACGATGCGGTGAGTCCGTACCCGCTCATACAGCAGCGCAATGATATAGTCTGGCAGGAGTGGAGCCTCTCACCTTACGTCAGCGGTACGCTCCGCCTCAGCGACCAGTGGTGGATGCGCCTAGGGGTGCGCTACCTCGGAGTCAAGTCGCACCTAGCACAGCAAGGTCAAGCAACGAAGACAATCCCTGAGCTAGACCGCTACGATGACGCTTGGCTCCCGATGCTACATACCAGCTACACCCCTTCGCCGAGGCATCAGCTGACGCTTACGGTCAATAGCTCTATCGTGGAGCCTAAGTTTAAAGACCTCAACCCCTTCGTCTGGCAGGTCAATGAGCGTACCTTTTACAAGGGGAATGCGCAGCTTCGTCCTGAGCTGCGCTACTTGCTGGGTGTTGGCTACACCTTCGACCAAGCCTTCTCTATCCGCGGACGCTTGCGGAGAGGGCTGCGGCTGATGACCCCAATATCAACTCTGCAGGGCGAGCGGGTCTACACGCAGATGGAGAATGCGCAAAATAGTCTCTTCCTAGGAGCCGAGGCGGGCTACTACTTCGACAAGCTGCGCTGGATGAGTGCCAACGTCGAGGCGTACTATGGTCGAAGCATCTATACCTCCACATTACCACAGCTCCCGTCTAAGATGACAGGCAGTGAGTGGGGTGTCAGCGGCTACCTTGACTTTACCTTCAACGAGAGCCGCACCTGGACTGGCTTCCTCTCGGGCGAGTACACGGGACGGCAGAAGACGACGGTTGTCACGCTAGAGCCGCAGTACAATCTGGGTCTAGGCATGAGCTACTTCCTCTTGGATAGACGGCTTGCGCTCTCTGTCGCAGGTCTAAACCTTCTAGTCTCGAACTACAAGGGAGTGAGCCAGTACGATGGCTACAGCGTCACCTTCGACAATCGCTACGACGTTCCGACGCTCTACATATCGATCTCGTACAAGTTCTCCAACGGCAAGGACACCTCCTCCACCCGCAGCCAAGGCGCACGAGATATCGAGCGCCGCTTCTAACACACTATTGACACTTTAAGAAAGCTATAATGAAACGAATCCTACTCCTCCTCCTGCTCGTTATGGCGGGACAATGGCTTAGCGCACAGGAAGGCGCTTACGAAGTTAAGGGAAGCATCTCCAGCAGTAGCGGAGAGGCAATCATCGGTGCTACGATCACACTACAGAGCGACACGACAGCGACGACGCTGACGGGTGCGGTGAGCAATGCGCAGGGAACTTATGAGCTACGCTTGCCCGCTTGTGGAACCTATCTCATAGAGGTGCGCTGTATTGGCTACAAGACGCAGCAGCAGAGGGTGACAATCGCTCAGCCTACCATGCAGGTGGACTTTACGCTAGATGAAAACAGCGTTGAGCTCTCTGAGGTTCAGGTGGTCGCCAAGCATACGAAGCTACAGTCGAATGGCAATATCCGTGTACAGTTTAAGGGCAACCCCGTAACTAAGGGGAAGTCTATGTCGGAAGCCTTGCGCTTTATTCCCTCCGTTGAGGTGACTGGTAACCAGCTCCTACTGAACGGTAAGGAGGACAACCTTATTTACATCGGAGACCAGCAGATTACGTTGCAACAGCTGAACTCGATACCGACCTCTATGATAGACCACATTGAGGTGGTGCCTAATCCAGGCGTCTCGCTAGGACAGCAGATCAAGGGCGGAATCATCTACATCACGCTAAGGACTGAGGCGGGACTTCTCGGCTCGGTGAGCTTGCGGACGCAGTTTGACCAGAGAGGCTTTGTCGATGGGATGCCCTCGCTCTTCCTGCAATACACCAAGGCTGGTGTCTCGCTATACAACACGCTACGTGGTGGCGGGGGACGCTACACTACGCTGTATAAACGACAAAACAAGTACCAGGGCGAAGCCTCTAGTCTCGTCACCACGATGAGTCACAGCAAGAATAGAGACTATGCCGTGCTAGACAACTTCGGCGTTAAGTATCAGATCAATAAGCAGCACACGCTGGGCGTCTTTGGCGGTGTGATATACGACCGTCCTAAGGCGGAGACGCTTCTAGAGGATGGCGCAGGGCAAACGCTCCTGACACAAGGGTACGACCAGCGCATTCTGAATCTCAATGGCGGTGTGAGCTATGCCGCACGGCTGGCTGTATGCGAGGGACTGGGCATCACCTCTACAGTGAGCTATAGCCATTCGCAGAGCGACGGCTCGGCTCACTACTCGACCAATGAGGGAGAGCTGGTAGAGAGCAAGAGCAGGACGCACTATCTGACCTTTCACCCAAGAGCTACACTGGTCTTTGCAGGAGGCAATCAGCTCACAGGTGGGCTCTCTTATAACTATGGGCTGGACGACAACGATGCGGGCGGGGTGAGTAGTGGCACGTTGCCTCAGATCATTCATCGGCAGTTCGCTATCTCAGGCTTTGACCTATCGCCTTATCTAGAGTACAGCAAGATGCTGACCCAGCGGCTCTACCTACA
>OLSP01002373.1_pt1 | contig 15325 bp, 15 predicted proteins | sample 1672941 | NCBI WGS metagenome assembly OLSP01 (sample SAMEA3136739, study PRJEB25190) | human gut metagenome | reverse complement strand
AAGTTTCATTTCGTCTCCACGTGGAGAATGTTTCGTCCCCAGGTGAAGGTTTGAAAATATCCACGTAGGGGAGGTTAGAGATTAGAAATCAGAGGTTAGAGGGGAGCTAGTTTTTTTAGAGGTACTAGTATTTCTAGAGGCACTAGTGCCTCTAGCTAACTGCCAACCGCACTCTGTGGGGACGCACGGCTCGCTTGGATCTAAAAAACGCTTCATAAAGTTTTTTCTTATATTTGTAAGCGTATTACACTTATACTTGAAATGTACTCGACCTTGCAAACTAATAAATCTAAATACAACTAGTTATGGTAAGACATTTACTCATTCTGGCCACCACGCTGCTCTTGTCTGTGACAAGTGCGTGGGCGCAGACCAGTGGCAAGACAGGAGCCCTATCGTGGGATTACAACGAAGAGACAGCTACTCTGACGCTTTCTGGGACTGGAGATATGCCCAACTATGAGTTCGGCAAAGTGCCCTGGGGGGAGTTTCTAGAGCAAATCGAAACCATCACGATCTCGTCAGGGATTACAACGATTGGCAACAACGCTTTCGGTAATTGCCTCTTACTGACCAACCTCAACCTACCAGATGGCCTTAGGCGCATTGGCGAGGGTTCGTTTCTCGCATGTATCAGTCTATCGAGTATTATACTCCCGCCTAGTCTCAAGGAGATCGGTGATGGAGCTTTTGAGAGCTGCGAAAAGCTTGAGACAGTCTCTCTCCCCGCACAAGGGCTCGAGACCATTGAGCCATTTGCGTTCACAGACTGTGGCGCCCTAGCGAATCTAGAAATCCCCAAGACTGTCACAACTATCGGTCGCTGGGCTTTCAGCGGATGCATCTCTATCCCCAAGATTGTTATCCCATCGAGTGTACGATCGATAGGCGACAACGCCTTTAGTAGCAATACGGCACTCCAAGAGCTAACACTCTCGGAGGGGCTGGAGACTATCGAGGAGGCTGCTTTTAGTGCTTGCGAGAGCCTGCCAGAGGTACTCATCCCAGCATCTGTCCGAGAGATCGGTGGAGGAGTTTTTTCCGACTGCTTCAAGCTCAAGAAGATCGATATAAACCCTCAAAACAAAGCCTATACAACAATCGATGGTGTCCTGTATACGTCAGATAAGCAGACCATTATGCAGTACCCAGCAGGTAAGGAGGGGAGCAGCTTCGCAATACCTACCTCCGTTAACAAGGTAGGTTCACTAGCCTTCGCAGGTAGTGTAGCGCTGACTAGTGTGACGCTACATGATGGTATCAAAGTCATCGAAGACTATGGCTTCGCACGATGTGATGAGCTAAAGGCAATAGCTATTCCTGCGGGTGTGGTGGAGATTGGTAACGCACCATTTCACGACTGTCTCAGCTTAGCAACGATAGAGGTCTCTCCAGAAAACGTTAACTACACCTCTCACGATGGAGTCCTCTACGACAAGTCACAAGTCACACTAATCCAATACCCTGCGGGCAAGCAGGACACCTCTTATAGCATTCCCAAGAGCGTACAGAATATCAAGGAGTTCGGACTCTTCGACAATCAGTTTATTGAGAGTGTAGAGCTACCCAGTGGCTTGAGTTACATCGGAGATTTAACTTTTGGCTTTGACAAGAGTCTCAGTGAGATCACTGTACAGATGACTGACCCCAGCCAGGTAACGCTAGGGCTTATGGTCTTCTAGAGGATTTGGAGCTGTCCCATGCAAGCTCCGCGTACCTAAAGGGACCAAAGAGCTATATCAGCAGAGTGAGCAGTGGCAAGACTTCCCAGAGATTGAGGAGTTTGAGCCTCAGGGCGTTGAGCTTGTAACGCCTATCCAGCCACAAGCGACTGTCATATATGACCTTAGCGGACAGCAACTGTCTACAGATCTCCAGCAGCTCCCTGATGGGATCTACATCGTCAATGGAGAGAAGGTAATCAAGCAGACTGATCATAACTTATAAGGATCTTCAGTCCGATGCCTTCAAACAGTATCTCAAGACCAACGGCTTCGACCAAGACTATACCTATGACAGCGAGACTGGTATGGTCACGGTCTACAACGCACAGGATGATATGTGTCAAGTACTCCTGCGTGAGTTTGACGGGCTCACTCGTTGTCTCGTACAGATCGTAGGATCACGATACTAAGGCGATCTAGCACTACACTTATCTAGTAATAGATAGGGCTTGCTGAGTCTACTGGCTCAGCAAGCCCATACTTCAAAAAACGGTAGATGCTATGCTTGCAGCTTAGCTTAGCGAGTAATGGCAATATACACTAAGAGTGTGTGAGGTCGTTTTTTATTATTACATTTGCATTGAGCGATATTAGCAGACAAAAACGCTAACTAGAGCCAATAAGGTTATGACGACAACTAGATGTATAGAGGTAAATAAGAGAAGCTTGGTACTCGTTATTGCATTGCTTTGGTGGTATGAGCGTATATGCTCAGGAGACAAAGGCTCCATTTTCTATCGGTGATAAGTGGTATTATGGTACCGAACGGATTGGTTGGGATGGCCTAGGTGAAGGGTCGTATTATCAAACTGGCGAGCATGACGAGATTGCTGTAGGAGTCGTCATCTATGAAGTTGTAGAGGCTACTGAGACTAAGCAGAATGTATGGCACTACACAGTCAGTCGCACGATACGGGACTGCTATGCACGAGACTCTATTGCTCTGCCTATCTATATGGATATAGCTCTCGATGGTAAGGTTTGGATGCAGGAGGGGGATTATCCTCGTAACTTAGTGCATGACCCAAGCCTTCAGGTCAGCGAGAGTTTTCAAGTGACTGTACGAGCCACTGAAAATCCTGTTAATCCTTGGCTCCCCAATGAACTTGGTGAAGTCCAGCAGGTGGGGCAACAGGTTGTTTTGTCTCGAATAGATCTAAATGAGAGGATGCTTCATAATCCTAAGGTGTATCGTTATGAAGCAAAACCTCTAAGTGGAGAGTATTGGTCCTTTTATAACAACTCCAGTTATATCGAAGGGGTTGGATTTAATGCCCCCTCCTTTTATCCCTATAGGGGTGTATTTGGCAATCCAGGGGTCGTATGTATGACATTTAATAATAGCTCTCCTATGGAGAGCCTGCGAGGCTTTGTCCCAGTAGATGGGGATACGATTATTTCTGACTCTTGGAGAAGGTTCGGCAAGGAGGCTCCTTTAGATACAGTGTGTATTATTCCCTCAACGGTTGCCATTGAAGAAATTGTTGCCTCTGAGGAGTTTACGTACGATCCCGTGCAACAGACGATACAACCTCTAGAGGGGAGTATCCTAGCCTTATATAGTAGTTCAGGAGAGCTTGTGGCTATCTCTCAAGGAGAGAATCTTTCTCTCTCTCACTATCCTGATGGTATCTATATCGTGTATGTCAGAAAAGAGGGAAGAGTTCCTTACCATTGTTGTATTCTTAAGTAGATCAAAGCTATGTATAAACACAGATTACTTTCTTTTATGCTTGCTATCTTGCTGGGCTCTCTAGGGCTTGCAGCACAAGAGGCTCTGCCCCTGCATCCAGGCGTAGGGTCGGAGTGGTATTACGACATTGCCTCCTTGAGAGTTCCCTACGGATATGAGTATGGATACATCAAGGTGGCTATCGTCCAGGATACAGTCGTAGATGAGATCCCCTGTCTTAAGACTGTCACGGAGTTTTATAACGAGCGGGGTCATTTGTTCGATCGCAAGACCGGGTTGGTGCTTTATGAAGGTGCTAAGGCTTACGACCTGTGCGATGGTAAGAAGTATCTCAAGTATGACCTTGATGCTCAGGAGGGAGAGGAGGTACCCATCGGGTTTAACTATCAGCAGATGGATCCCCAAAGACACGGCATCTTAGGCGCTAAGGCTATTGTAGAGAAGCGTGAGCTAGTCGATATAGATGGTCATCAGCTGATACGACAGCACTACAAGATAGATGTTCGCTATGAGACAGCAGAAGGGTCGGTCGTAGACACCCTGCGCAGGAGCTTCACGCAGCTTATAGGCTGTGAGGAGCGAGATAATCTGCAGGGGATATTCCCTCTTTGGTATGATCCTACGGGAGATACGCAGCTCTTCGATAGTCCTAATGAGAAGTTTAGATGCTTCCATAGCCCATCATTTGAGTACAAGGCAAAGTATGGAAATGATTGCGACTATGTATCTTATCCAGTGGCTATAGAGCTGGTGCAAAGGGCTACGCCAAGGCTTTGGATCGAAGGCGATAAGCTCCTATGGAGCGAAGTGATACCTCAAGTGATCTCCGTCTACGATATGTCTGCCACACTCATCCGCAGAGTGACGATAGCAGACGGAGTCTCGTCAGCTGAAGTAGACTTCCTCACAAAGGGAGAGAGCTACCTCTTCGTCGTAGAGGATTCTCTAGACCAGAGATATGCGCAGACGTTGCTCTTTTGATAATACTTCCTATTTGCCTTTAGATAGTCGCTTCACTTGTAGGTAGCCGCAATAGACACTAGGCGTAAGAGAAGTAGCTCTGTGCTCTGTCGCTTGCAGTGAAGCTTAGCCAGTAAGGGCAATACACTGGAATGCGCGCGAGTGGGGGCGAGGCAGGTCGCTTGTTTTTACTTAGGGAAATTAGTACCTTTGTCCCAAATGTACAGCTACCCATAGCTACAACGACATACTGGATGAGTTATAAACCTAGATTTATCAGACTGCTCCTAAGCACCTGCCTGCTCGCATTGCTCTTGAGTCAATGTGCAGCCAAGAGTCCCAGCGGTATGACCTCCCAGCATCCCGTACTAAAGCGCCCTCCCATACATCATGTAGGGGGAGATACGAAAGCACAAACGGCACACGACGAATTGGTCGCTGACCTGATCGATACGGGCAAGGAGCTACTAGGCAAGCCTTACGGTTATAGAGGTAATCTGCCCTGGCGTATGGACTGCTCGGGCTTCGTATCATACATCTACTCGCGATATGGTATCACCGTGCCACGTGGATCCGCTACGCAAGCAAACTATGTGAAGCGAATCAAGAGAGAAGAGGTGCTACCGGGAGACTTGCTCTTCTTTACGGGGCGTAATCGCAGTAGCGGTCGTGTGGGGCATGTGGCGATGGTCATCGATGTCGTCGATGGCGACCTTGTTATGATGCATAGTACCAATAGTCGTGGTATCATCATCGAGCGACTCAGTCGCAGCGCTTACTTCTCGAGTCGCTATCTAAGCGCTGGGCGTGTGCCTGAGATGAATAAGCTGATCGAGGAGGGGGCGATTATGGTCCCCGCGCCAAAGCTATCGCCTATCGCACCTAATCACCAGATTGATCCGATAGAGATAGATCGTGAGAACCTCCTACCAGAGATCCCTGTTGCTACACCTAAGCAGAGGCGCAGATAGGCTCTCTGTGAGACTGGGCGATGCGGTCTCCCTACCATTGACATCTATCGCAATATGAATCAATACCTAATCGTCGGGCTCGGTAATCCTACAGAGGAGTATCGTGGCACGAGACACAACATAGGCTTCCGTATGGTGAGCCACCTTGCAGACAAGCAGGGGTGGACTTGGTCTACAGCTCGCCACGGGGAGGTCACCTCGGGACGCATTAAGAATGTCCAGCTGACGCTCCTCAAGCCTTCTACCTATATGAACCTAAGTGGCACAGCCGTGCGCTACTGGATGCGGGAGCTGAAGGTGCCAGTAGACCATATATTAATCTGTCTCGATGACTTGGCACTCCCCTTTGGCACACTCCGTATGAAGCCTGGCGGCAGTGCTGGCGGGCACAATGGGCTCAAGCATATCACGGAGCTTCTCGGTACGGATCGCTATCCACGACTACGCTTTGGCATAGGACATGACTACCCGAGGGGCAAGCAAATAGAGTATGTGCTGGCGCAGTTTCCTGAGGGGGAGCTGGCCGATATGCCCCGCCTCCTAGAGCGTGTCGATGAGATGATCGAGAGCTTCTGCCTGATGGGCGTGGAGCGGACGATGAATAGCTTTAACTAAACCGATATGATATGAGTAGAGCGGTACGAATAGATAGCTTCCTCTGGGCGGTGCGTATCTTCAAGACACGCTCTATAGCGCAGGATGCCTGCCGCAAGGGTAGGGTAGCGATCAATGATGTGACTGCTAAGCCAGCCAAGATGGTTATGGCGGGTGACATCATATCGGTGCGCAAGCCGCCCGTGACGCTATCCTTTAAGGTGCTACAGACCACGACCAATCGTATGGGCGCTAAGCTCGTCCCTGAGTATATCCTCAATGTGACGCCTCCTGAGCAGTACGAGCTACTAGAGATGAAGCGTATGTCGGGCTATGTGGATCGTGCACAGGGCCTTGGCAGACCGACCAAGCGTGAGCGACGGGACCTAGAGCAATTCCTCCAGGCTCCAGTCATTGATGAGCCACTTATAGAGGAGTGGGACGAAGAGCCACTGGACTACGATGAGGAGCAAGACAGTCCCTCATCCGATCTCCTCGACTGGGACAACTGGTAAGTAGCTGCTGAGGAGATGCAGTACACGCCTCGCATACTGATCATCCATAGAGCGCTGGCTCCCTATCGGATAGACCTCTTCTCCCACTTGGCGAAGCGGTACGATGTCGAGCTATACCTAGAGTATGGTCAGCCACTAGAGCAAGACTTTAACTTAGCACAGCAGGGGGAGCGCATACAGTTTGACTATAAGCTATTAGCCCCTGGGGGGCATCTCTTGCCTAATCTGCGTCCCGAGCTACTGCGTATCTTGCGCCAGCCGTATGACTTGATCCTCTGTAGCGAGTTTAACCTCCTGACAGGGATGCTCTACCTACTACGTGGACGCTCCGCACGTCCCCTACCACGTCTGGTCTCTATGTGCGATGACAATATGGTCATGGCTGAGGCTACGCTACGGGACTCATCATACTTGCCCAAGCGCTGGCTACTAGATCGCATCGATGGGGTGATCCTCTGTAGCGAGCAGGTGAAGGATCGCTATCGAGACCTGTGTCGTGGAGAACTATCGAAGTGGCACTACCTACCGATCGTACAAGATGAGCAATACCTGCAGCGACAGGTCGCACTAGCTGAGGCGCAGACCGCAGCGCTACGCTCCCGCTATGCTATCCCTGACGGGCGGGCGATAATCCTCTACGTGGGGCGGCTCGACAAGGTAAAGAACTTGCCACGCCTCCTAGACGCTTTCAGATTACTCCTCGACGAAGGGCTAGATCTCCAGCTGCTGATGGTGGGCGATGGACCGATGGATGCGGAGCTGCGTCAGCAAGCTACGATGCTCAAGCTAGAGGAGCGTGTCACATTTGCCGGCAAGCAGCAGGGGAGTGATCTCTATGCGCATTACGGACTCGGAGATGCGCTGATACTGCCGAGTACTGACGAGCTCTTTGGGGCGACGGTTGCTGAGGCGCTAGCGCTAGGCAGGCCTGTAGCGGTGAGCGAGGTGGCGGGCTCCTGCACACTCGTTCGCTCTGAGCGGGAGGGTTACCGACTGAACCCGCTAGATACGGAGGATATAGCACGAGCCTTGCGACATCTCTATGACCAGATAGGGGAGCGCTGTGGTGGGATCACTAGACAGTCGCTACTGCCCTACACTTTCGACCAATATATGTCGCAGCTAGATGGCTATCTAGATAGTTTGATCGCTGAGCGCTATAAGTAAATGATACAACGCTATAAAACTTCGCTCCCAGCTCCACTGGCACTCCTTGTCTCGATAGTCGTGTGTCAACTATGTACCGCTATACAGTGGTATCTAGGTGATTCTATAAGCTTCCAAGTAAACAAGACGATGGCTCTAGTCCCTCTAGTGGCAAACGATCTAGCACTCGTAGCTACCCTAGTACTATCAGACCGCATAGCCATACAGCTCCTACTCATCACGCCTCGTCAGCGATCGCTCTTACTGCTCCTGCAGGCGTTACTCTTGGTACCGCTCACGGAGTTCTTTACGCTCAGCTGGTCTGTCTGGGCGCTCCCCGTGCTGCTCATATCGCTATACCTGCAGATGCTTTGCTACAATCGTCCTGACCGGCGCCAGACGCTCACCCTCGCAGGACTCATGATGGGCATTGCCGTACTACTCTACCCCCCGTTGCTTCTGATCGTACCGCTGAGCTTGTCGCTCCTTGCCTTGATGAAGGTGCGTCGCCTGCGCGCCTACCTCGCCTATCTCTGTGGCTTCATGGCGATCCTCTGGCTCGTACTGCCTACGCTCTATCTCTGGAGAGGTGCTACGCCACTACTAAACCTCTACGCACAGCTACAGATCATTCTGAGCCCTGCTACGCCATTCGAGTGGATAGGGTGGGGCGTTATAGCCCTGACGCTTGTCATAGCGCGTATCGGGCTGGAAAGCATTCGTGGAGGCTCTCACGTCGTCACCTGGTACAGACAGAGAGCGCTGCTACTGATGAGTACCTTCGTCCTCCTGCTGGCGCTGGTACAGGCAGAGACGATGCGCTCTACGCTCCTACTAGCCGTACCGCTGGTCATCATACCGATCATCCCCTGGGCGAGTCAGCTCTCACGTCATACGTGGCGCTACCTGCTACCGCTACTCGTCATCCTCGTCCTTACGATGCAGCTCCTTCTCGCAGGCCTCGTCGTCCTCTAGGATAATAAACGCATACAAAAGGAGGCTGTCAACTCTCGTGACAGCCTCCTCTCGTTCTTGTTGTCTAACTTCTATCTAACCGTCAAAGCGTTGCGCTCATTGCGCCTTGCTCGTGCGTAGCTCTTTCCAAAGATCTATGACGAGTAGGACGGCGACGACGCAGACAAGACCTAAAGGTCAAAATGGTTGGTAAAACAGAGTTCTTTTTCAGTATAGATGCTGACTACACGCAAGTCAAAGGCTTTGGAGTCCCTAAAAGAGGCTTTTGTGAAAGTAAAGGTCAAAATGGTTGGTTGAAGATTCCTTTGCTCGCTTGTTTATGCTACCTTTGGGTATTTGAAAAGACAAATATGAATCATAAAAATGCCCGAAGTGCTCCAGCTCTCTCGTAATAAAATATGGACGAAGAGGTGGTCAGCAAAGATACCTGTGTAAAGAATGCTTTTCCGTTTTCACAGGAGCTAGGAAGCTTGAAGTAGAAGTTCTATGGGAGCTATACCAGTCGGGTCTAACTTATCAGCAGATAGCCTCTAAAACTGGAGTGAGCCAAAGTACAGTAAAACGGCAGTTAAAGAAGGTCCAAATCAACTATCAAAGTCCGAGATTATCGGGAGGGGTATTGCACTTAGATGTTACCTACTGGGGACGTAACAAGGGACTTATTGTTGCTCTAGATGCCTCAGGCGGGCGTGTAGTGTATCATAAGTGGATCGCTCATGAGAGTAAGCAAGACTATCTAGATGCTTTAACAGCTATTAGACAAACTGGCTATCAGGTCAAGGCTGTTGTTTTGGACGGAGGAGTTGGCTTAGCCATAGCGTCTGATCAAGTTAAGATCCAACTGTGTCAATACCACTTTATTTCTATCATTAGACGAAAGCTGACACTACGACCTAAGCTTCAAGCTTCACAAGAACTTTTGAGTTTAGTCAAAAGCATAACCTATCTGCCAAAAGAGAAGTTCATAGAACTCTTTACAGAGTGGCAAAAACAGTGGAGGGACTTCCTTAAAGAGAAAACAGTTAACGAAGAGACTAAGAGATGGCAATACACTCATAAGTCTCTTCGATCTGCCAGCTTGTCCGTTCAAAAATTCTTGTCTATCCTCTTCACATACCAAGACTATCCAGAGCTAGAAATTCCGAATACAAACAATGCTGTTGAAGGGTTCTTTACGGCACTCAAAACCGCTTTACGCAATCACAACGGACTCTCGCAAGAGAATAAAGAGCGATTCGTTGAAGGGTTTTTTAGGCATAGGGATATCGCCCGATTAACCAACAAGGCACAAAAAGAGGAGGAGTAGTGCGCTACCCCTCCCTTGTCAGTGTTAATCGTTCTGACTCCATTAGTCTTATCCCTGACTAGTTGCACCCCTGCAGAGCTAGCTACGTTTCAGACTAACGAACAAAGGTAAGAATAGCTATGGAGATTTAACCAACCATTTTGACCTTTACTTAAGTGCCAGATAAGCTATAGGGGTACTTCACCAACCATTTTGACCTTTACGCCGCAGACAAATGGTAGTATAGCTGCCTGTCCCCACGAGAAGTGGGGTAGGAGGTCTGTGCAGAGGTGACAGATATTGAGCAGTAGGGTGAGACAAGCGAGTACGAAACTGACGATAGTGCTCCAGCGTTGCTTGCCGTAGCAACTACAGAGCAGACCGACGAGTGGTACTAGGTAGAGTGCCCATCCCGTGAAGGTGGTCATGGCTGGGAGCTTCTCTGTGGTCATCTCCTCCGTTGCTACGCTGAGACCAGCAAAGAGTGGCATCAGCTCACAGAGCGTGTGGAAGATGTATCCCATCGGGATGAAAGCCCATAGGAGGGCAGTGCGAGTTTGTCTATTCATGATTATTTAGAGTTTGATGATTGTATAGATACCTGCGGGCGTAGTTACTACTGGCTTACTGCTACCCTGTCCTGTAGCTGGGTCGTAGCTGTAGAAGCCCATACCGTCTTTAGCGTGTATGCCGAAGTAGATCTTGCCGTTGTACTCTATAGTACCATTGGCACTCCAGCCACTAGAGCCTGGGAGGGGGAGCATCTTACCCTTGCCACTCTTGAGGTCTAGCTCGTAGGGGACGAAGTCTTTGTTTTTGGTATAGGTCTTGTCGTTGGGATCGACAACGAGCGAAGGTTTCTCTAGGAAGAAGTAGACCTTGTCCTTGTAGTAGGTCATCTTTATACCATAAGAAGTGGGCTCTGCATCATCAGCTTTGGTCACGGAGACGTAGTACTCCTTGTCAAAGTCAGTCTCGCCCTTTTTGATTCTCAAGATACCCTCAGGCCTGCCAAACATAGCACTGCGAGGTCCTGAATAGAAGTATATGTTACCAGCTTCATCAAGGATGGCATTGGTGTGTCCGACCATACCAAGGCTCTGTACGCGAGAGTCCTTGATGACCTTCTCGACCTTGTCCGAGGCAACGTCTATGACGGCGACTGTGGCAGGCTCATCGTATAGCTCCATCATAGACTTTGTCTGATTGAGACAGAGGAAGAGCTTGCCATCTCGCACGATACCAGTCCCAGCATCGGGATCTTTGTCAGGAGCCTCAGCCTTTGGATCTGTAGCAGCATAGGGAGAGAGGTCTATCTCGCCCATCTCCTGCATGGTGGAGGGGTTAAAGATGATGAGCTGACCACGGCTAGCGCAGGTCACGCCGTAAGCCTTCGTATCGCTGGCGAAGATGACCTCGAGAACGTTGGGAGAACCCTTGAAGGAGAGCGTGGCGACCTCCTTGAGCTTGCCCTGGCTCATCTGATACTTGTGTAGCGTCTGCTCGCCTCCATAGCCGAACATACTACCTGACATAGCGTAAATGTAGTCACCGTACTTCTCTAGGAAGAGGTGCCCCACGGGGAGGGTCTGCGAATTGTCAAATGAGGTCTGCACGCCCTCTGCGAGGTCTGCTAGGGGTGTGAGCTGGAAGGCATTCTCCACCTGTGAGGCGTAGATAAACTTGGCTTCCTGTGTCTGCTGAGGAGTGTTTTCCTCCTTTTGGCACGAGCTGAGTGTGACTAGCCCTAAGAGGGCTGTCATGATTAGTAAGCTAAGATGCTTCATCGTTCTATTATTTATTAGGTTTATAATCATCTTGAGTAGTTAGAATGTGACCTTGAGCTTGGCACGTAGCGAGCGTGTCGGGAGTGGGTACTGATACTCCGCCCACTGCTTGGTGTCAAAGAGGTTGTTGACCTCTAGAGCTAGGTGGTAATGCTGAAAGAGCGTGTACTGCACTCCCACGTTGAAGTTCCATCGGCGAGGTACCTGTAGTCGGCTCACCTTGCTCGCCTCCCACCCATAGCTAAAGGGTGCCGTGTACTCGCACGCTATAAAGCCCTCGCCATGATCATCGGAGAAGAGTAGCTGGTCGCCCTGTAGACGGATCTCCGCATTGCCAAAGAGGTAAGGCATATTGGGTACACGATAGTTGTAGTGAAAGTTTTGACCGCCCCCGATCGCTGTCTTCATCTTGTCACGTGCATCTTGATAGGTGATGTTGGAGCGAATGGTCAGCCAGGGGAAGAGGTTGGCATAGATCTCCGCCTCTCCGCCTGCTATGCGCACTTGACCAAAGTTTGTGTACTTCATGATAAGGCTCTCCATAACCAGCTTGATCATATCCCTCACATTCATATAGTATCCGTTGAGGTCGATGCGACAGTTGGGGTAGTCGTCAGGGTTGCAGAGCCAGTTGACGCCTAGGTTGAAGTTAAGGCTCCGCTCGGGGGCTAGCTTAGGCGAGTGGTAGATGAGTACACCGTCACCGATGATCTCTTCGGCACGAGGGGTGCGCATAGTGTATTGCGTAGAGCCTTTGAGCGTGAGATTGGGGAGAGCCTTGATGGAGATAGCTTCGCTACCGCCCCATACGGAGCGTGAGCTGGTGAGTGGAGCGTGATCCTGCTTGTAGATGGTGAAACCTAGGGGAGATACTGAGGAGTAAAAGTATACATGCTTCACACCCAGTTCATTGGTGATACGATTGTCCCATAGCTTCCACTCGTGTGTCAAACCTGATATGAGAGAGTGTATATACCCAGGGTAGCCACTCACAGCGAGCTTGGTATACTTGCTGGCTAGCTCATCGTGGGGTTCACGTCGGGCGAAGCGGTAGGAGATATTGCCTAGGAGACGATGAGCGGGCGACAGCTGGTAGCGCAGGTTTAGCTGCTCCTGTATGTTGATGAGCTGGTCACGTGAGTCATTGGGTGTGCTACCTATCTCGCCTTGACCGGAGCCACTGGGGAAAGTGCGCCCAGCGAAGTCGTAGCAATAGTGCGAGGTGTCCACGTGGTTCAGCAATTGGTACGCGACGATACTTGTCGAGCTTAGATAGAGCTTGCCGTCTAGTATGCTCTTTGCGACTGATAGAGCACCCTGTAGGTTCGTTGTATGGGTGTGGGCATGCTGGATGTTGTTTTGCAGATTGAGGACACCTCCCTGTATCTCCTGATAGATGCGATCGGCACCTAGCGAGAGCGACAGATGGTCTATCCACGGCTTGTGCAGGGACAGAGATAAAGAGCCTCCATAGCTCGCATAGGTGTCATGATCTCGCCGTACCACCAGTCCTTGCTCAAAGGGGGAGTCAAAGGTATAGTCATTGTCCGTGTAAAGCCCTTGGAGAGCTAGGGAGAGATTCAGTCCGAGAGCGGGCAAGTACTTATTGGCGCGCAAGCTCCCCTTGTGCGTATGAAAGGAGCCCACCTCATAGGATGCGGTCAGATGGTCTTGCTGCTCCTCGTGACGCAGTATTATATTGATCGCTCCGCCTAGTCCTTCGCCACCGAGCCACGAGGGGATGATCCCCTTGTACACCTCTACATGATCTATTTGGTCTACAGCAAAGGCATCGAGACAAGTCTGATCCGAGCTACCCATCGGGATGCCATTGACAAAGAGCGCAATGCGCTTGCCGTCTAGACCTTGTATGATCATACGGGAAGTGCTCCCGATGCCACCCGTGCTGGTCACCTTGACACCCATAGAGCGGTTGAGGACCTCATTGAGCGAAGAGACCGTGCCGTGCAGCTCTCGTGTGTCGATGACGGTGATGGACGAGGGGATCTCACGCAGTCGCTGTGCTTGCCCCTTACCGTGAACGAAGACTGTGCTTAGCTCCGCCGTAGCACTTGAGAGGAGGATACGCTGAGGAGCTTGACTCACCCTCTTATAGCGGAAAGTGTAGTCTTTGTAACCTACATAGCTTACCTTGATATGATACTCCCCCTTAGTTGGTAGAGACAAGCTGAAGGCACCGTCAGCATCTGTAGCTACGCCTTGATGTAGCTCCTCAACCCACAGTGAGGCACCGATGAGTGGCTCCTGTGACGTAGCGTCTAGCACTACACCGCTGTAGGTGCATCGTCTAGGATTGCTCTGAGCGACGAGCGTGCAGACGGTCGATGATAGTGCGACTAATATTAGGCTATATGCCATTCGACCCAGCCAAGAGCGATGATGCGAATAGGTACTCATGCGTATCGTAAACAAAACTTTATGTACACGCAAAAGTACGAGCTATTTTGCTCGTTCTCAATACCTAAAGGTGGGTAATTACTGCGGTCTGTCCGTTCTTACAAAAGGTCTCTCGTGAGATTTGCGAAATATAGAACCTGTTGAGACGTTTGCAGGCTACAGACGAATGTTGGGTGCACCAGAGTGCCGAACTCAACATAAGTCTGTAGCCTGCTATAGTACCTTTGCCAGGTCTATGAACGAGACCTTTTTTGATCCTGATTGGGTAGCGGGTTGCGAGCAGAGATGCGTTAGAACTCGCTGGTGAAGTGGAAGCGGATGTGCGGGAAGTCTTGCTGAGCCATCTGCAGGATGTAGCTACTCTCTGCGAGGTAGACGTCGCGGCCAGCGTGGTCTAGTGCCATATACTGAGCTTTGCGGCGCTTGAAGTTGGCCAGCTCCTCAGCATCGTCGCTCTCGATCCAGCACGCTTTGTAGAGATGCAGCGGCTCCCAGCGACACTCGGCGCCATATTCATGAAGCAGTCGATACTGAATCACCTCAAACTGCAACTGACCGACAGTACCGATGATGCGTCTGCCGTTGAACTGATTGACAAAGAGCTGTGCCACACCTTCGCCCATCAGTTGGTCGGTACCCTTAATGAGCTGCTTCTGCTTCATCGGATCAGCATTCTCGATATACTTAAAGAGCTCAGGACTAAAGCTGGGCAGCCCCTTGAAGTGGAGCATTTCGCCTGACGTGATGGTGTCGCCTATACGAAATAGACCAGTGTCGGGGAGTCCTACGATGTCGCCCGCATAGGCATCGTCGATGACCTCTTTCTTATTGGCCATAAAGGCGGTAGGGGAGGAGAAGCGCACCTGCTTGTCGAGCCGTGTGTGGTGGTAGTAGACGTTGCGCTCGAAGCGTCCTGAGCAGACCTTGACGAAGGCGATACAGCTGCGGTGGTTGGGATCCATATTGGCGTGGATCTTGAAGACGAAGCCGGTGAAACTCTCTTCGTAAGGACTTACCTCTCTCTCCTCGGCCTGTACGGGCTGGGGCGAGGGTGCGATACGTACGAAGGTGTCTAGCAGCTCGCGTACGCCAAAGGTATTGAGTGCCGATCCGAAGAAGACGGGTGCCTGCTCGCCTGCGAGATAAGCGTCGTGGTCGAATGTAGGGTAGACGCCCTCGACCATCTCGACCTCCTCAGCGAGTCGCTCAGCAGCCGCGGCTCCGATATGCTGGACGAGGTCGGGCGAGTCGAGGCTC
>OLSP01002372.1_pt1 | contig 15329 bp, 10 predicted proteins | sample 1672941 | NCBI WGS metagenome assembly OLSP01 (sample SAMEA3136739, study PRJEB25190) | human gut metagenome | reverse complement strand
GCACAAGCAACATCCGCAAACTGCATATCGCAAATATGCCGTTTTGATAGGCACTGTTCTTGAAAATTGCGATAAAAATGAGTCGGAACGGGGAAAAGGAGGCTGGGGGATGCTGAAGATCGCAGTTGTCGAAGACCAGCAGGAGGTGCGGGACGAGCTGTGCCGGTTCATCCGGAAGTACGCCGCCGAAAACAGCCTGCAGGTGGAGGCCGTGCCCATCGAGGACGGGGCGGTCATCGCGGCCCATTACGAGCCGGGCTGGGACATCATCTTTATGGACGTGGAGATGCCGGGGCTGGACGGCTTCGGCGCGGCGGAAAAGATACGGGCCGTGGACGGGGACGCCGTGCTGGTGTTCGTGACCAACATGGCGCAGTACGCCATCAAGGGCTATGAGGTGGATGCGCTGGACTATGTGCTCAAGCCGGTGAATTACTACCAGTTCTGCACCAAGCTCTCCCGGGCCGTCCAGCGAGTGGAGCGCCGCCGGGGCGGGCAGGTCGTTCTGCAGCTGGCAGGCGGCGGAATGCAGGTGCTCTCCACCAACGACATCTATTATCTGGAGACCCGCGACCGGCTGCTCTGGTATCACACTGCAAAAGGGGAGTTTTCGGTCCGGGCCAGCCTCGCCAGCGCCGAAAAGCAGCTGGCACAGTACCATTTCTCCCGCTGCAACCAGTGCTATCTGGTCAACCTGCAATATGTCAAGGCCGTGGAGAACGACTTCGTCCACGTCAACACCGACCGCTTGGAGATCAGCCGCCGCCAGCGCGCGGCCTTCCTCACGGCGGTGGCGTCCTACATTGGAGGTGTGCTGTGAGCATCGTTTTCCACCATGTCATCTTCCGGGCGCTGTTGCGCTGGGGTGCGGCGCTGGCCTTCTGTCTGCCGCTCAAACACCGGCCCGGCTTCCGCCTCCGTGCACTGGGGATGCTGCTGCCGCTGATGAGCCTGACCTATGTGCTGGATCCTTCGGCCCAGAGCACCAACCTCCACGAGCTTCAATTCTCGCTGCTGGTGCTCTATGTGTCCTTCTTCGTCCTGCTGGGCATGATGATCTACGCCTGCGTCGAGATCGACCGGAAGGGGGCACTCTACTGCGCGGTGTGGAGCCTGCTCACCTCCCAGACGGCCTATGAGGGCTGGCGGCTGGCGGAGGTGTTCTTTGAGTACCGCGGCACCCCCCTCGACATCGATGGGCTTCCGGTCCGGCTGGCCCAGCTTGCCGCAGGGATGGTCTTTTACTTTGGCATCTGCACGACTCTCTCCCGGAAGATGTCTTATAAAGGAGAGTACCACATCGGCCCGCGCCAGCTGACCAGCGCCTTTTTCATCGGCATCCTCTTCATGTTCCAAGCTGCGCTGCTGAGCAGCAGAGAGATGTTCGAGATGCCCGCCAGCCTTACGGGCACGGTGCTCATCGGACAGTTCTACTTCCTGACCCTGCTCTACTTCCAGACCGAGGTGTTCAAGAAGTCGGCCATGCAGAAGGAGATGGACACCCTCAACCTTTTATATGAGCGCCAGCGGGAGCAGTATCAGGTGGCGCGGCAGAACGTCCAGATCATCAACAAGCGCTGCCATGAGCTGAAGCTTCAGATCGCCGCCCTCCGCCAGATGTCGGGCGCGGCGTCCGACCCACCCGACCCGGAGCTGAAGGCCCACATCGACGAGGCCGAGAAGGCGGCACAGCTCTACGACGCCAGCCGCAACACCGGCAACGAGGTGCTGGACGTGGTGCTCACCGAAAAATCGCTGCTCTGCGAATCCCGCCGCATCCAGCTCAATGCGGTGACGGACGGCAGCTGTCTGGGCTTTTTTGAGGCCAGCGACCTCTACGCCCTCTTTGCCAATATGCTCGACCACGCCATCGAGAGCGCCGTGCAGGTGCCCGAGCCGGAGCGCCGCTGCATCGACCTGCTGGTCTGCACCCGTCAGAGCTTCGTGGTGGTGAACGTCATCAGCCCCGACCGTCCGCCGGAGGCCGCCGACACCCGCGCCACCCACTACGCTGTCAAAGTGACGAACCGCATCGTCCAGAAATATAAAGGGACTCTGACCACCGAGAGCCAGAACGGCTTCTTTGCGGTAAAGATCATTTTTCCGCAGGGGAAGTAACTTTTCTGATGCGGCCACTGTAGAGCGCTGGCCCGGCTTGCCCTCTCAGTCATCGCTGCGCGATGCCAGCTCCCCCAAAGGGGGAGCCACTGGCGTGCCGGTCAGGCCCACGCGAGACGAGAAAAGTTTACTTTATCCGAAAACAGTAGTGCCCTGCTACAGAGATTCACAGCAGCTTGACAAGGGATATTGTCCCGAAGCTGCTGCCCTCTGTAGCAGGGCACTATTTTTTGCGCCATATTGAACTTCCGGCGGTCAGCGGAAAGTGGCCCGGCCTGCCAACGGCTCTCCCTTTGGGAGAGCTGTCGAGCGAATGCGAGACTGAGAGGGTAAGGCCGCTGACAAGGAGCGGACACTGTAGGGGGAGAAGATTGTTGTATCCATCTATTTGTGAGAGATGCACAAATATATTAGTTTTGATTTGGCAGCGCAAAACCGAATATCCCCGCCATTCGACCGATTATCGCAACGCTCTTGCGAAAGAAAGAGTCTTTGATAAAATAATAGCGAAATCAAAAAACGACCGCACAACAGAGAAAACACCACGATACACACGGGAGGAAAACGAATGCGAAGCATTGCCAAGCTTATGCAGAACTGGCAGTTCACCGGGCCGGACGGCTCCACGGCAGCCGTCGTGCTGCCCCACACATGGAACGCGAAGGACGGTCAGGACGGCGGCAACGACTACTGGCGCGGCACCTGCACCTACAGCACCGCCTTCGCCGCCCCGGCGTTCGACGCGGCTTCGCAGCAGGTCTGGCTCCAGTTCGAGGGCGTCAACTCCAGCGCCAAGGTCCTGCTGAACGGCAGGACCATCTGCGCTCACGACGGCGGCTACTCCACCTTCCGTGTCCACATCTCTGAGCTGCTGGAAAAGGATAACCGTCTTACCGTCGAGGTGGACAACAGCATCAACGACCGCATCTACCCCCAGAAGGCCGACTTCACCTTCTACGGCGGCATCTACCGCGACGTCAGCCTGATGGTGGTCCCGAAAGACCACATCGCGCTGGGCCACTTCGGCGACACCGGCGTGAAGATCACCCCGGCCCTCAAGGACGGCAAGGCCGACATCCGGGTCGAGACCTTGGTCGAGGGCGAGGGCGTCCTCTCCATTGAGCTGCTGGATGCGGCCGGAAACATTGTCGCCACCGCCGAGGGTGCAGACGCCAAGCTCCACCTACCAGTCCCTCCGCCTCAAAGTCGGCCCATACGGAGCCATCCTCATGTCGCTCGAAGAGCCCTCCCTTCAAGCCTCGCAAGACCTCTTCGCGTCCTACGAGGTAGGTATCGCTCTCGTAGTAGATCTTGTCAAAGGAGACGCCCATACGCTTATAAGTCTCGTCAAAGCCTTTGTAGACCCACTCATTCATCTGTCGCCATAGCGCACGCACCTCAGGGTCGCCCTGCTCCCACTGACGGAGCATCTGTCGCGCATCAGCCATCAGCTGAGATTTAGCCTCGACCTCCTCGTCGCTCCAGTCGGGATGCGCAGCACGTATCTGCGCTAGCTCGGCGCGATACTCCTTATCAAAGCGCACGTAGTAGTCCCCGATGAGGTGGTCGCCCTTCTTGCCCGAAGATTCAGGCGTCTCGCCATTGCCCCAGCGCAGCCATGCCAACATCGATTTGCAAATATGCACGCCACGGTCGTTGACGATGTTTGTCTTGACCACACGATGTCCGCTCGCCTCCAGTATCTGAGCGAGGCTGTAGCCGAGTAGGTTGTTGCGTACGTGTCCCAGGTGCAGGGGCTTATTGGTATTTGGTGAGGAGTACTCGATCATCACGAGAGGCGACTGCTCTGTCGGTGTGATGTGCCCGTAGTGCGGGGTCTCGGCAATCTCTCGCAGTGCTGCGAGCCACGCTGAGTCGGTCAGCGTGAGGTTGAGAAAGCCCTTGACCACGCCATAGGACGCTATGAGGTCTGTCTGCTCCTGGAGCTTGGCACCAATCGTCTCAGCGGTTTCTTGCGGAGACTTGTGCGAAGCCTTGAGATAGGGGAAAACAACGAGCGTCACATGCCCCTCAAACTCAGGGCGCGTGGCGGTCAGCGTGATCTCGTCAGCGGTCGTGTTGAGATCGTAAAGTGTATGTAGTGTCGAGGCGATCGCCTCGCTAAGCTGTCTGTAAAGGCTCATAGTATATAGTATAAGGAGTTAGAGTACTTTCATACGCCAAGTGACCCCCACATTGATCTGTGTGCGTTGATCCTGTAGCACAGCCATCGGGTTTGTGTTCGTACCAAAGGCGTAGTTAGCGTGTGCATGCAGACGCACCTCGGGGATGGGTGAGTACTCGACACCGCCTCCGAGACAAGCTATCTGCGTGCCGTCGGTGACCCCGTAGTCCGCTGCTGAGCCACTCAAGTTCTGATCGTAGCTTCCCTTGAGGTAGAGCTTCGTCTGAACCGTCGGGTGGAAGGCTAGCTGACCATAGATGGAGTAATCGGCAAAAGCCTTCTTACCCTCTCCATCTAGTGGCGCACGGTGCATCAAGTCTAGGTCGACGAAGGTGCGACGGGTCAGCTGAAAGCGGTTGCCCAGCGAGACGTAGTTCATAAAGCGTCCAGGTGCATACTCCATAAAGTTGACACTCCACATCGGCACAAACCAATCGTGGTGCGCTGTCCAAATAAGGTTGTAAGCATACATATCAGCTGGCTGCCCGCTCATCGCCTCGTACGTCTTACGATAGGGACTTTGGATCACCTGCGCATGGAGGTTGTCCTGCCCATTAGGTAGGGTGTAGCTCACCGTAGCGCCCCACTGATAGGCGGGCATCTGATAGCAAAACTCTCCCAGCTGAAAGACATCTATCGGAGCTGGCTCAAACTCCCACCCACCGACGAAGACGATCCACTTGCCAAGCTTGACACTGAGCTGCTCGGTTGGGTTGTACTGTAGGTAGAGGAAGTCGATCGACTCGAAGAAGGTGCGATCTAGATTGACCGAGCTAAGCCGCTGTCGGTAGAGGTAGCTAAACTTTGGCGAGAGCGTGCCACTGAGTATGACGTTAGCGATGTTGCCCTTAAAGCCTGAGCCCGCCTTGTCCGATTGACTACCGATATAGATACGCTGGTAGTCACCGCGCGCCTCTAGCGAGAGCGCCACCTTCTTGTTATGCGGTGCCTCTAGCTCGGCATCGGGCGTAGGCTCCTGCGCCATCAGCGAGCCGAAGGTGAGGGATAGTAGGAGGATGAGTGCCGAAAGCGACTTCGTAAGATGTGACATAGTTCTAGCTGAATCAGGTAATACTAAAAGGTACTCTCGTCAGGCGTCCCTGTCTCGACCGGGAGCTCCTCACGCTGGCTCTTCTTGCGCCACAGACCATACACCTCGCTGACAGGGTCTGAGGTGATAAACGGATCCATACGCTCGGCACGTAGGTGATCCAGTAGCTTGCCAAACTCATCTCTTGTCAAGATGCACTCTAGCTGCTTGTGATCCTCGCCTGAGTAGCCACCCGTCACAGGATGGATCGTCACCCCACGATTGAGCGTATGAATGACATAGTCACGGATATGCTCCCACTCCTTAGAGATGACGTAGACACGTGTCCGCGAACTCATACGAGTCATGAAGTAGTCGAGGATCATACCATTGAGCCAAGTACCCACCAGACCCATGATCACCAGACCCGTAGGACTGGTCAGGAAGGCGGAGCAGCAGATCAGACCACCAGCGATCGTTACCGACACGCCTAGTGGTACATGGAGGTACTTATTGAAGATCTTCGCCAAGATATCTAGTCCGCCCGTTGAGGCGTTGATGCTAAAGAGGATCGCCTGCGCTGCACTCATCACCAAGATGAAGCAGACCAAGTCAAACCCCGGATTGGCCACCACAACGCCATGCACCTCCTGAGCAAACATCGACCCCTCAACAGGATCGATCCACCCCATCAAGTCGACAAACGGTCCTAAGATCAGTGCCGTGTAGCAAGTCTTCGCACCAAACTCGTTGCCGATCAGGATAAAGGAGAGCAGTAGCAAGATCGCATTGATGAGAAACATATAGGACCCCAGCGACATAATCGGGAGCAGTCGCTCCAGCACAATGCCCAGTCCCGTCACCGATCCGACGATCAGACCACTAGGAGCGAGGAAGTAGTGTACCGCCATAGCGCCAATAAACATGGCAACGGTCATTAAGACCAATTCGTACCAAAACTTACGGCTAGAGAGTACGTCAGTGGCCTGAGCAGGCAGAGCTGCCAGGCGAGCACGAAGTTCATCCTTACTGGGGAGCTTGTATTTCATTAGATGCGTATTACGTAGTGAGAGATCCATCGCGAGGCAACTGCGCTCTAGGCGATGCTCTCCGATAGGTATCTGAGTGCAAAGATACAAAATAGCACATACCCGCCAGCTAAATCGGACTTTCCGTAGACCCAACATGCCGATTGCAATTGAGTCACGAGACGTTAATCCCCTAGATTTCGGTATCTTTGTACAGCAACTTTGCAAAAGTGATACTATGACGGAAGCTTTGACACTTCGTCATCACAAGCAGAACAACACAATTCATCTATACAAATACCACTCTATGACACAAGAATCATTCATTCGCCTAGATGGCAAGACCACTGCGACCGAGATCAAGAAGGAGATCGCCCAGGAGGTACAGCAGATGGTCGCTGCGGGGCAGCGCCCGCCCTGTCTAGGTGCTATCATCGTGGGGCATGACGGTGCCAGCGAGACTTACATAGCGAGCAAGATCAAGGCTTGCGAAGAGGTCGGCTTTATCTCTCTGACGAAGCGCTTTGACGAGTCGATCACGCAGGAGGAGCTCATCGCCGAGATCGAGCAGCTCAACAAAGATCCCGAGGTAGATGGCTTTATCGTCCAGCTACCACTGCCGAAGCATATTGACGAGCAGGCGGTCATTCACGCAGTAGACTACCGCAAGGATGTGGACGGCTTCCACCCGATCAACGTGGGGCTCCTCAGCCTTGGCGAGCCATGCCTCGTACCTGCTACGCCTAAGGGGGTCATCGAGCTACTCAAGCACTACAATATCAGCACGGAGGGCAAGCATGTGGTGGTCCTCGGACGAAGCAACATCGTAGGCAAGCCGATCGCTCAGCTCTTCCTCCAGAAGGGTACACAGGGCAATGCGACCGTGACGATCTGCCACAGCCGTACGAAAGACATTGCCTCCATCTGCCGTCAGGCTGACATTGTGGTCGCTGCTATCGGCATCCCACTCTTTGTCAAGAAGGAGATGGTCAAGGAGGGTGCCATCGTCATCGACGTGGGCATCACACGTGTACCCGACGCAACGAAGAAGAGTGGCTCTCGCATCGTGGGCGACGTCGACTTTGACGAGGTAGCTCCGCTCTGCTCTTACATCACGCCTGTGCCAGGCGGTGTAGGCCCTATGACGATCATCACGCTGATGCGCAATACGATCCTGGCTCGCCAGCTACGCCAGAAGTAATCTCTCCCTATGTCCCTCCTCGATCTCTGGCACGATCACCCGCGTATCGTAGAGCTTCGACAAGCCCTACAGCAGGATCATTGTGTAGAGCTCGAGGGGGTGACCGCCTCGGCGCCCGCCTTTATCCTCGCCACCTTGGTGCGTGAGCACCCTTATCTAGTGATTGCCGAAGATGCCGATAGTGCGGGCTATATGCTGGGCGATCTAGAGGCTCTCGGGGTCAAAGCTTACTACTACCCTTCAGCTTTCAATAGACATATTAAATATGGTCAGCGAGAGCCAGCGCAGGAGGTCTTACGTGCCGAACTGCTCGCCAGCCTTGCTGCAGGCGACACCCCGCTGATCGTTTCTTACCCTGAAGCTCTTGCCGAGGCGATACCCTCCCAGCAGGAGGTCGCCCAGAGCTGCTTCACGCTCAGCGTAGGCGATGTGATCTCTCGTGACACGCTGCGAGAGCGACTACTTGAGGAGGGATTCGAAGAGGTGGACTACGTTTACAGCCCTGGACAAGTGGTCTACCGTGGTAGTCTCGTGGACATCTTTTCCTATGGTAGTACCTATCCTTATCGCATTGACTTCTTTGACGATGAGATCGATAGCATACGCCGCTTTGACATCGAGAGTCAGCTCTCGGTGGATCAGTGCGAGCGTGCCGAGATAGCCCCCGCACTACAGGTCAAAGGCGATGCCGCAGGCGAAGGGACCTCGCTCTTGTCACTCCTATCCCCTAACTATCAGCTTTGGATCAGTCGCTACGAGTCGCTCGCTGAGCAGTGGAGAGCGCTCTACGATGCGGAGCTGGCGGTGGAGTACGAGGGTACTTTTGCCACGCAAGAGGAGATGCGCGAATTACTACTTCCTCCAGACAAGCTCTCGGCTGAGGTAAAGCAGCGCACGAAGATCCTAGCCACCCCGACGAAGGGACTCTCTTTCGTTGACCAGCGGATTACCTTTGCGACCAAGCCACAGCTACAGATTCATCGGCACTTTGACCTATTGGTTGAGGAGCTGCAAGTACGCAAGCGGGGCTTCTTCAAGAGCTTCTTCCTCTCCGAGTCGTCCGCACAGGCGCAGCGTCTCAAGGAGATTCTCATCGAGCGCGAGGCCGAGGAGCTACTCCCCGAATGGGTGCCACTAGTCGTTCACGAGGGCTTTGAGGATAAGGACTTGGACGTCTTGCTCCTGACCGATCATCAGGTCTTCGACCGCTACCACCACTACCAGCTCAAGAGCGACCGCATACGCAATGCCGATGCGGCGATCTCGCTCAAGGAGCTACACGCCATCTCGCCTGGCGACTACATCGTCCACAGCGACCATGGCGTGGGGCAGTTTGACGGACTCCTCACCACGGAGGTAGACGGCAAGCCTCGTGAGGTAGTCAAGCTGGTCTACCAAAACAAAGATGTACTCCTCGTGAGCATCCATAGTCTGCACAAGCTCTCGAAGTACCAAGCGCAAGAAGAGGGCGAGCCACAGCTCAGCAAACTAGGCACGGGAGCCTGGACAAAGCTCAAAGAGCGTGCGAAGACCAAAATCAAGTCGATCGCTCGTGATCTCATTGCGCTCTATGCAGCACGCAAGGAGCAGCCAGGCTTTGCCTTTTCGCCTGATAGCTACCTGCAGCACGAGATGGAGGCTTCCTTTGCCTATGAGGAGACGCCCGACCAACTGAAAGCGATCGAGCAGATCAAGGCGGATATGGAGAGTAACCGCCCGATGGATCGACTGGTCTGCGGTGACGTGGGCTTTGGCAAGACAGAGGTGGCGATACGAGCAGCCTTCAAGGCGGTCGCCGACAGCAAGCAGGTGGCGGTCTTGGTGCCGACGACGATCTTAGCTTACCAGCACTACCAGACCTTCAGCCAGAGACTAGAGGGGCTGCCTTGCCGTATCGAGTACCTTTCAAGAGCTAAGAGCGACAAGCAGTCGAAGGCTATCCTAGCAGATCTAGCGGAGGGACGGGTAGACATATTAATAGGTACGCACCGACTGCTGGGCAAAGGGGTCACCTTCAAGTCGCTCGGACTGCTCATCATAGACGAGGAGCAGAAGTTTGGCGTCAAGGCTAAGGAGCAGCTCCGCAAGCTTCAAGTCAACGTAGATACGCTCACGCTCTCGGCGACACCGATACCCCGTACCCTGCAGTTCTCCCTAATGGGGGCTCGTGACCTCTCCAACATCAATACGCCTCCGCGCAATCGTCAGCCAGTCACGACACGACTCATTCGCTGGTCGCAAGAGACCATCGCCGATGCGATCGGGTACGAGCTAGCACGCCACGGACAGGTCTTCTTCGTCCACAACCGCATCGAGTCGATCCACGGCGTGGCGGGACAGATCGAGGAGTGCGTCCCCGGCATTCGCATAGCGATCGCTCACGGCCGCTTGACTCCGAGCGAGACGGAGCGGATACTCCTAGACTTTGCCGAGCGCAAGTACGACCTGCTCCTAGCTACGACGATCATCGAGAACGGTATCGACATGCCCAATGTCAATACGATCCTGATCAACTCCGCTCATCGCTACGGACTGAGCGACCTGCACCAACTCCGTGGTCGTGTGGGGCGTGGTAGTCAGAGGGCTTACTGTTATCTGATCACCCCTCCCCTAGGCACCCTTACAGAGGCTGCTGCACGGCGAGTCAAGGCTATCGAGAGCTTCTCCGACCTGGGTAGCGGTATGCGCATCGCTCTGCAGGATCTAGACATACGAGGCGCTGGCAATATATTAGGTACAGAGCAAAGTGGCTTCATTGCTGATCTAGGCTTCGAGACTTACCGCAAAGTCTTTGAGGAGGCGGTGCGAGAGGTCAAGCAGGAGGACTTTGCAGCGCTCTTTGCCGCTCAGACGGAGCAGCAGGCAGAGCTGGGCAATGCGCTCACCGACACCACGATCGATACCGACCTAGACCTCTCCCTACCCCACGAATACATACCGCAAGACAGCGAGCGCATCTTGCTCTACCGCGAACTAGACGAGCTAGCGAGCGACCGCGAACTAAAAGAGTTTGCCGATCGCCTGCGAGATCGTTTTGGCGCACTGCCACCGCAGACCAAAGGTCTTCTTATGGTGCCGCGTCTGCGACGGCTGGCCAGCCACCTCGGCATCGTCAAGGTGTCGCTGCGTCGTGAGCAAATGATCCTCTTCCTCCCGCCGAGTGGCTCGGCATACTATCAGAGCAAAGCCTTCGACATCCTCCTCAAGAGCGTGGCTAGCTACGGCAAAGCGTGCGAGGTGCGTGAGAGCCGTGAGGGGCATCGCAGTGTCAAGTGGCATCATGTCACCTCCGTCTACCAAGCCGACAAGATCCTCTCGACGCTCTACAAAGAGCTCTTCGCCCGCCCCGACCAGCAATCTTAGGAGAGATGCACGGCTCGAACGCAGACCCTGATTTCATAAATCTCTCGAGTAACCCGTAGCGACATGTGACACTGTAATGTGCGGTTGCGGGATTGCTGGTCTAGAAATACCATTTGTGCTAAATAATCAGTACCTTTGTAGCGGTTTACGCTATGAGTAAATCACTACACGATGACTATCACACCGACTACCCCCTCTGCTTCTGACTCAAAGCAGACGATCTTGGATCGCCGTTACCTGCGTATGGCTCGTATATGGGCTGAGAACTCTTACTGTCAGCGTCGACAGGTAGGAGCACTCATCGTACACAATCAGATGATCATCTCTGACGGATACAATGGTACGCCTTCGGGATTTGAGAATGTATGCGAAGATGATGAAGGGATCACTAAGCCTTACGTACTCCACGCAGAGGCCAATGCTATCACCAAGGTGGCTGCATCGGGCAATAATTGCACGGGTGCGACCATCTACATTACGGCTTCTCCCTGTCTGGAGTGCGCTAAGCTGATCATCCAGAGTCGCATACGACGTGTCGTGTACGGCGAGCAGTACCGACTCACCGATGGCGTCGAGCTACTCGAGCGCGCTGGCATTGAGGTGGTCTACATACCACTAGACGACATATCTTCAACTGCCGACCACTCAACCCTTTAAGTATATGTACCTATCTAGATATTGAGAAGAACAAATGGTAGATATGCGTCGTCAGTATAAATATTTAATCTGTCTCCTGGTGGGGGCACTCATTGGTGCAGCTGTTTTTTGGCTCCTCTCTCGCTATCGAAATTTCACGCACGCCGATAAGTTTGACCAAGTTATGAAGCTTGTTGAGAAGTATTACGTAGACTCCGTCGATATCGAGCAGCTTCGTACAGACATACTCCCCTATATGCTAGGGTCGCTTGATCCACACTCGACCTATATACCACCGTTAGAGTCAGAGATGGAGGAGCAAAGACTGGAGGGACAATTTGAGGGCATTGGGATCATCTACAACATCATCACCGACACGATCGTCGTCGACCAGGTGTTCGCTAGCGGTCCCTCTGAGACTGCAGGTCTAGAGCCCGGCGATCGCATCTTAGCTTGTGACGGCAAGAGCCTCCTCGGTGAGCGCAACAACCAAGACACCATCACCTCGGCACTCAGAGGCCCCGAAGGGTCTGTGGCGCATCTCTCGATACTGCGTCGTCAGGCGAGACAAGATGTGAGCGTAGTACGTGGTCCTGTGCCCATCAGGAGTATCGATGTGAGCTATATGCTGACGCCAACGATCGGACTAATGCAGATCACCACCTGGGCGCGTACGACTTATGACGAGTTCATCCAGCATTGGGGTGAGTTACAACGAGTTGGTGCGAAAGCTTTGGTACTAGACCTGAGAGACAATACGGGAGGCTATATGACCTCAGCCGTTGCTGTCGCTAATGAGTTCCTCCAGGAGGGACAGCTGATCGTCTACACCGAGGGACGCACGATGCCTCGCGAAGATGTGGTCGCCAATGGCGAGGGGTTGCTGCAAAAGATGCCTCTAGTCGTGCTGGTCAATGAGAACAGCGCCTCGGCCTCTGAGATTTTTTCGGGAGCGATGCAAGACCACGACCGGGCGATGATCATAGGGCGACAGACCTATGGTAAGGGCTTGGTGCAGCAACCTTTTACCTTCCCAGATCACTCTAGTGTACGTCTCACGGTGGCTCGTTACTATACGCCATCCGGTCGTAACATACAGCGCCCCTACGAGCAGGGGAGTCTCTCCTCGATCGAAGAGAGTCTTATGAGCGTCTCGGGGATCAAGCCTGTGGGGGACTATGCCGACACGCTGACGCTAAAGAAGCCACGAGAGTATCATAGCGATAAGGGGCGTCTCCTCTTCAGTGGCTATGGCATCATGCCAGATATCTTCGTACCGCAAGACACGGCGATGATCAACGCTTATGCAGCACGTCTGATCATGTCGGGCTTGATGCAGGAGTTTGCCTTTTACTTTGTAGACTTAAATAGAGAGAGCCTTCGTGAGATTAGTTCAGTACAGGAGTTGCTGACCTTACTTGCTCAGGAGAAATTTCTAATCAACGATCTAGCCGCATACGCCGCTGAGCATGGTATAGCCCAGCGACCACAGATGCTACGTCAAGCTACATCGCGCTTGCAACTACAGCTGTATGCCTTGATAGCTAATCATCTCTTTGGCGCTACGGGATTCTATCAGGTGATAACCCAAGGCGATCCGATGATCAGCAGTGCAGAGCAGTATCTACAGGAAAATTACCACACACGATAATGAGTAGTGACAGAGTAAGAGAAGAGAAAAAAGTATTACGCCGTGCCATCCGCGCTAAGATGCGGAGTGAATGGACTGAGGAGTACCGACAGACGATCTCAGAGAGGGTCTGTAGGCAGATAGAGACCTTTCTACCTTTCGTACGTAGTCATTGCGTAGCACTGTACTGCGCCTTGCCAGACGAGGTAGATCTGACCGCTATCCTAGGGCAGTACGAGGGCGAAAAGCGGCTTCTTATACCCCGTGTGGAGGGTGACGACATCAACTTCTACACCTATCAGCCCGAGTCGCTCATTACCAGCGAGGGCTACAAAATCCTTGAGCCGACGGCAGCTACCGAGGAGGCGGTTGATCCCACAGAGATAGAGCTCGTTTTGGTGCCAGGGGTCGCATTCGACCTGCATGGTGGACGTATGGGGCGTGGCAAGGGTTACTACGATCGCTTTTTCGTACGCTGTCCCCATGCCCTCCGAGTAGCGGTCACCTCCTCGCTACAGATCATCGAGCAGATCCCACTAGAGCCGTGGGACGAGCCGATGCACTACATCATATCAGACAGCCAAACCTACGAGGTACGCGACTAACGAAGTCGCACGACCCAACAGACTCAGTACAAGAAAGCTCCCCCCATCACAGTTCATCGACTGCGGTGGGGGGAGCGCTTATTTATTGGTGTAGGCTATCGCTTTGTGGCGACAGCCTTCTACCAGCTTACTATAGGAGTGCGTCTAGACCACACTTCAGGTCAGCGATGATGTCCTCGACATTCTCCAGACCGATGGATAGACGTACCATACCCTCGCCAATATCAGAAGCAGCACGCTCCTCTGGGGTGTAGGGCGAGTGGGTCATGCTAGCTGGGTGCTCGATAAGCGTCTCAGCATCACCAAGGCTCACGCAGAGCGTAGCTAGGTGGAGGCTATTCATCAGCTTACGACCAGCCTCTAGCCCACCCTTGAGCTCGAAGGCGATCATAGCACCTGGTAGGCGCATCTGCTTCTGAGCTAGCTCATACTGTGGGAAGCTCTTGAGACCTGGATAAGCAATCGATGCGATAGCAGGGTGCTGCTCGAGGAACTCAGCGACACGCTGTGCATTAGCGCAGTGGCGCTCCATACGTATTTCTAGAGTCTTGATACCACGAGCGATCAGGTATGCCTCAAACGGACCAAGGACTGATCCCGTCATATCCTTGACAGCAAAGAGACGCACCTGGTCGATATACTCCTTGCGACCAACGACAAATCCGGCGATCACATCACCATGACCATTCAGATACTTCGTAGCTGAGTGTACCACGACATCAGCACCGAGGTCTAGAGGACGCGTGATAAAAGGAGTGCAGTACGTATTGTCGACCATCAGCACTGTGCCCTCCTGACTATGAGCTATCTTGGCAGCGCCTTCGATATCTGTCAGGTACATATTAGGATTAGCTGGTGTCTCGATGTAGACCAGCTTAGTATTAGGACGCATAGCAGCCTTGATCTCATCAAGATTGCGCGCATCAACGAAGGTCACCTCCACACCAAAGCGTGAGAGTCCATGCTCGAGAAATGAGTAGGTGCAGCCGTAGAGTGTCTTACCAGCGACGATATGGTCACCAGCCTGTACCAAGGGGTAGATGGCAGAGGTGATCGCGCCGATACCTGAAGAGGCACTGACGCAAGCCTCGCCGCCCTCTAGAGAGGCGACCTTCTGCTCAGTAGCTGTGCAGGTAGGATTCCCTAGACGAGTGTAGATGTACCCATCCTCCTCAAGGGCAAAGCGTCTGCCTCCCTGCTCTGCAGAGTCAAAAACGAATGTAGACGTCTGATAAATAGGAGTAGCCAGCGTACCATGCTGATTGCGCTCGCTACCAGCATGGATGGCACGCGTAGCGAAGCCCATCTGCTGTAGTTCTTTTGGATCAATCATTATGCTATATCTAAAGATTCGATTATTCGATACGAAGGTACGAAAAATAGCGCTCACGAGCCACGGATCTCAACAAGCATCGGAACCAATAAGGTGCGTCCGTCCCCGTCAAAACCACGACGCTGTAGCCTTTGATACAACGGACGCACAGATCGTGCGTCCCTACAGAAGTCGTATCTGTACGTCCGTGGTGTCACAGC
>OLSP01002364.1_pt1 | contig 15371 bp, 12 predicted proteins | sample 1672941 | NCBI WGS metagenome assembly OLSP01 (sample SAMEA3136739, study PRJEB25190) | human gut metagenome | reverse complement strand
TTCCGTGCAGAGAACTCCAACACCACACGTCATGCTGCTGAGTTCTGGATGATCGAGCCAGAGTGTGCATTTGCAGACCTCAACGACAACATGGATCTCGCAGAAGCAATGCTCAAATACGTGATCCGTTATGTACTTGAGAACGCTCCGGAAGAAATGAACTTCTTCAATTCCTTCATCGACAAGGGACTTCTGGATCGTCTGAACCACGTAGTAAATTCCGAATTCGGTCATGTAACCTACACAGAAGCAATTGAGCTTCTTGAGAAAAACAACGACAAATTCGACTACAAAGTATTCTGGGGATGCGACCTTCAGACAGAGCATGAGCGCTATCTGACAGAGCAGATCTTTAAGAAACCTGTATTCGTTACAGATTATCCGAAGGAGATCAAAGCATTCTACATGAAACTGAATGACGACGGCAAGACCGTTGCAGCTATGGACTGCCTTGTTCCTGGAATCGGAGAGATCATCGGAGGAAGCCAGAGAGAGGACGACTACGAGAAACTGAAATTCCGTATGGATGAACTCGGACTCAAAGCCGAGGATTATCAGTTCTACATGGATCTCCGTAAATACGGTTCTACCCGTCATTCCGGATACGGACTTGGATTCGAACGTTGTGTAATGTATCTGACAGGAATGGGCAACATCCGTGACGTGATCCCGTTCCCGAGAACTGTAAATAACTGTGATTTATAAGGAGTAGTAATTAAATGATAAGATTTATTCATCTTGCAGATGTACACCTGGGGGCAGTGCCGGATCGAGGCTGCCCGTGGAGTCGCGAGCGGGAAGAAGAAATCTGGGAAACTTTCCGCCGGGTGATTGCGACAATACGCAAGAGCCCGGTGGATTTGCTGTTTATAGCCGGAGATCTCTTTCATCGACAGCCTCTTCTAAGCGAACTGAGAGAGATAAATGACCTTTTTGGCACGATCAGTCAGACCAGAGTCTTTCTTATGGCCGGAGACAGCGATTATATGAGGAAGGATTCTTTCTACCGGACATTCAAATGGAATCAGAATGTGTCATTTTTTGACGGAGAGAGCCATACCTGTATTGAGATTCCGGAGAAAAACGTCTATGTATATGGTCTGAGTTACGAACATAAGGAGATTCACGAAGCACTTTATGATGGCTGGAAGAAATCCGATAAAAGAGGATTTCACGTTCTGATGGCGCATGGTGGAGATACTGAGCATATCCCGATGGATTTCCGTAAACTGGCAGACGGTGGATTTGATTATATTGCACTTGGACATAAGCACCAGCAGCAGGCACCGTTCAAGGACTGGATGCTGTATTCCGGTGCGCTGGAGCCGATCGACAGGAATGACCTGGGAGAGCATGGATATATAGAAGGAACCTACGATGAAGGTAAAGTAAGGACGCACTTCGTACCGTTTGCCAGCCGTTCTTACCAGAATCTTCTTCTGACAGTCAAAGAAGGTTCTACACAGCATACGTTGGAGGAAATGCTGCGTAACGAGATCATGAAGCGTGGCGGAAAAAATATCTACCGTATCATCATACAGGGAACCCGCTCCCCGGGAAGCCTTCTTCTCGCAGAACGCCTCAAAACAATGGGAAATATCGTGGAAGTTCTGGACGAGTCCCGTCCGGCATATGATCTTGAGAAACTGCACGAACAATATAAGGGAACCCTGATCGGGGACTATATCGAACAGTTTGCAGATAGCGGCAGCAGACCTGTCGTAGAGGACAAGGCACTTTATCACGGCCTGCAGTCCCTTTTGAATGCTTCTGTGCTTGTAAACGGGCGTGTTATGCAGGACGCAGAACAGAAGGATCTCGGACGCATTTTACAGATGCTCAAGATGTCCCGCAAGGGTTATCAGGTGCAGGTAGAACGCCGGAAGAAAGAGAATCTTGCTGAGAAACAGAAGATCCGTACCTCTATTGACCATATGAACAGGGAACTTCATGAACTGGAGGAAGAGAGAATTGAAATGCGCGCGCAGGAGGATTCTTTACGCAGACTGGATGGAGGTCACGGAGAGGGATTTTCGGAAGAACGTATTCAACAGCTGGAACGCAGAAATCAGATACAGGCAGCCGGAATCTGTGTAACATTGATTCTGTTTCTGGCAGGTGCACTCATTCTTGGCGTACATTTCAAAGAAACGATGCTGGCACTGGTAGCAGCCGCAGCCGGAATCTGCCTCGTGCTGCTGGAAGGCTTTTTCAATATGAAAACCATCCGTGAGCTTGAGAAGCGTCGGAGAGTCAAGAAGCGTTTCCTTGCGCGTCAGGACCGCTTACAGTCCGGCAAAGATGATCTCGATGAAGCAATCAAAGAAAAGGAGATCAGCCTGTCAAACCTGATGGAAGAGTACCAGGAAGTCGAAGACTATACATACCTTCCGATCGCAGAGGAGATAGAGATCGATTCCCTTAATTTGGCAATGTCCACGATCCAGAAGCTTGCAGGAGATCAGAACTAATATACTTATAAATTCAAATACCCCGCAGAGAAGATGCAAGAAACATCCTCTCCGCGGGGTATTTATTATGGAAGAAAAAATGTAATCAGATATTATTTCTCGTCATACTGAGCCATATAATTGGACACGCAGCGCTTGATCCTGTCTGCCGGGTTCAGCAGGTGGCTGACAGACATATCATGGTTCAGAGTGTCGATGATCAGGGCGATATACTTACTCATATCACAGCTGATGTAGTATGGCTTCGCAAGAAGTTCCGGAGTCTGATAGATCAGGTTGGTGGTCAGAAGCTTATCAAAGATTCCGTTTCTTGCAGCATCGTCAAACTTCTCAAGTCCGTCTGTAAAGAAGCCGAAGGTTGTGCAGATATAGATCCTGCCTGCACCACGTTTCTTGAGGAGAGATGCGATCTCAAGGATACTGTATCCGGAGGAGATCATATCGTCGATCAGGATAACGTCCTTGCCCTCGAGCTTCGGTCCAAGAAACTCGTAAGCTGCGATCGGATGACGGCCGTTTATCTTGCGGGTGTAGTCCAGTCTGCGGTAGTACATACCCATGTCAACACCGAGGACGTTGGCAAGGTAGATCGCTCTTCTCATACTTCCTTCATCCGGGCTGATGATCATGAAATGGTCATTGTCGATATGAAGTCCCTCTTCGTTCTTAAGAAGAGCCTTAATGAACTGATAAGCCGGCTGGATGGTCTCAAAACCATGAAGCGGAGTAGCATTCTGTACACGCGCATCATGTGCGTCAAAAGTGATGATGTTCTCTACGCCCATTCCGGTCAGTTCCTGGAGTGCAGATGCACAGTCCAGAGATTCACGGCCAGTACGTTTGCTCTGGCGGCTCTCATAAAGGTACGGCATGATGACATTGACACGGCGTGCTTTGCCGCCGATCGCTGCAATCACACGTTTCAGATCCTGAAAATGGTCGTCCGGAGACATCAGGTTGGTGAATCCGCTGATACGGTAAGTCAGGCTGTAGTTGGTTACATCTACCATAAGATAGATATCATCACCACGGACAGATTCATTGACCTCACCCTTACCTTCACCGGAGCCAAAACGAGGAGTTTTGACATCGACAATGTAAGAATCGCGCTGATATCCTTCAAATGCGAAGGACTGCATTTCTGCGTGGTCTCTTTCGTTTCTCCATTTAACAAGCCATTCATTGACCTTTTCGCCAAGGGGACGACAGCTTTCCAGAGGGATGAGTCCCAGTCTTCCTACTGGAAGTGTAGTCAGTTCCTTGTTGTTTAACTGTGCCATCTTTATTTTCCTCCTAAAAATATTTTCTGTATTCGGATGTCTTTGCCGATCAGTTTCAACATCTGATAGTTGCTCGCGATCCGGGAAAAAGTTCTCTCGGAATACGTGGCTGAGAAATCCTCAAGCGTCAGATTCGTTGAAATGACCGTGGATTTACGCCGGGCAATACGCTCGTTGATGCACAAAAATAACTGCGAGGACACAAAGCTGTTGGTCAGCTCCGTACCCAGATCATCAATGATCAGTAGATCACAGTCCAGGATAAAATTTTCGCCGGGGTCGGTTTCGGATTTTCTGGAAAAAGCTGTCTGAGCCATGCTGTCAAAAAGATCAAACGCAGAAAAATACAAAACACAGTGAGAACTCTCCAGAAGTGCATTGGCGATACAGTGGGAAAGAAAAGTCTTGCCTACACCGGTGCTGCCATAGAAAAACAGATTCTGGAAGCGGGAGTCAAAATCCTGCACAAAGTTCCAGGCGGTATCGTAAGCCCGCTGTGCTGTCTGGCGGGCAGTTAATCCTGTTGCTTCATTTTTTATTGTATCAGAATACCAGTCAAAAGAAAAGTGCTCAAAATTTTCTTTTTTGAGAATCTCTGTAAGATTTGACTGTGTATAAAGAAGCTCGATCTCTGCTTTTTTGAAACAGGCGCATTTGCGGTGACCGTCAGTATATCCTGTATCCTGACATTCATGGCAGAAATAATGCGGTTTCAGGTAATCCGCAGGAAACCCGTTTGCCTTGAGAAGAGAGATCCGCTCATTGGCAAGCGCAGCAACCTCCTCGCGCAGTTCCTCGATGGAAGCCGGCTGTCCGAGAAGCAATGCACGGGCCTTACGGGCACTCAAAGATGCGACTTCCTGGTCGATTTCCAGGAGTCTGGGAACTCGTGTATACGCTTCTTTGCGCCGCTCCTCGAGGGCACGCTGGACCTCTGACTGACGGCGGCTATATTCTCTCATGATGGTATCATATTGAAAATTCTGTAAAGCCACGCTTTCCTCCTTATGTGTAAAAAGCTTACTGATTCAGCAGATGCTTCTCATATTCGCTGAAATCATATTCTCTCTGTTCGAAATTGTTAAAACGGTTATTGGAAGCAGGTGCGGCCGGTTTCCTGGAGGCAGCCTTCTTGCTCTGGCGGCGTTTCTGGTGCTCATCATCCAGAGAACGGATGTCGTCGAGAGTTTTGACTTCTTTCTTCTTCCAGCCCTCGAGGATCTTGTCCGTGTACTGGAAACTTGCCTGTCCGGTCTGGAGAACGGTACGGTTACATGCCTCCTGGATGATCTTCATGGAAAAACAATACGTCTTGAGCCAGGTATCCATAAGCGTGATCTCTGTCTCAACCGGGTTACGGTTCGTGATCCCCAGCGCCTTGAGAATCGTAAAATATTCCTTATTATAACGTGAATTGGAACGCTTCGCCTGCTCGACAGTAGTGATGCCTTCCTCAGCCCAGGCAATGGCAACCTTCTCAATGTAACGGATGCTCTTGTGATTGTGGCTGACGCAGTATTCAAGAAGATACTCGATCAGATCCGCGCTTAAGCCAAGCCCGTCATAAAAGAAGAGCAGCTTCTGGCTCTCCGTAGGGGAGAGCGTCTTGCCGAGGTACTGCTCTGCGATATAAAGGATCTGGATGATCTCCTCATTCTGCTTCAGCTCGCGGATACGCTCAGGGGTCAGTTCCTGCTTCTTGTCAGAAGAAGCTTTGCCAGTGGGAACAGAAGGTTCCACAGCGGCGGAAGGAGCTGATGCAGCCTGAATGGCCGGCTGTTCTACGGTGGAAACGGTCTCCACAGAAGCAGAGACAGAAGACGCATTCTCCGTATGTTTATCCGGAGAGAGCAGTGCAATCCCGCAGAGTTTATCACTGTCTGTGAAATCAAGGACAAGGAGCTCCTGCTTTGCCCAGTATTTCAGCGCACGGAGGATGTCCCTCTCTGTGCACAGCAGACGGTCTGCCATCTGCTCCAGACTGAAAGAAACCGGAGCATTGGAGAGTGAACGCAAAAGATAGATATACACTTTGACGAATTCCCCGTTTGCCTCCGGCATATAATTGTCGATAAATGTGTTCGATAAGATCGTGACCTCCGTCATGGAGGAGTTTTGTAAGGTGATCATTGCCATGAAATATCGCTCACTTTCCAAGAAAAAATTCCGGTTAAATGCCGCCGAAACAGCGGCAGTCTGGAACAATTGGATTATAGCACAACCTTTTTCAAAAGAGAATAGGGTATTTTTCGGTAAAAGATTTCCACACTAAAATGTGGATAATGTGGATAATGTGGAAAGTGAAATCGGGATAAAATTATCTGCAACCATGATAAATGTCGATAAAACGTGCAAATCAGCGCATTTTTGCAGGTTTCCACATACACTTATGTAAACACTCCAGGGCAATAAAAATCCACATGCTATACACCGTCCAAAATGTGTATAAGCATGTGGATAATGTGGATAACTTACTTGCCGAGGAGCTGTTCTCCAATATTTACAACGTCTCCGGCCCCCATAGTTATCAACAGGTCACCCTGTGTACAATTTTCAAGCAAAAAGTTCTCGATTTCGTCGAAAGTCGGGAAATATTCGCACGGAGTACCGATCTCAGAGATCAGTTCCTGCAGGTTTGCGGAGGAAATTCCGAGGTTATCAGTCTCTCTGGCTGCATAAATATCAGCAAGAACGACATGATCTGCCAGGGAAAGAGCCTTGGCAAATTCCGGAAGCAGAGCCTTGGTACGTGTATAAGTATGCGGCTGGAAAACACACCAGATCTTTTTGTGTGGATAATTCTTTGCTGCATGGAGAGTTGCCTCGATCTCTGTCGGATGATGTGCATAATCATCGATGATCGTAACGCCGCCGATTTGTCCCTTGTACTGGAAACGGCGGTCTGTTCCTGTGAAGTCCTTAAGTCCCTCAAAGATCACTTCGTTGGAAAGTTCCAGAAGTTGTCCGCAGGCGATGGATGCCAGCGCATTGGAAACATTGTGGATTCCCGGAACGCGGAGAGTGCAGGTTCCGATCGGCTCACCGTTATGGAGTACGCGGAAAGTGGCATGTCCGAATTCATCGTATGTGATATTGTCGGCTGTGTAGTCGGCTTCTTTCTCAAGACTGTAGGTGATGACTTTGCATGGAAGATCCTTCGCGATCTCCTCGTATTTCGGAGTATCTGCGTTGATGATGAGTGCACCGTCTGCCGGAAGAAGTTCTGCAAACTTACGGAAAGAATGACGGATGTCATCGATATCCTTGAAGAAATCCAGATGATCCGCATCCATGTTCAGGATGATGCTGATCTTCGGGAAAAAGCTCAGGAAGCTGTTGGTGTACTCGCAGGCTTCGGTGAGGAAAGTCTCTGACTGACCGACACGGATATTTCCGCCGATCGCCGGAAGGATACCGCCGACACTGATGGTCGGGTCGCATTCACCTTTGAGCAGAATGTGGGAGATCATGGAAGTTGTGGTAGTCTTGCCATGAGTTCCGGATACTGCGATCGGGGTGTCGTAATTGCGCATGATTTGTCCGAGAAGCTGCGCTCTGGTGAGCATCGGGATGCCTTTCTCCTTTGCACAGGCGAATTCCGGGTTGTCCGGATGGATGGCTGCTGTGTAAACAACAACGTCAACAGAGTCCTTGATGTTGGAAGCACGCTGTCCGTAGTAGAGGGTAGCCCCTTTTTTCTCGAGAAGAGTGGTCAGCGGGCTTTTCTTCGCGTCAGAGCCGGAGATGGTGAATCCCTCTTCCAGAAGGACCTCAGCCAGTCCGCTCATGCTGATTCCGCCAATACCAATGAAATGGATGGCGATCGGTTTATGAAAGTCTATCTGATACATAATGATAATCTCCTTAATTTATTAACTGTGAAAATACGAAACAGTTACGCTAATATTATACCCCTTGAGGGTGGAAATGAAAAGTCTAAGTTTGATGGATGAAAAAATATACAATAAAATGTCGAAAAATTGTGCAAAACTCACATAAAAAGTAATGTGACGTTTTTTTGTAACACAAAAAACGTGTGCAATAAATATAAAAAACACAAAGTTTACACAAAAAAATTGTAAATAATGTTCACTAATCTTGATGAGTATGGTATAATTAAAAAATCAAACAAAATAAGAGGTGAGTGCATGATTAAGAAAGAGATGATCGCCATGCTGCTGGCTGGCGGTCAGGGCAGCAGACTTGGAGTATTGACAGCTAAGGTAGCGAAACCAGCGGTCGCCTTTGGGGGAAAATATCGTATCATTGATTTTCCGCTGAGTAACTGTATTAATTCAGGCATTGACACAGTGGGCGTTCTGACGCAGTATCAGCCATTGCGTCTGAATACACATATCGGAATCGGAATCCCGTGGGATCTGGACAGGAATGAGGGCGGTGTGACCGTATTGCCTCCATATGAGAGGAGCGACAACAGCGAATGGTACACCGGAACAGCAAATGCGATTTTCCAGAATCTCGATTACATGGAGCAGTATAATCCGGATTATGTGCTGATTCTTTCCGGCGACCACATCTACAAGATGGACTATGAGATCATGCTGAATTTCCACAAGGCAAACAAAGCGGATATCACAATTGCATGTATGCCTGTCCCTATGGAGGAAGCAAGCCGTTTCGGCATCATGGTGACTGACGAGACAGGACGTGTGAAGGAATTCGAGGAGAAACCGGAGAAGCCGAGCAGCAATCTGGCTTCTATGGGAATTTACATATTTAGCTGGCCTGTGCTGAAGGAGGCTCTGATCGCACTTAAGGCACAGAGCAACTGTGACTTTGGCAAGCATATCCTTCCTTATTGTAAGGACAAGGGGCAGAGACTTTTTGCCTACGAATACAGTGGATACTGGAAGGATGTTGGAACTCTGGGATCTTATTGGGAAGCCAATATGGAACTGATCGACATTGTTCCGGAGTTCAATCTTTATGAAGAATACTGGCGGATCTATACCAAGGGAGATATTATCCCGCCTCAGTATATCGCAGCGGATGCAGTGACAGACTGCTGTCTGATCGGCGAGGGCACGGAGATCTACGGAGAGGTCTATCATTCCGTCATCGGACCGAATGTCGTGATCGGCAAGGGAACGGTTGTGAAGGATTCCATCATTATGAGGAACACTGTAATAGGAGAGAACTCCGTTCTGGACAAGGCAATCATAGCAGAGGATGTCACCGTTGGCGATAACGTTATCATTGGATGCGGAGAAGAGGCGAAGAACGTCCTCAAGCCTGCAGTTTATGCGTTCGGACTTGCTACGATCGGAGAGCAGAGCGTCATACCGGACAATGTTAAGATAGGAAGAAACACTGCAATTTCAGGAATTACTGCAGCGGAGGATTATCCGAACGGAATTCTTGAGAGTGGACAGGTGATCAAAGCAAAGGATGGTGAGCAGTCATGAAGGCAATCGGGATTATCCTTGCAGGCGGCAACAACAGCCGTATGCGGGAATTGTCGGACAAGAGAGCAATCGCAGCAATGCCGGTAGCCGGAAGTTACCGCAGTATAGATTTCGCACTGAGCAATATGGCAAATTCACACGTACAGAAAGTTGCCGTACTGACCCAGTACAACGCAAGATCCCTCAACGAACACTTAAGTTCTTCCAAATGGTGGGACTTCGGCCGTAAGCAGGGAGGACTTTTTGTATTTACCCCTACGATCACCAAGGACAACAGCCTGTGGTATCAGGGAACAGCAGATGCCATTTACCAGAACATTGATTTCCTCAAGAAAAGCCATGAGCCGTATGTTGTGATCGCATCCGGCGACTGCATCTACAAGATGGATTACAACAAGGTTCTGGATTTCCATATTTCGAAACGTGCAGACATCACTGTTGTATGTACGACATGTAAGGACCAGAGTGAAGTAGAGCGTTTTGGCGTGGTCCGCATGAATGATGAATGCAGGATCGAAGAATTCGAAGAGAAACCGATCGTATCCAATTACAATACGATCTCTACCGGTATTTATGTCATCAGGCGCCGCCAGCTGATCGAGCTTCTGGAGCGCGCTGCCCAGGAAGGCAGACATGATTTTGTAAACGATATCCTTATCCGTTACAAAAACCTCAAACGAATTTACGGCTATAAGATAGATACATACTGGAGCAATATTTCCACTGCGGAAGCATATTATCGGACCAATATGGCATTCCTGCAGCCGGAGATCCGGAACTATTTCTTCAAACAGGAACCGGCAATCAAGACCAGGATCGACGACCTTCCACCGGCGAAGTACAATCCGGGAGCAGTCGTAAAGAACAGTCTTGTTGCAAGCGGATGCATCATCAATGGTACAGTTGAGAATTCTGTGCTGTTCAAGGATGTTTACGTAGGCAACAACTGTGTGATCAGGAATTCCGTGATCCTCAATGATGTTTATCTGGGCGATAATGTCCGGATCGAGAACAGCATCGTTGAGAGCCGAGATACGATCAGGGCAGATTCCTGTTACACCGGTGAGGACGGCAAGGTTCGTATCATTGTAGAAAAGAATGAAAGGTACGCATTATAATCAGGTCGCTGGTAATGGTGGCAGATAAATACAGAATCAAACTGTGCGTATGAAAAATGAAAGGGGCAGCAAACAAATGAATATTACAGATGTACGTGTGAGAAAGATTGCAAAAGAAGGAAAGATGAAAGCGGTCGTTTCGATCACAATAGATGATGAATTTGTAGTACATGATATCAAGGTGATCGAGGGAGAAAAGGGATTGTTCATCGCAATGCCGAGCCGCAAGGCAAGTGACGGAGAATACCGTGATATCGCACATCCGATCAATTCGCAGACAAGAGACCATATCCAGTCTCTGATCCTGGAGAAATATCAGGAACTTCTGAATACGGAAGACGGAGAGGAACTGGAGGAAGCTGCGGCGGAATAACAGATGCCAATTGCACCAGCCTGTTGGGAGAGATCCCGGCGGGCTGTTTTTTTGTGCAGAATTGATGACAGATCTGCCTGGGGTGGTGCTGTGGAGAAAGTGGCGGACTGGTTTTACGGTGTAATTTTTTTGTAACAGATATAGTGGATATGCGGTAAAATCGGGGATTTTTATTTGAAATGTTACATGAATGTTACAAAAATTAAATAAAAGTGTTGATTTTATGAAAAAATGTGTTATACTAAGGATACAAAAAAGTTATGAGGTGTTTATATGAAAAGTAAGAAAGTTCTTTCACTGCTGATAACATGTGCAATGACTGCTTCTATGGGAACAACCGTATTCGCTTCTACAGAAGATCAGATAGCCGCAGCACAGGCTCAGAAGCAGGAAGCGCAGGCAGGACTTGACCAGGCACAGGCAAACATCAGTGGCCTGGAGAGCAAGAAACAGGAACTCGAATCCTACCTGTCAGAACTGAATTCACAATATAATGAACTGACAGAGAGCATTTCCCAGTTAAGCACACAGGCCGCTGAGAAAGAGGACGAGTTAAACAAAGTCAAGGTTGCACTCGCCAGTGCGAAGAAGGCAGCCATCAAGCAGAAGGAAGCAATGTCCGACCGTATCCAGTACATATATGAGCACGGCGGCACAACCATGTTTGAGGCACTGATCTCAGCAGGAAGTCTTTCCGAGCTCCTGAATCAGGCAAACAACATTTCCGAGCTGTCCAAATACGACAGAAACATGCTTGAGAAATACGAGGCAACACAGCAGAATATCGCCGATCAGCAGCAGAAGATCGAGGAGGAATCCGCTTCCATCAATACTATGCTCGCAGAGAAAGGCTCCAAGCAGCAGGAGGTTCAGAACCTTGTTGCTACAACAAGCGATAACATCAGCTCCTATGTAAATCAGATCAGCGCAAGTCAGGAAGAAGCGAATGCTCTGATGGCAGAGGTCAACAACGCAGACAATGATATCGCAGTCCTGATGGAGCAGGCTGAGCAGGAGCGTGCAGCTGAGGAAGCAGCGGCTCAGGCAGCAGCCGAGGCAGCGGCAGCAGAAGAAGCAAATGAGGAGGATTCTTACAGTGAGGATTCTTCTGATTACAGCGAGGATGCATCCAGTGACGAGGATTACTCTGAGGACGAGTCCTATGATGAGAGTGATGATTCCTACACAGAGGATAGTTCTTCTGACAGCTCCGATGATTATTCTGAGGATGATAATGCAGGAACTATCGATGATGACAGCCAGTATACAGATGAAACAGAGGATACTTCCAGTGATGATTCTTATACAGATGATTCCAGCGAGGATACAAGCTCTGACAGTTCTTCTGACAGCAGCGATACATCTTCCAGCGACAGCAGTTCTTCTTCTGACTCCAGTCAGGGAACTTACCTTGGGAACTTCAAGCTGACTGCTTACTGTAACTGTGCGATCTGCTGCGGAACAGCAGGAAACGCAACAGCCAGCGGAACCATGCCGGTAGCAGGACGTACCGTAGCCATGGCAGGCGTACCGTTCGGAACCAAACTTCTCATCAACGGCAACGTTTACACCGTAGAAGACCTTGGAACTCCATACGGACACGTAGATATCTACTGCAGCAGCCACAGCGAGGCACTGAGCTTCGGACTGCAGTATGCAGATGTTTACCAGCTTAACTAAATTCAATTATTAATGAATATAATAAAAAGCCTGTACCCCAGGACCACTTGTCGGTTGGATGAGTGGTGTGGGGCGCGGGCTTTTTTGATTTACAGGTACGGTGTACCGGGGATTTCGGGGTAGCTGCCCATGCCGATGAGGAGTTCGAGGCCGACTTGGCGGGCTTCGAGGACGGCGGCTTTGACAGCACTGGCATCGCCGGAGATACCGAGGATGACCTCATTGGAGTGGCTGGTGCCGATGCTTGGGGTCATGTAGCAGGCGATGTTGACGGCGGAAGCTTTCATTGCGGTGTCAGCCATGACGAGGCCGATCGCAGCAGGGGATCCTGCCATGAAGCCGAAAGCCTGTCCCGGTACAGCGTGGAAAGCTTTTTGCAGGGCTGCGCCTGCGCTGGCGGAAAATGTAAATTCAAGATGTCCGGAGTCGCTGATGTACAGCTCTCCGGCATTTTTTTTCGTGAGTTCAAGTGCGAGTTCGATCGCGTGGCGTACATCGGAAACATCGTTACCGCCGATCACGATGTAATTGCCGTGGCCGCCCCAGCCCTTGGTGTCTCTTGGAAATTCGATGGAGAGGACTTCGGTGTTGGTGGCTTTGACTGCGTCGTCTATTGCGGTGATCTGACCGGCGGCTCCGGTCCGGGAGCTGAAGAGACCGAGGGTGTGGTATTTGGTGCTGATGTTCATGGTGGATAGTAAGGTGTCATCTATGCCGGAGATGACGAGGCCGATGGTGTCGAGGACGGTGGTGCCGACGAATTCGGTACGGGTGCAGTGGGTGCTGATGTTGTGTATATCTATCATAGTGGGGTCTCCTTTTGCCCGCCGCTGGCGGGCGAGTTTTGTGTGTTAGTTATAATATACGATATATTATTGAGTCTGACAAGGGCTTTGAAAAGCCTTGCGAGGGGAGGGCACTCATAGTTGCGAAGGTCGTTCTCCCCTCGCGCTCCCCTCCTGACCACGCGGAGGGCTGTTTCGCTGGGCGCGAAAAGCGCTGGCGTTTAGGATGAGGTGGTAGTTGCGTTGGAGGGCTGTTTCGCTGGCGCGAAAAGCGCCGGGGCTATTGACGGGGGTGGGTGGGGTAGTTGCGATTAGAGATAACTAACGGAAGTTTTGCGTAACGCACATAGGAGAAATGTGCATGAGGAGGTTTGATGAGAGCTGTTTATAATTCTGGACGTGGGGAGAGGGTGGTTTCTGCGGGGATTGTGGTTGGGATGCCTTTTTCACGGAGGGAGATTGAGGAGGATATTTTGGAGAAGCTGTGCCATATGGCGCAGAGGCGACCTTGTCTTGTGGTTGGGGATGTCAGTGAGGCGTTGAAGATCTCGGAGAAGGAGCTTTCTTATTATCTTCGTCAGATGAAACGGCATGGTTATGTTGAGCTTTCGCCGGAGGGGACGAGTGTCTGCCTTACGGAGCTTGGGCGGATTACGGGGGCGGAGTGTGGGTATCGGCATGAGACTTTTGCTCAGTTTCTGCAGTTTGTCGGTGTGGGAAGTGAAACCGCCAGGGAAGATGCCTGCCGTATGGAGCATATCGTCAGCGAGGAGACAGTCCGGCAGGTTTGCAATTTTGTGAATTATGGAGAGACTTTTGAGAGAGTTTTGCGGTATACGGATCTGAGTTATCGGTATGCACCTGGAGACTATGTTTTTTTGATGGGGATTTATTATATGGAAAAAACGTATCCCCGCAGGTTCGCGCGGGAATTTCATGATTTTTCCCAGAATATCAGGCTTCATGTCGAGGAAGAAAAAAGCTGGTTTGAGCTTGAGATCGATCCGGAGCCAGACAGTGATCTGGGATGCCTCTGGTACAAAGATCAGCAAAAATGGATCCGTGCGGAACTGCATAAGGGGAAACCTGTCATTCCTTCTGATGTTTTTGAATTTTCAATTCAGAGACAGGACCCTGTTATCGAGGGAAATGCCCTGATCGCGTTTGCGAATGAGGACGAGGAACCGGTGGACTGGAACAGCAGGGAACTGGATGTTCATATATGGTGAGACAGGCTTGTTTTTTCACTGGAAAGGAATATACAAAAAAGGACAAAAACTATGAAAGATCTACTTCATCCTTCACTGCTTCAGATTAACTATCTGATGACTCTGGAAAAAATTGAAAAAAAGCGTGGCTGTGTGGGGACTGTTGCCGATATCTGTGGTGTGAGCCACGGTCCGGTAAGTCGTTTTTTTAAGGAATGTGTAAATTATGGGTATCTGACGGAACAGTATACTTTTACTGAGGCTGGCACTCGTGCGCTCAGGATGTACGAGCGCATTCTGCAGGTCACGCAGTCTTATCTGACCCGTCTGGGAGTGAGCGAAGAATCCCGGCAGGAATCGCTTCGCCAGCTGATAGAAAATGTCGATTATGAACTTCTTCTGTCTATCACCAGAAGTGATACGCAGGTAAAAAAAGACACTGCGATCTCGCAGGAATCTTCTACGCCGAATTTCCTGGAAAAAGTCCTTGAAAAGGGAAATTATGAGGTGGGGATCGCGCTTCATCAGGTGAACCGTACCGGCGGCGGCCCACGCCTTTCCATGGCACATCAGGGGTTTGAGCATATTGCGGTGATCCGTAATAATAACCGGGGAAGCTGGCTCGAGCTTACGATCTGTCCGGTACATGGCATTTCCCGGATCGATGGCAAGGATATGACGGGGTGGCTTTCGTCCCTTAAGTATGAGAATCATGGGCAGCTGTGCGAAGTTGATCTTCGCGCGAATAAGGTGAGAATCCCGCTGAGCGCGTGTCGGTTTACGCGGAGCAGTCATGGGAATATTAAGGGAATGATCATGATCACGGTGACTTGTACTGCGGGGAAGGCGCATATGCCGGAGAGCACGGCGTTGCTAACCTTCTGGATGTGAGGGGAGAGTGCTTGTTTGGAGGTGGTGAGTTGGCTGAGAGTTATTTATTAAGATTTTTTTGTTGGCTTGAATCTACTTGATTGTGGTTTGGGCCATTTTTTTATGGGAATTTTGTGGATTCGGATACCAATAGAAATCA
>OLSP01002359.1_pt1 | contig 15398 bp, 17 predicted proteins | sample 1672941 | NCBI WGS metagenome assembly OLSP01 (sample SAMEA3136739, study PRJEB25190) | human gut metagenome | reverse complement strand
TCCTCCCGCTGCTCAAACGTATAGCCCGAACGGTCGCGATCCACAAAGAAGGTCAACTCGCTCTCCGGAAAGTACCGCTGAACATAGTCGGAAATGATGTCCTTCTGGTTTTCGATGCTCGTGTTATCCCGATCCGCTTCCACATCCACGGAAATCCGGCAATAACCCGCGATGCGATGCGGCTTTTCAACTCTTGCTTCCATATCAAAATCTCCTTGCCCCGAATGTCCCTATTATTGTAATCTTCTCCCTTTCTTCAGTGCAAGGATGCTGCCAATGCACACCCATGGGAATCCCTTCCAATCGGCGTTCCGCGGTTGAACCAGAGAAGCGTGGACGTATTGTTTATCAGGCTGCCAAAGCCGGAACGGATCACCACCACTCGGTATCTCCACGTCTTTCCAAGCTCATAAAGCAGGCTTAAATCCGTGCGGCACCCGCTGCGAAGCCAAAGGATGATCGTTTGATTTTCATGCTGAACCTCTAATTCCATGACGCATACCTCATTTTCCCATCATTTGGCAGAAGGTATACCCCCGCCGCCTGATGTTATTGTAAGCGCATCGTCTCCCTTAGGCAAGGATACGGCAGACCTGCCCGGAGGGAGGTCCGCCGTTAACGTTCTAATTTTCAAAAAGAAAAAGCACATCGTTCATCATTCCAATGAACACTGCGCTTTAGGCATTACTCCACCTCCTCAATTTCAACATCGGGGGGTGGCTCCATATTTACCAAGCAGATATCCTTTTCGAATATTCTCAGTTGTCCGAGTTCCAAATTCGCTAATGCTATACAATTCAGATGCACCATCTTTTTGATTTTTGTCAACAAAGTACAGCTGATCTTTTCGAATCAATTCCATATTTAACAGTTCAGTGTCATGCGTAGTAAACACGATCTGCGCTCCAAGTGGATTCGTTTTCTTGCTTTGGAACTTTGAGATTACAACGTTCACCAACAGCGGGTGAAGCTCACGTTCAAGCCCATCTACCAACAAAACGCCCCCGTTCGTCAGCACCGATTCAATCGCCGGCGCGATAGACATGAGCTTTCTCGTTCCATCCGACTCATCTTCCAAATCAAGAGAATAAAGCTGGCTTTCTCCATTTTTATTGCAGCCTTTATGCTTGGAAGTCGCCTTAACTTCGCCCATTTTTAAGCGCACTTCAGAATTATTCGACGTTTCGGACAGCGTTTGCATAAACTGAATCAAAGCCGCCTTAATGCTTTCGGGAATGTCATCTGGGATACTTCCGTCCTTCTGAACTTCCTTACTGTTGATCTCAAACTGCATATCTTCAATGCCCAAATCAGCCGCCTTAGCATAATCAGAGATCGCCTTTAACATGTGTGCATCATTCGAATACTCAAGAAGCTGCCGCGGAATATCTGAATAATCTCTGGAAAAAAACACCTTTTCTCTGAACCACTTCATCGCACGGGAACAATCCGCATCATTCATTGTGCAGGCAACTGAAAAAAACAGTTGGTTCTCTGCTACCGCTTCTTTAATCAAATTTCGACGGGATTTATCCGTATTAAAATCAAAAACCTGTCCTTTTCTTAAAAATACAAGTGCCCGCTGTCCCTTAGGCGCATGATACAGAGATTCCGAAACGATTTTTTCCTTGGTTGCCGAGAAAGCATACCAGTATTTGATGCCATCCAGCGTATAGAAAAATTCAAATTCAGTCGGCTCTGATGCAGAGTAGTCATTGAGTGCAAAAGGAATAACCGGAATTGTCGCTTTTTCGTGTTGTGTCCGCTGCGCATTTCGGATGAACTGCACAGCTAACCAAAATGCACGAATTACATTGCTTTTTCCGCCGCCATTCTTTCCAAAAATTGCTGCACCCGGCAAGAGATTCATGCTGCCATACGGAATCAAACTATTCTTAAAAGTCCCAATCCCCGTTGCTTCCATAGAAAGGGTCGTTTCATCTCGAAAGGATCTGTAATTCTTAAAACGAAATTCAATCAGCATTCAACCACCTCCTTTACTAGTATAATCCCATTCCTTCATAAATTCAATTCAAAATATCAAATTATTCGCTTTTTTTATCTCAATATTCTCATTCAAGAAAATTCTCCAGTAATTTTTGCTCCATTTTTCGCTTTCTTTGTTCTTCATCTCTGCCCTTTATCTTAAAAGAATGTAGCCGACTATTCAGGAAAGTAATCCGCCGTATCGGATTGATATTCGCTTTTCCTATCGGTTTGCTTTCAGCAATGCCGCCGTGTTGGTCAGCAGATTTCCTTTACTGGAACGAAAAACGGTTACACGCTAAGACATTCCGTACCAAATTGAATAAGTAAATGTCGTTGTGCCAACCTTTTCCACTTTCATAATTTCAACATCGCTCATACCAAGAATATGCCAGATATAGTCTGCTCCGAAAGCTCAGAAATGTGCTGTTTATAGCATATTTAGTGGTTCTTTCCCTTCATTCAATCTACATCCATAATTTCCGCCGCAATACGTTTCTGATTAGCTTTCTGTTTATATACATCGTTCAGATTACTTTTAGCATATTGAAACGGCGTTCGCCTAGTTTCCTGTACAAGAAAGTCTTCAAAGAAGTTTTCCCAACTAAAAAACTTCTGGCTTTCAATATAGTCGCCCGGATTTTCCAGTATATCTACCAAATGTTCTGCATGAATGATACCCGATTTCAAGATCAACCATTCAAAAGATTCCGGCAAACAAAGCTGAAATGTTTCCGGATGTGTTTTACACAGTTTTAACACTCGATCCATTTCGGAGCCAAAGGCGGCACCATCTGCAATAATAAGAACTTTTCCTGTAGGATTATTATTTAACCACTTAAAAATAGCTGAATTAGAGCCCGCGGTTGCGCAATGCACACTTGTCCCTTCAAAATAAGCGCAGAAGAATTGATAACCAGAATGCGAATCTTCCGTAAGCAACACTTGAAAATCTTTTCGTTTTGATTTCGGAAATTTCGTATAGCGATGCAATTTTTCCGGTTTATAAATTTGCTCGAAGCTATGATATTTACCGCTGGTTTTAATCTGATAAATCTCCTCTACGCTGTATGGCAACTGGTGCAATCCTTCACGATTGAAAATCACATAGTAATTATCACTGTTTTTGATCGCTTCTGCAAATTTCTCTGAAGATATATACATTGCACCTTCATCAATAAAGACAATGCTGTTCGAAATCCCATCCAGCTGATTTTTCCAGTCCATGTCCATCAAAGCCACACAAGGTTTTGTACTGCTTAAATTCACACCGCTTTCTGCTTGCAATCGAGTATAATCCGCTATCATATTATATAGTGTAGTTTTTCCCGTTCCGCTGTCACCACGGACAATCGTGATGTTCCTGTGCAAATCGAATCTGAACTTTGCATTTCGATTTGACACTTCAACATGCTGTGTTCCCTTCATTTTTCCCTCACACAAACGCGCCTGCCTCGGCAACCAATTCTTTCATGTTCCTAACGATTCTTCCGGTATTAAGCACTTTAATTTTGAACTCACCCGAACCAAAATCCATTAGATGTCGGAGGTTTATTACAAGTTTACCTTGTTTTCCCAACTGCAAAATCCATTTTGCGCAATTATCTCCGCAAGTGGATGCGTTAAAGACCTTTCCGCTCTTATCATTTGCCATGAGCAACAGAGTTTTCACGCCACCTGAAAGCTCTTTTGGGGAAATTGCCCCCAAAACTGGACTGTCTATCAAATTAGCACTTACAACTTCCGACTTATCCACATCCTGAATAATCTCCTTTGATAAGGGTTTTGTCAGCCAGTCGTCCCGATACTGATTTTGGAAATATACATTTGTATTATAAATAGCCTCCGGCATATCGCCAAAGAAAATACTCAGCACGAATCCTTCACCTCACTTCTATTATACACTTTTTTCAGCCAAATATCTGTCAGACTTTTCTTTTATTTTAGTCTTTCAGCACCCATCGCCTTGAATAAAACGCCTTCTGCCTCCTGATTATGCTATCGCAAAATAGCGTAGACTGCAAGTGTTTTGCTTCTGAATTTGAGTCTAAGTCTAGGTTACACTTCAATGAACATCACTTTTTCAAACTGTTCCACAGTCATCTCAGCATCCTCGACAGCCTGTTCGATTGTGATACGCCCTTTTTTCACCAGCTTTACAAGCATCCTAAGTTCGCCTCTTTCTTCACCTTCTTTTATCATTTCCTCAACAGCCTTGCACACATCAATCACCTCTACTCCACTTGAAATATCCCGTGGCGTATTCGTAACCGCTTTAATAACCCCTCTCTGCATTAGCTTTCCTCCTACAGAGGCTCGCCCCTCCTCCATAGGAATCAATCACAGCTTTCAGGCTTTCTTCTATATTCTATTTTATCATAAACTTTTTTCATATCAAGCCATATAACTTTTTCAACGCCTTTAATTTTTATAGCCAGCTATTTTTGCTGAAAAATACGGTATTTTTTCGCAACTAAGCTGGAACACTTTGGATGTCTATCGGGTCTTCATGACATATCCATACGGCACGGAACAGATCCAGCGTCCGTCCTGCTGTCGCCGGGAAATGACGCTTTTGACTTTCTGAGAAGAATCCGTGACCGGCATTTCATTGAGCAGAAAACGCAGGCGGATGTTTGTCCAATCGTCATGCGTCGGATAATCGATGCTGTCCCCGATGGCTACGATCCGCACGCCCGCGTCCCGCAAATCCTCCAGCTCGACCAAACCACGCGAATTGCGTCGGGAGAATCGGCTCAAATCCTTGATGATGAGGATATCGTACTGCCCCGTCATCAGATACGGGCGCATCCGCTGATAATCCTCCCGCTGCTCAAACGTATAGCCCGAACGGTCGCGATCCACAAAGAAGGTCAGCTCGCTGTCCGGGAAGTTCCGCTGCACATAATCCGAAATGATGTCCTTCTGGTTCTCGATACTCGTATTATCCCGATCCGCTTCCACATCCACGGAAATCCGGCAATAACCCGCGATACGATGCAGCTTTTCAACTCTTGCTTCCATATCAAAATCTCCTTGCCCCGAATGTCTTTATTCTTGTAATCTTCTCCCTTTCTTCAGTGCAAGGATGCTGCCAGCGCGCATCCATGGGAATGGTTTCCATGGCAGGCTGGTCGGTTGAACCATAGGAGTGCGGAGGTATCTGAAAACAGATCGCCAAAGCCGGAACGGATCACGACGACGCGGTATTTGAGTTCCTTGCCTTTGAGGATCAGAGGTTCGAGGTTGACCGTCCGGCTACTGCTCAGCCATAGAATGATCGCTTTGCTTTCATGGTCGATGCTCAGTTCCATGGTTCACACTCCATTCTTCCAAGATTTGTCAGTCGGTATACGGTCAGTGTAGAGGATGATTTGCGGATAAACAAGGATACGGCAGACCTAGCGGGTAGGTCTGCCGTATGAAATATTGTTTTAATGCATATTGTCACGCATTGATATACGCCGAACTCAATGAAACCTAGTTCTTGCTATGAGCTCTGGTTCTTGTTCTTTGCTCTACAACGGCTTATACGCTTTGCATCATACCAATAACACTTGGATGCTTTTGCATCACCCTGAGGATTTTATCAGCCGCCCCTGAAGGGATATTACGTCCAGATTCCCATGCCTCAACAGCCTTAACCGTCATGCCAAGAACTTCAGCTAAACCAGCCTGTGTCATATTCGCATCCATTCTGAGTTTCTTTATTTCGCTTGGCGTCAATGGCTTTGATTCTTTCTTTGGACCTTCACAGGGCAGAACCAACAAATCATCCAGCGTCGATTTGCCCTGACTTTTTTCGAGAATCGCACATTCATCATAGCGTGTCATACCATTCTCTCGTAGTGCGATACCGATTCCGTGGCGATCCATTGGAACGATTCTTTCCTGTACCCAGCGCTTACTCCATTCCTCTCCGGGCTCATAGAGACCTTTCTGCGCAAACAACCGCATCATTCCTGGCAAAGACGAGAGTTTAACATCCTTACGAATCCTGAGTGAGAATTGCTGCGTTTTAGTATCATAGCTCAAATAAGCAACAGGATAATTCTGACGCTGCACATGAACGACCTTATAGTGCTTCATAATACGCATACCTCCTGCTGATCATTTCCCACGTTTTATCCAAATGCTCCTGTGAAAGAATTCCGTCAAGTCCTCGAAGGATTTCTGCCCTATGTTCAGGCAGAAGAGGAGGAAGCTTGATTCTTTCCGGCATAAGCTCCAGATTTCTGAACAAACTGGAAGTTCCAATGTAATTTGCCACCGGAACATCTCTCATTACATCAAGCTGCGAAACATTTTCAGCTCGTTCTCTCGTATAAAACTGCGTCAGTGAATATCCGAAATCAAAGATTGGGGCAAGCCGCAGATTGCCATTCTTATCCATCAAAACCTCAGTATTAGAACCGTGCCGATCCATGTTTCCAATCAAAAAATCGACAAGCATCGTTTCTGCAACCTGTCTTCCCCATCCCATGCGTTTGCAGAAATCAAGCGGTAATTCCCGTCCTTCTCTCATCAAGTCATGGAATATTTCCAAGCTAACATTAGTCTCTCCCAGTTTTCGATAGTCTTTCGATACACAAAGCCACGTCGTGTATTCCTGTTCATCAACTTCGACTAAAGCGTGAACCAATCTATAATTTGTATGGGGGATCTGCAAAATATCCAGTAGCCTTGATACAATCAATTCGTTGACGCTCTCGTGCCCATAGAATCCATCATGAGCATTAAAACTTGAAAGCTTATAAAAATTTTTTTCGATAACTGACTTCATCAGAGAACCCTGTGTTCCCGGCGATCCGGAAAACGCATTCCATTTGATACTTCGATAATCCTGAATCTTACGAATGATATCTCTTTTCACATCTAATCACCCAGTTCATTATACCCTATTCAATAGGGTTTCGTCAATCGACCGCTACACAATCCAATAATATCATGGATAGAATTATGATCAAAGTCAACAAGCTGCTTTGCAACATCTATCTTAATCATCCCGCAAAGAAGCGCAATTGTATTCAACCATCAATATCCTACCGAAACACCCTCCCTTTTTCTCAGCATCCTTCTTCAAATGCTAAAAGACGCCTCTGATCGAGGCACCTTCCCTATGATCGATTCTTCTTTCAAAAACCTCAATTACGGAAAAATGAGCGAATAATCCGGCTTTCGTCACAAAACATGAGCGAATCGGGCTTCACATCTCACATTTTTCGATTATCCATGCCGCCAAGAAGGTCCGCAAACGCTTTTTCAAACGCCTCGTCTTCTTCCCTGGTTCGCTTCTTCGGACCTTTGAGATGATGCTTTCCTTTGCCCATTCGGGCTTTTCTCGCAAGATGTCGCTCCATAAGCATCTGATCAATATTATCCTGCGTATAAAGCATTCCGCTCTGACAAATCGCAAACGCACCCTTTCCAAGCGCTAATGCTGCCACTCCGTAATCCTGTGTGACGACCACATCAGCACGCTCACACAGGTTGATCAGCGCAAAATCCACAGCATCGGCTCCTGCGCTGATCACCTTGACATCGCTATAATCAGACTTCAGCACATGATTCGTATCGCATAGCAGCGTCACCGGAATCCCATGTGCTTTAGCAATTCTTTCCACAATCCCAATCACCGGACAAGCATCCGCATCCACAAGTATTCTCATCATCTGTTCACCCTTGAGCATGGTCAATCAGCCATGCAAAACCATGTGCAATACGCTTTTCTACATCTGTGAAATGCCCGCCGTTTTGCCAGACAAGCTCACTGTAACGGACACAACCATCGTCCTTCACCTGTTCATGCTGCCATCTGGTCATCTCACCAACAGCAGCCATTTTCCGGTTGCGCGTCTTTTCTTCCTTTTGTCCGAGGCTGAAATACATAACGCTTCGTTCCGGCGCATGCTGGCGCTGCGCATATTCTTTCCATCCCGGATACCATAACGATCCGCTGCAGCTTGCGACGCCGTTGAATTCTCCGCTTTCATAGAACGTAAAGAGGCTGAACAACCCAGCAAGCGAGTATCCGCCGATCAACCTTGCAGAACAATCCGTCGTCAGATTCCCCTCAACAAACGGAATACACTGGTCTATCAACCAATCCATCGTTTCCTTCGCGCCGCCTGTGAACTCTTCCTGTCCAAATACGGATGGAACTGCCCAAGGCGAAAAGTCCTGATTCCAATGTTCCACTTCATATGCAACAAGCGTCCAAGATTTCCCCTTTGTCATCTCTTTTAACAGTTCGGCAACGGCAGTCTCCTCATTGTCATCCCGCCTCGCCGTTCCCCAGTAAATAACCGATCCATCGTGTCCACAAGTCCAAATCCTGCATGTTTTTCCTGCAATATGCTCAATCCTGAATTCCATACCCTATATCCTGCCTTTTCTGAGCATTCAGTCCGTATAGAATCCTCTTTCTGTAAACAAGTGTCTTTTCCTTCTGTACGATTCACAAATCACAACGATTTTGCCTTCTTACTGCTTATTGATCTTCAGCAGCTTTGCAGTATTGTTCAGCAAATCCTCTCTTCCGGATCTGAAAACAGCAACCCGATATTTCGTGCCCTTGTACTGTCTGTAGACCGGTTCCAGAATCGCAACATCCTTTTCATCATTTGGAAGCCAGATCGATACCAGATGCAGCTGATGATCGACGCACATTTCCATATTCTCACCTCTTGAACTTATTTCTTTTCCCAACATGTGGGAAATATACCCACTTCTTTCCAAATTCTCGCTCATTCTGTGACGGATTTCGGCATCACAAGGATACGGCAGAGTATCATTCTCTGCCGTATGGCTTCTGATGCCCATTCGGCATAAGCCTTTATCGAGGCTTACAGGCTGCGGACGGCTTATCCGCATCATAGCCCCACCTGTGCCGTTGTTTTCTGCAACGCGCACCGTAGGTTCTCCCCTCTATTCCATAAGGAGCCGTGAGGAAGTATCATTATGCCCATGCCGCCTTATCGCGCCCTGCCTGCCACACAAGGATGATGAAATGCGTTTATCGCTCGGTCTTTGCCATCTCCGCGCCGCTTCATCCGCCGCTCCGCCACATGGGATCTGTACCCGTAAGCTCGTATGGAATTGTCAATGTTCAAAGAAGAAAAAGAATCCCTTCACTAATAATCAGGTTTTAGGGGGCAAAGATTAAGCCTTAAATGAAATTTTCTTAAAACTTTTTGACTCGACACGCCAATCCGCGTATTTTGCGCTGAATCGAATAGGTAATCGCCGCTTTGCTGACCCCCTCCGCTTTCGCAATTTCAACATTACTCATGCCAAGAATATAGCGGGCATAAATGCGCTTCGCCTGTTTATCCGGAAGCATCGAAATAGCAGCATGAAGTTGTTCTCTGGTCAATTTTCGCTCATAGATTTCTTCCGGCGAAAGCACCCTGAACACGACGCTATGCTCGATCTCGTCTGAGCAGTCAAGCGTATAATATGCCTTATGATAATACACGCGCTGCATATACGCTTTCTCCATGCGTTCGAAGGTCTCAAATACCTCTGCCACCTCATCCGGCACTTCAACGTAATAGTCTGATTTATACGCATCCGGGTAAAGCACCCGCAGATTGATCGTTTTCATATTTTTCCTCCATTCGATTTGTTTTGTGAGCAAATCGAACAGGAGGCGGCGATCGACACCGGAGAATTTTCGGGCGAAAGAAAAAGGAGACGCACCGCAATGCGACTCCTTGAGTATGGTTATCCGCTACATTTCTATGAAATTCCAGCCATCCGTTCTATACGGCTCTATCTTTAGCATAACCGTCATTTTCTTTACCCGCATTGCAGACCTAATAAATATGGATTCACAGTGCATTAAAAACAGAACAATCGTCAGTTAGAATACACTTTGAGGTGATCTATACATGGACGATTACTCCATCGCATTGGGAAATGCGGTCAAAGAAGCACGCACAGAATCCAAGCTCACACAAGAACAGATTGCAGACATGTTGGATATCGATTCACGCACAATCAGCCAAATCGAACGCGGATTAGGTAATCCAAAGTTGGAAACGCTTTACCCGCTTATTCGCATACTCAATGTTGACGCTAATACTATCTTCTACTCCGCTCCTAGGACTGAAACACCCAAGCTAGATCGTCTGATGCGCCTTGTCAGCACATGCACGGAATATGAGGCTCATGAGCTTATTCGTATCGTCAACGATATATTGAACATTATGCGCCATTCTGAAAACGAAAACGAAGAAAATGCAATCTGATTCCTTAGATAGCCTGTCTCTGTACAGCGTCTTTGCGTCTGACAAGAAGCATTCTATCTTCTATTATTTTCATGGAGTTTGAATCCGTTTAATCGGAAACAAACTCTTTTTATATTCTCACCGTGTATTTTGATATAGTTTCATATTTAGAAGACTAACTTTTGTTTCTCGTTTGCATTTCGGGCAATACAAAGGAAAATTGAGCAATACTGTATCTGAAAATGCTTTGGTTCTGGTTTTTTGCTTACAATACGGGCACTTAACCCATTCTGCTTCTGTCAGCACGAGCGTTTTTCCCTGAGAAATCAATTTCATAGTGCCATCATCCACTCACCGCACATCCTTCCATGAAGTCACCTTGGGAGCATCCAGCAGCTTGTCCTTCAGTTTGACAGGATTCATAAATTCGCCGGTCTGCGCATTGACAATCATCGTGCTGTAGTGCATCCGTTCCATAACCGGATAACTTTCATCCGGTGAAAGCTGTTTTGCCGGGTCAAACGCATAATCACATTCAATCTGCCACACCGGATAAAGTACATTTCCTCCCTCCACATCTCGATAACAGCAGTATCCAAACCGCAGAGCATACACACGCCGGATGTACCCGTTCTGAATCAACTTCTCTACGGTGCTCTGAACTTTGTCAAAGCTGCAAAGCGGGACATCCTCCTCAAGCTGTTCGGTTTTCCGAATCGGTTCAATCTCCATTCGGCATGTACCATCCAAATAAGATATCATCTTTTCGTCTGCTTCAAGCCGATTGCACAGCTGTATTTTCGCGGCATCTGAACGATCCGGCTTTGAAAAGCCAATCTCCTCTTCGCTGGCATATGCAACAGGATCTCCTGCTCCCATCAGAACAGGAATTCCTGCTATCTTTTGCCGCAACGCCAAGACCGCGCAAGGAACATCCTCCGATATTTCTTCCAGCCATATAAAGCTGTATTCTGGCGTTTTATCTGGAAATAGTTTTTTCATTACATTGCTGATGGTTTCTATACATCCTTTTAGGATGCTTCTTTCTTTATAATTAGGATGCTTCTTTCTTTATAAGATATATCCGGGTTGGATTCATCCAAGCAGAAAGACCTTCCGCGCAGGCTTCCAAACTGACCTGTCTCTTCCTTTGACGATATATCCTGATTGGCATACTCAATACAAATCGTTCCCTTACACACCTCATACAAGTGCATCCATTCGCCTGTTTCCGAATCATAGTAATGCCGGGAACCTTCCTCATTATTCGTCGTAGTCAACGGTATATCCGGATGAATTTGATCCGGCACGACATCCAGCGGCTCTACCCGTAGGACAGGGACAACTTCAACATTCGGTATCATCGGCAGGACATCGACTTCAATCTGTCGTCCATAGGTATCTGTATAGTTTTGGATCCACCGCCCCATTTCATCAACCTGTTGACGCAATTCTACAATCGACACCCACTCTGCTTTTGCCGAAATTTCCAGCAGCAAAAGAAGCACAATAATCAGTACACAGCTTGCTTTCTTCATCCATTATCCCTCCTTGAAGCGTCTAAAACTATTTCTAACCTAATGACGTTATTTTTCTCAATTATTCACACCTTTTTGTAATTTATTTTCTATCTTTTGTGTATCGAATGTTGTATTGTTTTCAAATGTATTCAATGCAAAAATAAATAAAGAAAAGGCGCTTCAAATCCATCTACGCTTGGATTTGAAGCGCTATTACGCTCATTCTCTTGATAGGATATCCAGTAGCTCCCGTTGTCCTTTATCCATTTGAAGCAGCTGCCGTTTGATATCCGCCGGATCTCTCACTGTTTTAAGCCACACTTTCAGTTGCTCGATCCGAATCTTTTCCAGCGATTCTTCGCTTTCTCTCTCCGTCCTTCTTTGCTGAATCCATGAGATGATTTTCACCCGTCAATGTACCTCCTCCCATGTGATAATCCGCGGACAGTAAGCCAGTTCTTGTTTTTCTATTAAATAAGGTTCGATCTGTCCAGTTTGAGCATTCATCACAAGCTGCTTATAATAATACTGCTTTCGCTCATCCGGAATCTGCTCAGATTTTTTCAATTCTTCCTTTGCAGACTCTGTATAATCACACTCACACATCCAAACCGGATAAATCGTATATATATTTTCCCCTTCATCACTGAAATAGACGCAATACCCCAATTTCAAAGCATATATTTTCCTAATCTTTCCCTTTTCAATTTCCTTTTCCAAGTTATTTATAATTACATCAACATTTTGTAATGGTACATCTTCTTCAATTTTATTTACTCTTTTCAGCCATACTGCATCCAGCTCAAATCGACTTCTATTCATAAACTCAAAATAATTATCTCCCACACGCCATAGCTTTACATTTTTTCGCCAAAAATCGTTTACACCCTTTTTGCCTTTATCAGAAGCCAAATCCAAGGAAAGTCTATCTCCAACATCTACATAAATTGGAATTCCGTCCATCATTTCTCTAATACTCAGATTATATGTTCCTGACGGATAATCTTCCACATAATCTCCAAGATTATAATCATCTATCCCTTTAACCTTATGCAGCCGAGAACGCAGTTCCACACGATCCACCATAACAGCTGGCTCTTCAGGGTAGAAATAACCGATAATCTTCTCAAGATTCGTTACAGCGTCTTCCAGCGATGCAGGATTGTCCTCCGCGTAGGTATACACCTGCTCAATCTCATATGGATAAAAAAATTCACTCGTGTACTTTGTATTCAGATTATGCTCATCTCTTGGCGAAGAATAGTTCGCATTGAAGTTCACCTCTTCAAAATCATCGAGATCCGATGCCTTTGCTTCTCCTGTTATGCCTTCTTCTAAAAGCAAATTAGACTCCGCATACACTGAACAGCATCCGTCTTCTCCGATTTTCTCCAGCATAGTTCCATCTCTGGTTAAACGCTGCTCGTATACCGCATAATATGGTTCAACCGAAAAAACAGGAAATTCATTCACTTCCGGCACAATGATCGGCACATCTACCTCAATCGTCCGCCCATGCGCTTCGTAGGTCTTTGTCCACCGCCCCATCATCTCAACCTGCTGACGAAGCTCCGAAATGGACACCATGTCGCCGCTTGCCAATGCCAACGTCGGGACAATCATCAGTGTACAAAGTGCGGCAAATATCTTTTTCATTGTGCATCCTCCCACGTGATAATCGTCGGACAGAATATCTGTTCCTTTTTTGAAAGATATGGATCATCCATTTCTCCGGTCTGAGCATTGATTACAAGTGTCTTAAAAGTATATTTTTTATTAAAGTCCTTTTCGATATTGTATGCACTTACGTTTATTTTCTCTTTCGGATCGCCTATATAATCGCAATCGCATATCCATGTCGGATAAAGCACATATGTTTCGGGGGACTCATTTGTAATATAGCATCCATACCCAAGACGCAGCGCATATACTTTCCGAATATGACCTTTTTGTATTTCACCTTCAATGCTACTTATAATGCTTGACAGCGGTGCAAGCGGCACATCTTCTTTTGTGATCCCAACTTCTTTCACCCAGCGTACAAGCATTTCAAAGCTATCATCACCCATGAACTCGAAACGATTATCTGAAATACCCATGATGGGCTCTATCCTTTTCCATGCATCCTTTATAAGCTCATGCGAAGCACTGCCAGTTAAATCTAAGCGATCACCAACATCATGATAAACAGGAATACCACGAATTTTTTGACAGAAGCTTAATGCATATGTTCCCATCAGATAATCTTTAGCATACTCGCCAAGATTATGATCATCCAATCCTTTTACTTTATGTCCTCTTGAACGCACTTCCAAATAACGAAGTGCAATTGAATTATCACTTTCTGGATAGAAATAACCTAGAACGCGCTCTAAGTACGCTTTTGCCGCTGCTGCTGACTGTGGATTGTCCTCGGCATATATCTCGTCTGCATCGACTTCATACGGATAATAGACTTTTGAATCATACTTTACTTTATGTGTTCTCAAGTTACTTGGGCTATTATAATAAGCTAAGAGGATAACGCCTTTATCCTTATCAAAAGGAGAAACATTTATTTCTCCAGTTACATCTGTTGTGCTTAAATATGTCATCAATCCGTCTTCTTCATAAATATCAAAGCCGTCATATCCGATTTTATTTAACTTGGTTCCATCTCTTGTCAAACGTCCTTCTTGATCTACTGCATAATATCCGCTCACCTGAACAATAGGAACAGCATCGACTTCTGGCATATCAATCGGAATATCTACTTCAATTTCCCGTTTATATGCCTCATAGCTTGCTGTCCATCGCCCCATCCTCTCAACCTGCTGGCGCAGTTCGGAAACGGACACCATGTCGCCGCTTGCCAATACCAGCGTCGGCACAATCATCAGCACGCAAAGTGCAAACAGTATTTTCTTCATTGCATTTTTCCCCACGTCATCGGTTCGGCATGATACAGTCCTTCATCTCGATCTATCCATCCCGCTTGGATATCGCATGTCTGTGCATCCACTACAATCTGTTCATACCTGTAATTCTCTCTGAACGCATCGGTCACGATATTTTTCTCGATCTGCTCTCGCGGCGAATTGGCGTAGATGCAATCGCAGACCCAAGTCGGATAGAGCGTATAGGTATCCGGAGAGGTATCATCCAAATAGCAGACATAGCCAAGCCTGAGCGCATAGATATCGCGGATATAACCTTCCTCGATCTTCTTTTCAAGCGCCTGCATCACTTCGTCAAGCGTTGCAAGCGGCACATCCTCCTGAATCCTCTTTTCTTCCCTCATCCATGTTGCATTCAACATAAACGATGCTCCATCCATATATTCCAATCCATTGATGTTGATCCAACTGACTCTGGAACATTTGAGTGCCGTTTCCTGTGTAACATGAGTTTTATCCGTGGTCAACATCTTCTGCCCGATCTCCATATAGACCGGAAGTCCTCCGATCTTCTGCCTGAAGCTGATATAATAAGTCCCTTTCGGATAATCCTTTTTGTAAGCGCCTAAATCATTCTTTGTCCGTCCTGCGCGCTTCCTTGCCCTGCCTCGCACTTCTACATAATCCACGTCATAATCCGCATTCTCGTTTCCATAATAGTTTTGCAGCAAAACCGCCAGCACATCATTCGCCGCGGACAATGGCTGGTCATTTTCTTCCGCAAA
>OLSP01002353.1_pt1 | contig 15413 bp, 15 predicted proteins | sample 1672941 | NCBI WGS metagenome assembly OLSP01 (sample SAMEA3136739, study PRJEB25190) | human gut metagenome | reverse complement strand
TGTAAATCCTACCGTAGCAAAAGTTCCAGGTGATGTAAAAGCATAGGATAAATCACGGAATATTCCATCCGGTGCAGCAGGGCGATGTTCAGCAAAGCGCCCGCCACATAAAACACGCCCCCGAGGTACAAAAAGCGATTGCGCAACAGCGTGCTGAGACTAAAAGATCCGCCGGTACCCTTTTTCAGGAAGAACGCGCCCAGAGAACCAAACAGCGTCATCAAAAGGGCCATTCCGATCAGCATGGCCGATCCTCCTTTTTCTCCGGCGCGCTCAGCAGCACCAATCCCAGAAGAATCACCGCCACCCCTGCGGCCTTCAGCGCCGTGACGCTTTCGCCCAGCACCACGCCGCCCAGAACGATGGAGAGCACATATCCCGCGCTCAGCATGGGGTGCAGAATCGAAAGCTCCCCAAACCGCAGGGCCACCACCATCAACAGCGCGCCGCAGCCATAGAGCACAAATCCCGCCAGCACCAGCCACAGCGCGCCGGAGGCCGACAGCTTCCAGCACAGCTGACCCACACAGGTGAGCAGCGACGCCGTCAGCATCAAGGCAATACCCAGGGGCAGATTCTGTTTGTTTTCTTTCATGCTTCCCTCTCCTTTTCCTCCCTGTGCGCAGACCAGGGCAGGACTTGTCCCCGGCACACCAAAAATGCCTCCTGGGCCAAAGCAGCCAGAGGTGCATCGGAACGGGAATCGGAATAGAACCGTTCCACCTCCACCGCGCCGTAAGCATCCCGGAAGCGCCGCACTTTTTCCTCTCCCCGGCAGTTCGGACCCAACAGCTGTCCGGTGTGCGCATCCACCGGCGAAGCGAGGAAGCGCACACCCAGGCGGCGGCAGGCCGCGCCGATCAAAAAATCCGGCGAAGCGGAAATGATCACGTCCGTATCCGATTGCTGTGCCCGGTACCACGGCTCTATACCGGAAAGATTCCGGTCCCAGAAGCGTTCCGCTTCCCGTTCCGTATCCGGCACAAAGCGCAGGAACTGATAAAAGCGCTCTTTAAACTGCTCCCGGCTGCAGCGGCCCCGCCGAAAGGCCAGCGCCCCGGCCAAAGTGCCCGGCAGCGCCAGGACGGCTTTGGGGTACCGCTTCAGGCAATAGCGCCAAAAATCCACAGTGCTGTCGCCCCGGTAGATGGTTTTGTCAAAATCATATACATTCATAGCATTGTCCCGCATCCGTTTTTTGTTGTTTCACATATGCCCTTTATCTTAGCAGATACCCATACAAAATTCAACCGAATGCGGCCCCGGAACAGGAGCGCCGCACACAATACAGCAAGGAGACTATTATTTTGGAACACTATTTGGCAGACAAACAGCGCCCGCGGCTTTCTTCGAAATGGATCGGCTTCGCCTTTTTGTGCGCGCTCTACATCCTCCTGTTCGTTCTGTTGTGCCAAACCCCCCTATATTCTATTGAAGGAGCGCACAACGACCGCCTGTTTTCCGCAGACGACATTTATTACACCAACCATTTCTTCTCCACCACCATGGATGAATCTCCCCGGATTGTCAAGCACCCGCTGCTGATTGTGTTCGGATGGCTGTTTACCTGCCTCGAGTCCACCATCCTCGGCCCCATCAGCCTGCGCCATCACTACGAGCTGATCGTCCTGCTGCAGCTGTGTATCTCTCTGGTATCAGTGCTTTATCTGTATAAAATTCTCGATGAATTTTACCATCTGCGCCCGCGCGACGCCATGCTGCTGTGCGCCATCTATGCGCTGGCCTTCTCCACCCTCTTTTACACCTTCATTGCCGAGAGCTATATCAACTCCAGCTGCATCCTGCTGATGAGCTATTACTACGCACGCCGAAAAAACTCCGTCGCCGTAGTGCTTCTGGGCGTTCTGGCCGCAGGCGTGACCATCACCAACGCTTTTCTCTGGGCCATCATCGTATTCGCCACATCCACACGGAGCCTGAAAAAGCGTCTGACGCTGCTTGTACTGGGAGGCGTATGCTTTTGCCTGGCTGTAGCGCTGTCTCCTGCAGGCCGCATCTTTTTTCAGGACACGCTGACCGTCTGCTTTGGCAGCGCAGAAAACTACAGCGATCATTTTCCCCTCTTCACCATGCTGCGCTATGCCTTTTTCATTTTTTTCGGCTCCACTTTTTTCTTTGTGGACACGCAAAACGCCACCCCCTTCGGGGATTATCCCGGCGACGCGCTTTCGTTTCTCCCTTCCGCCCCGCCGCTGATCGTGGCGGCCATGGTGCTCTGGTGCGCCGTGCTGATTGCCGCCGTCATCAAAGGGCGCCGCGATCCGCTTCTGCTGGCGCCCTTGGGTGCTTCCGTGTGCTGGAACTGATCAGTCCTCCCACTTTGTAGAGCAGGGAGAAGAAAGCAGGGATATGTCTGACAATGGAAATATAAGCCCCACCGACCATATGGGAGACCGTTTTCCCGCCAAGCAGCATCAGATCCATAAATTCTACTTCATGGCCACGCAAAAGTGCAGCCTCCATAACTGCTTTACCGGCGGAGTTATGCCCTTCGCCGGTATTACAGGATAAGATTAATATTTTCATAAACTTTTATAACCTTTTAAAATCGGATTATTTCATCATGGATGCAAGGATCTGGTTTACTTCTTTGCCGTCCGCTTTTCCCTTGACTCTCGGCATCAGTTCCTTCATGATTTTTCCTTTCTCTTTTGCAGTTGGTGTCTCAATACCCAGTTCAGAAAGAACAGTCTGAATGACTGTTTTGATCTCATCAGCATCCATCATCTTTGGTGCATATTCTTCCAGAACGCTGAGACGCTTCTGAGCTTCTTCGATGAGATCGGTGCGGTCTGCAGGGGTCATTTCAAGAGTCTCTTTTAACTGCTTGATCTCTTTTAAGATAACCTGTCCTTCTTCCTCTTCAGTCAGGTCGGCTCTTTTGTCGATGGCTTTATTTTTAAGGGATGAAAGAAGGAAAGAAAGTGCAGCTTTTCGCTCTTTGTCTCCAGCCTTCATCGCAGCAACCATTTCACTTCTGATTTCATCAATTTTACTCATGATAATTGTCCTCCTTATTTACTTAAGATACATAAAGATTTTAGCAGATGAAAGAAGGCATTTCAATAAGCCAGGAGGTTTAATCAGGAAAATTAAAAGAAATAAAATCCTAGAATTAGCAAAATGAATAAAAAGTATAGCAAAATATATATAATTTTTAGAAAATTAACGAAAAATTTATAATTGGGTTGACAACTGTAGGATGAGGGGGTAAACTACGAAACATAAAGCAAAGGTGCTTTGAGGAGAAGAACTCAAAGTGCCTTTTTCTTTTGTAAAAAGAATACCTGAACATTGACACAAAGGCGTGTCCTTAATTCTGAAAAGCATGAAAACCATGCGGAGAGGAAGAAAGGATACGTTTTTTATTTTATGGGGAATCCTGTGAAATAAACCTCGGCTGGGGAGAGGAGATGCTTCGGAGGTATAAGGAGGAAGATGTATATGACACAAGAAATCATCACACAAATTTCAGAAACAGTCGGAACAGAAGTATTTGGAATCTGGTTCTTGATCGGTGCAGCATTTGTATTCTTTATGCAGGCTGGTTTTGCAATGGTTGAGACAGGATTCACCAGAGCAAAAAATGCAGGAAATATCATCATGAAGAATCTGATGGATTTCTGTATCGGAACGGTAGTGTTCATTTTCCTGGGCTTTGGATTGCTGCTCGGTGAAGATGCACTCGGAGGATTTATCGGACTTCCGACACTGGGAATTTTCACAGACTATGCAAATTTTGACTGGTCTAATTTTGTATTCAACCTTGTCTTCTGTGCAACAGCGGCAACGATTGTATCAGGAGCGATGGCTGAAAGAACAAAATTCCTTTCCTATTGTATCTACTCAGGAGTGATCTCCGCAGTTGTCTATCCGATCGAGGCACACTGGATCTGGGGCGGCGGCTGGCTTGCACAGATGGGATTCCACGATTTTGCAGGTTCAGCAGCAATCCATACAGTTGGTGGCCTGACAGCATTTATTGGTGCGGCAATGGTAGGTCCGAGAATTGGAAAGTTTTCAAAAGATAAAAATGGAACAGTGACAAAAGTACATGCATTTCCGGGACATAACCTGGTCATTGGTGCATTAGGATGCTTTATTTTGTGGTTTGGCTGGTATGGATTCAACGGTGCCGCAGCAAAGACGGGATCACAGCTTGCTTCTATCTTTATGACAACCACGATCGCACCGGCAGTAGCAACGGTGGTCTGCATGATCTTTACATGGCTAAGATATGGAAAACCGGATGTATCGATGTGCCTGAATGCATCACTTGCAGGACTGGTAGCAATCACAGCTCCCTGCGATGTAACAGATGCACTTGGAGCCTTGATCATTGGAGCTGTTTCAGGTGTACTTGTAGTTTTTGGTGTATGGTTCTGTGACTATGTGGCACATGTGGATGACCCGGTCGGAGCAGTTGCCGTACATTGCTTAAATGGAATCTGGGGAACGATCGCAGTCGGACTTTTTGCAACGACTACTGCTCCGGAATGTGAGATCAAAGGACTTTTCTACGGTGGTGGATTTAAACAGCTTGGAATCCAGCTTGTTGGTATTATCGCAGTGATTGCGTGGACGGCAGTGACGATGACGATCGTATTTGCAGTGATTAAAGCAACAATCGGACTTCGGGTATCAGAGGAAGAAGAAATTGTCGGACTTGATTCCAAAGAACATGGTCTTGCATCTGCCTATGCAGGCTTCAGTATCATGGATATCACAGAAGGAACTATGGCTGAGAATGAAAATACAGATCTGGGTGTGGCAGATTATGATGCAGCATCCAAAGTACAGAGAAATGCAGCCGTTCCGGTTGTAGGTGCAGCAGATCTGGATACAGGAATGCATAAAGTCGTTATTATCGCAAAACTGACCAAATATGAACGGCTGAAAACCGCTCTCAATAATCTGGGTGTAACAGGAATGACAGTAACGCAGGTTATGGGATGTGGAATCCAGAAAGGTGCGGGAGAAAAATATCGTGGAGTTGAGATGGATGTTACCGTACTTCCAAAAGTAAAAGTGGAAGTCATTGTCGGAAACATTCCGGTTGAAAAAGTCATTGAGACAGCAACGAAAACTCTTTATACAGGTCATGTCGGAGATGGTAAGATTTTTGTTTACAATGTACAGAAGGTTGTAAAAGTCCGTACAGGTGAAGAAGATCTGGAAGCATTGAAGGATGTGGAGTAAAAAAGCAGAGATAGCTTTTCCTAAAATTACATAACGGTAAGAATAGGAAGAATGACAGAAAAAAGATAGTGGATAAAAGGACTTCATTAAGAATCTGGAAAAGATTTTTGATGGAGTCCTTTTTGAGACTACGAAAGATGAAAAATCCTATGGTATAAAGATGAAAAGACCTGGTATTGTTAATATGAAGAAACTCAGAAATATTCCAGAAAAAAGTTGTCATGCTCTTAAAAAAATACATAAAATTTTGGAAAAAGTGAAAGATTTTATGTTAGAGTAAGGTTGATACAACTAGTAAGGGAGGTAGATGAAGTTGGAAAACTATATGTATCTGGTTCCTGTCGCAGCAGTAATCGCCCTGATCTTTGCAGCGTATCTTGCAAGGAAGGTTGGCAGACAGTCTGCAGGAACTGAAAGAATGAAAGAGATTGCAGCAGCAATCGCAGAAGGTGCAAGAGCCTTTTTGACAGCAGAGTACAAGATTCTGATCATCTTCGTAGCCGTACTCTTTGTACTGATTGGAATCGGAATTGGTAACTGGGTTACAGCAATCTGCTTCGTAGTAGGTGCTTTGTTCTCAACGGTCGCAGGCTACTGCGGAATGACAGTTGCCACAAAGGCAAATGTAAGGACAGCTAATGCAGCAAAAGAGAGCGGAATGAATAAAGCTCTTTCCATTGCATTCTCAGGTGGTGCAGTAATGGGTATGTGCGTAGCCGGTCTTGGTGCATTGGGAGTGAGCCTGGTGTACATTGTAACGAGAAATGTAGATGTCTTATTTGGATTCAGTCTGGGAGCATCTTCGATTGCGTTATTTGCCCGTGTAGGTGGAGGTATCTATACAAAGGCAGCTGATGTCGGAGCTGACCTGGTCGGTAAAGTAGAAGCAGGAATCCCGGAGGATGATCCGCGTAACCCGGCAGTCATCGCTGATAATGTAGGTGATAATGTAGGAGATGTAGCCGGTATGGGAGCTGATCTTTTTGAGTCCTATTGTGGTTCACTAATTTCAGCACTGACACTTGGTGTGGCAGTAAGTGAGGTTTCTGGAGTATTATTCCCACTGGCAATCGCAGGCTGTGGACTGATCGCATCCATGATTGGCACATTCTTTGTAAGAGGTGGAGAAAATGCAAATCCGCAGAAAGCACTTACAAAGGGAAGCTATGCTGCTTCTGTGCTTGTAATGATTGCTTCTCTGGCACTGAGCCGGACCTTGTTCGGAAATATGAATGCAGCAATCGCAGTCATCGCAGGACTGATCGTTGGTGTGATCATTGGTAATATTACCGAGTACTATACTTCTGCAGATTATAAGCCGGTACAGGGAATTGGAGAACAGTCTGAAACCGGTGCTGCTACAACGATCATCAGTGGTCTTGCAGTTGGTATGAAGTCAACAGCAATCCCGCTGCTTCTGATCTGTGTCGGTATTTTTGTATCTTATAAAGTAAACGGTCTGTACGGAATTGCCCTTGCGGCAGTCGGAATGCTTTCTACAACAGGGATCACTGTTGCAGTAGACGCATATGGTCCGATCGCAGACAATGCAGGTGGTATTGCAGAGATGTCCGGTCTGGATGAGTCTGTCCGTGACATTACAGATAAACTTGACTCTGTAGGTAATACGACAGCAGCGATGGGAAAGGGATTTGCAATCGGTTCAGCAGCACTGACAGCCCTTGCACTGTTCGTTTCTTATGCTGAGACCGTGAAACTGAAGACGATCAACCTTCTGGATTATAAGGTAATCATCGGTATCTTTATCGGTGGTATGCTGACGTTCCTCTTCTCGGCATTTACAATGGAGTCTGTATCCAAAGCTGCCTACAAGATGATCGAGGAAGTAAGACGTCAGTTCCGTGAGAAACCGGGCATCATGAAAGGGGAAGAAAAGCCGGACTATAAGTCATGTGTGGCTATTTCCACAACGGCAGCTCTTCACGAAATGCTTCTTCCGGGTCTGATGGCAGTCATCATTCCGGTCGTTGTCGGAGTCGTTCTTGGTGTTGATGCACTTGGCGGACTTCTGTCAGGATCTCTCGTGACAGGTGTTCTGATGGCAATCTTTATGTCAAATGCCGGTGGTGCATGGGATAATGCAAAGAAATATATTGAGACAGGACATCATGGCGGTAAGGGAAGTGAAGCCCATAAGGCAGCCGTTGTCGGAGATACGGTAGGAGATCCGTTCAAGGATACTTCAGGTCCGTCCATCAATATCCTGATCAAGCTGATGACAGTCGTTTCGCTGGTATTTGCTCCATTGTTCCTTCAGATCGGAGGATTACTGTAGAAGATATTTGAAATAGCCTGAAACTATGACAAACCGACAAAAATAACTATTTTCCAATCTTTTTTTGCCATGGTAATCTATAGGAAGAAAAAGATTGGAGGATATAAAAATGAGTAAATATCAGACACCATGCAGATACGATTTTGTAGGAAGTTTTTTAAGACCACAGGAAGTGAAGCAGGCAAAGGCAGATTATGCTGAAGGAAAGATCAGTGAAGAAGAAAAAGACCGCATTATTGATGCTGCGATCGCAGATGTGGTGAAAAAGCAGAAAGAACTGGGGTATCATGTGATTACTGACGGTGAGTTCAGAAGAACCTACTGGCATCTTGATTTTATGTGGGGATTTGAAGGCGTCGGACATGAACAGACCGGTGGCGGAGTTCAGTTTCATGAAGAGCTTGCATCAATAGAGGATACTTATCTGACAGGAAAGGTAAAAGCAAAACCACATCCGTTTGTTGAGTACTTCAAATTTCTGAAGCAGTTTGAGGATGAGAATACAGTTGCCAAGTATACGATCCCGGCACCGGCTCAGATGTTTCAGCAGATGATCGTACCGGCTAATTATGCCAATACGAGAAAATATTATCCGACGAATGAAGAACTGATCCATGATATCGGGGTAGCATATCAGGAAGTCATCAGACAGTTTTATGATGCGGGATGCAGAAATCTGCAGTTAGATGACTGTACCTGGGGAGCAATCGTAGGAGATGCGGCAAAGCAGAGATATAAATTACTGGGGTTGGATCTGGAAGAGGTGAAAAAAGAACTTCTGAAAGTGAATAACCTTGCCGTAGAAGGAAAGCCGGAAGATATGGTGATCACTTCTCACATTTGCAGAGGAAACTATCACTCTACATTTTTTACAAGTGGTCCGTATGATACAGTAGCAGACTATGTATTTGCAAAGGAAAATGTAGATGCACTGTTCCTGGAATATGATGATGAGAGATCTGGTGGATTTGCACCGCTGGCAAAAGTATCTCCGGATAAAAAAGTTGTTCTTGGTCTGATCACGACAAAGTCTCCGGAACTTGAAGATAAGGAGCGTGTGATCCACAGAATTAATGAAGCAGCAAAATATGTTCCGCTGGAGCGTCTGTATCTGAGTCCGCAGTGTGGCTTTGCATCCTGTGAGATTGGAAATAAACTGACAGAGGAACAGCAGTGGGAAAAATTAAAACTGGTGAAAGAGATCGCAGAAGAAGTATGGGGTGAATAGTAACATAATGCTAGAATAACCTGACTCTGCAACCAGGAACAGATTAAGCTGATGAGTGAAATTTCATGATACAGTCCTGTATTTTTGAAGTAACTTGTCAGCTTTTTTTTCATCATCACCGTGAATGATCAGTACATAGGGAAGTCCAAGTGGAATTGTTGCGAGTTCGGAAAGCTTTTTTGCATTGATATCGAGATGCTGGTTTTCCAGATCTCTGACACGTACATCAGAGGAAAACCCTTTGCAGGTATTGTAGAAAGTGACAAACTGTCCGGTAGTGATGAATTTAATATTTTTCTTGATCATATCTGTAGCCTTTCTGTATTGAAATATGAAAATAAAATGGAACGAAATTTGATTTTTCCTTCATACAGTATATAATGAGTATAAAAATGAGAAAAATACATATTTGCTATAGCAGACATGTATTTAATACATGGAGGAAGTATGGAAATTACTTATGATTATTATCGGATTTTCTATTATGTTGCAACCTATCAGAGCTTTTCAAAAGCAGCAAAAATATTGATGAGTAACCAGCCCAATATTACCAGGTTTATAAATAATCTGGAAAATCAGTTAGGGTGTAAGCTCTTTGTCAGGTCGAACAGAGGAGTGCAGTTGACACAGGAAGGAAGAAAATTGTATCAGCATGTGTCTGTGGCATATCAGCATCTGCATATGGCAGAAGTTGAACTGATGAATGAACAGAGGATGGATCAGGGATATATTACGATCAGTGCAAGTGAGATCGCCTTACATCTGCTGTTACTTCCGGTTCTCGAAAAATTTCATAAAAATTATCCGGGGATCAGGATCCGACTGTTAAATCATTCCACACCGCAGGCGGTTCAGGCAGTGAAAGAAGGGGCGGTTGATCTGGCGGTTGTCACGACTCCGCTTACAGTAAAAAAACCGCTGAGATCCGCAGTCTTAATGGAGTTTCGGGAGATCCTTGTAGGAAGTCAGGCAACGGTGCAGAACACGAAGATAAAAAGACTGGAAGATATCAGGAATGAACCGTTGATCTGTCTTGGAAAGAAAAGTACCACATATTCTTTTTATTCAAAATTCTTTTTGGAGCATGATGTTGTATTGGAGCCGGATATTGAAGTAGAAACGATGGATCTGATTCTTCCGTTGATCTTGAATGGACTTGGGATTGGATTCCTTCCGGATTTATATGTGAAAGATCTTTTGAAATCGAATCAGATCCAGGAGATCCGGATGGAAGAAAAAATACCTGCCCGGGAGATCTGTCTTGTGGAAAACCATAATTTCCCGCCGGGAGTTGCAGCGGAGACACTGAAAAGAATGTTGTTGAAAGAAAATGGAATTATATAAAAATTACATAATGACCATGTAGAAAAAACTGTGGCTGTCAGTTTGACTTTGGTAAGAGTGCTTTCTATACTGAAACTAGAACAAAAAAGAAAGAAGGAAAGCAATTATGATGCATACAGTTTTACCCAGAGAAGAAGCTGTTGAGGCGATTTTTTCAAAAATAGTGGCATCTCCGGCTTCCTGTGAGCAGTTAAGAGAAGTGGTTTATGAACATTTGGAAGATGAACAGATTTTTGAAAAAAATCAGGCAGAGCATTTTACCGAAGTTTTATTTCAGGCATACAAGAATGGAGATATCAGTGCATTGTTGCTGGAATTGTGTGGAAGAAGTATGTTTGATCTGCTGAGGGAAGCATATTTGATCCCTAAGAAATTTCACGGAAAAGCAGGAGAAAATCCGGTCTTATTGACAGATGTTGATGGAAATCTGCTTCCCGGAAAAGAGAAGGAGGTTTCGGGGAGAGAGTACGAGAAGTTCAGAAATACTTATCAGTTACATGAGTGTGCACCCCGTTCAAAAGTATATCTGGCAGATGGATATGATCTGATTCGTTCCTATACGGAAGGGATGCAGATAGAGGAAACGAAAGAGAACAGACAAAGAGGAGTACTGGCTCTTTATGCACTACCGGATACGTGCAGTCTGGGGCTGACAGAGGCACAGGCTTATGCAATGGTCTGGGATACATTTCATGAAATTCAGATGGAGGCACCACGGGCTATCGTTTATTATGGACAGGAGACCGGAGTGAGGAAGAAAAAAGAATTTGATGAGATCGGAATCCTGCTTCCGATTCATGAATTTGAGAAAAAGATGCTTCATCATCTGCACGAAATTGATGGAATTGTCCTGACCTGCAGGGAAAAGTTACTGAAAAGAACCGGAAGTGCTGGCCTGGATCTGGAATAGGAGCAGGGGAGTGAAAAAATGGGGACAGAAAGAATTATAAAAAATCATATGGAGATTCTCTGGCATGAATATACGGATGCAGGCGGAGAAGAACGGCCGGTTACAGAAGCAAGCCTGACGGAAAAGGCATCCATTGTCGGGCGGGTCGGTATCATGCTTCTTTCCTGTGGTACGGGAGCGTGGAGAGTGAGAAGTTCTATGAATACATTATCAGAAGTCATGGGGATCACTTGCACTGCAGATATAGGTCTGATGTCGATCGAATATACCTGTTTTGACGGAGAACAGGGATTTACGCAGTCATTATGTCTGACAAACACAGGCGTTAATACGTCAAAACTGAATCGCCTGGAACATTTTATACGTGAGTTTGAAAAAGAAGGATGCAGTATGTCAGGGGAACAGTTACATCAGTTATTGGATGAGATCGAGCGGATTCATGGCCTTTATTCTCCTGTGGCACTGGGGTTCGCAGCAGCGTTGGCATGTGGTGGATTTACGTTTCTGCTTGGAGGAGGTCCAATCGAAATGTTCTGTGCTTTTTCCGGAGCGGGGCTTGGGAATTTTCTCAGGTGCAAGTTGACAAAGCATCATTTTACACTCTTTTTGGGAATTGTATCTTCAGTAGCACTGGCATGTCTTGTATATGCAGGATTTCTGAAAATCGCTGAAGTAGCATGGGGGGTATCAGTGCAGCATGAGGCAGGATACATTTGTGCCATGCTTTTTATTATACCGGGTTTTCCTTTTATTACAAGCGGGATAGACCTTGCGAAGCTGGATATGCGTTCCGGGGTCGAACGGTTTACTTACGCCTTGATCGTTGTTCTTGTGGCAACAATGTCAGCCTGGATTATGGCACTGATCCTTCATTTACAGCCGGTTGATTTTGAAAAAATGTCATTGCCACTGGAAGCGTGGATTCTGTTTCGGCTTCTGGCGAGTTTCTGTGGAGTGTTTGGTTTCTCTGTTATGTTTAACAGTCCGGTTCGTCTGGCTGCGGTTGCAGCAGGGATCGGAGCAGTTGCAAATACGTTCAGGCTGGAGCTGGTGGATCTTACGGCATGTCCACCGGCAGCAGCGGCATTCATGGGGGCTTTGGCTGCAGGTCTGCTGGCTTCTCTGATCAAAAGCAGGGTTGGATATCCGAGAATCTCTGTGACAGTGCCGTCAATCGTAATCATGGTACCCGGACTTTATTTATACCGGGGATTTTATAATCTGGGAATGATGTCATTGTCTGCATCTGCGTCCTGGTTTGCATCCGCGATACTGATCGTTGCGGCATTACCACTGGGGCTGATCTTTGCAAGGATTCTGACAGATAAGACATTTCGATATTGTACATAAAAATATTGCACATAAAAATACCCTCCTTACTGGTTGTCCAGTAAAGAGGGTATATATCATTTCCAGGGCCGGTTGCCTTTTATGATTATTTTTGATTCTATTTCTCTTTCGGTTCTATAATCCTTTTTTCAGTTTCTTCTTTTGGCCTGTAGCCATTGATATCGTATTTCTCTTCATACTTTTCAAAAGCAGAAAGGTAACGGTCATCTTTTAGCTTACGGACGCTCTTTGTATACTCATGCATATCAAAGTTTGAAGAATCCAGTTCCAGAATGGCAACTGCTATATTGGAACAATGGGCTGCGATTCGTTCATAGTTGGTCAGCAGGTCATTAAATGCGAATCCGGTATTCAGGTCGCACTGACCATTCCGAAGTCTTTTAATATGACGCATTTTCAGGTCATTGCAGAGAATGCCGATCAGCTCACGCAGCGGCTCTACTGTGGCAGCGGTGTTAAGATCTTCATCTACAAAAGAGTTGACAGTGAGATCTGTGATCTCAACGAGAGCCTGTTCAAGAACATCCAGTTCGTATTTGGCGGCTTCAGAGAAAGTACGTGATTTCTCATGAAGTTCCTGTGCTACCTTGGAAATGTTCACTGCATGGTCGCCGAGACGCTCAAAGTCACTGATCGTATGCAGGAACTTGGATGTCTGCTTTGCCTGATCCGGTGTCAGATCATGCATACTTAACTGCATCAGATAAGTTCCGAGTTTATCTTCGTATTTATCAATGAGATTTTCTTTTTCCTGAATTTTATTAAACTTGCTGTCGGAAAAATCAGAGAGCAGTGCAAAAGCCCGCATGATATTTTTCCGTGCATTCTTTGCCATTCCATTGACTGCAAGCTGACTCTGGCTGATCGCCAGTGGCGGATAGTTCAGGAAACGTTCTTCAAGAAGATCAAAATCTGCCTGCTCTTCATTGTCCTCTTCAGTGTCTTTAATCAGAATAAAGACGAGCTTCTCAATCTTGCTGATGAAAGGTGCAAGTACGAGAATCGTCAGAATCCTGAATACAGAGTTCAAAAGTGCAGTACGGAATGGAGTCATAACTTCATCCATAAAAGTAAAGTGAACCACTGCATTGATCGAATAAAATACGATTGACCAGAAGATCATTCCGAATAAATCATTCAGCAGATAGATCAGTGCTGTACGTTTTCCATTCTTGTTCGTTCCGATGGAAGAGAGCAGAACAGGACAGGCTGCACCGACACCGATTCCCATGGTGATCGGAAGAGCTGCTGCAAAAGTAATCGAACCAGTGATCGACAGTGCCTGCAGGATACCGACAGAAGCAGATGCACTCTGAAGGACTGCGGTAAATGCGATACCGACCAGAATACCCATAAATGGATTCTTGAACATAGTCAGAAGACTGACAAAGTGAGGATTCTCTTTTAATGGAGAAACCGCACCGCTCATTGTCTGCATACCAACCATGAGAATGGCGAATCCAAGCATGATATCTCCCACATCTGTATAGGGCTTTTTCTTCACGAATGTACGTAAGATGATACCGATGATCGCAACGATGGCTGAAATTGTCGCAGTGGACAGAAGCTGGGCGATGCCGCTGGAGCCATCAATGTAGGACAGACATAAGATCCATCCGGTGATACTTGTACCGATGTTAGCTCCCATAATAATACCGATCGCCTGAGCAACTTTCATCATACCGGAGTTGACGAAGCCGACAACCATGACAGTCGTTGCTGATGAAGACTGGATGATCGCAGTTACAACTGTACCCAGCAGCAATCCTTTGATCGGGGAGTTCGTTAATTTATATAAGATCAGCTCCAGTTTATTACCGGCAACTTTCTTAAGACTGTCCCCCATCAGTGCCATTCCGTAGAGGAAGAGGGCAACTCCGCTGAGCAATGACAAAATCATTGTAATTCCCATTTTCTTTTTTCCTTTTTCTTAAGTTATTAAGTTGACATGTTACGTCTTGTAAAAAATTACGTACATGGTTATTATAAAACACTTTACCTGGAGTTTACAATTATTTTCTTTAAACTTTACAGAAAAATATTGATTGCAAATTGCAGAAAAATTGTAGGGATAAACAAAATATTAATCTTAAGCAAAAAAGTCCTTGACTTGTCCATGGATAATTTCCATCAGATGAGTTCTCGCTTCCACGCTCGCCCAGGCAATGTGTGGTGTGATCAGCAGGCGTTTACTGTCTTTGATCTTGAGCAATGGATTATCTGCGGACATCGGTTCCTTACAAAGGACGTCTAATCCTGCTGCGGCAATCTGATTTCTGACCAGTGCATTATATAATGCCTGCTCATCAACAATCGGTCCTCTTCCGAGATTCAGGAAAATACAGGAAGATTTCATTTTTTCAAACGCTTTGCTGTTGATCAGTCCTTCTGTATGCTCGTTGAGTGGAGCGTGGACGGAAATAATATCAGATTGCGTAAGCAATGTCTCAAAGTCAACCTGTTCATAACCTTCCTGCGCCGGAGCACCGGAGGCGGAGTAGTAAATGACTTTCGCTCCAAATGCACGTGCAATCTCAGCAACACGTCTGCCGATTGCCCCAAGACCGATGATCCCCCAGGTTTTTCCATGGATTTCTGTGAAATGTTCTGCAAAATGAGTGAAAGAGACATCATTTACATAGCGCTCTTCTTTCACATAATCATCGTAATAACGCATCTTTTCCAGCAGATAGAGAAGCATTGCAAAAGTGTGCTGTGCCACCGTTTCTGTCGAATAGCCGGCTACATTTCTCCATGCAACTCCTCTTTTTTCCAGATATTCTTTATCCAGATTGTTGGTCCCCGTTGCCGTCACACATACCAGCTTTAACTTCTCTGCTTTTCCAATCGTCTGCTCATTGACCTGTACTTTATTCAAAATGATCACATCTGCATCCTGAACTCTTTCCGGTACTTCTTCTGATGTAGAAAAATCGTATTTTACGACTTCTCCAAACCTGTCAAATCCAGAAAGATCAATATCTTCTCCAATTGTTTTTACATCCAAAAAAACTATTTTCATAATCTGTCCCTCACTTTATCACTGTAATTTGCAACTTTTCCTG
>OLSP01002346.1_pt1 | contig 15443 bp, 9 predicted proteins | sample 1672941 | NCBI WGS metagenome assembly OLSP01 (sample SAMEA3136739, study PRJEB25190) | human gut metagenome | reverse complement strand
AGTGCAAAATCCATACATGCCTGGGTATCATCGTTTTGTGTCTGCATCAGCCGGGAAAAGGAAACCGGCAGCTAAAGTTGAGGATGGAAAGAGCCATATAGGGATTGTCATTGTTTTTGTGTCCGTATAAACTGCAATAAGTAACGGAATCAGAAAGATTAAATAAACCATACGTGTACCTCTTAGTTTGGATATATTACTGGACCATCTTCAGTATTTACGCATATTTTAGATAAACCTCCAGCTGTATCCAAATAAATATAATAGTTGACCTGCTGGTCATTGGTTACTTCAAGAATCAGGTAATCAGAAGATTGCATATATGCCTTCGCATACGTAGGAATACCGGCATTTAAAGAATCCCATACTGCAGAAATGGCATCAGCATTTTCCTGGGAGATGCCGGCTACAGACATTAAAGCTTCAGAAAAAGTAGCTACTTCTCCATCTCCATTTTGAGAGTCGGTAGTTTCGGACTGCGCCGACTGAGGTTCGGTTTCTGATTGAGCAGATTGCAGTGTATCTGGAATAAATACTGAATTAGAGGTTTCCGTTTCGGCAGGAACATCATCACCTGCTGAAGAGTAAAAAATCCTTGTCAGTGCAATTCCGTTTTGTGCCAGGGTTGCGTAATCCGTACCTAAATCTACTGGATATTCATACGTCACGATATACTGGTAGGTTCCGGTTGCAAAGTATCCCTGGACAATCGCTGTCTGAACATCATTATTCTGATAAGTGGCCTCACCATAAATCATGGAATCATTTTGCTGGAACTGGTTTAAAACAAAATTAGATTTTCCATTTGACAAAAAGTTCGCATAGTCAATCTGTGTTATATCGTTCAACAATGTGGGATCGTCTAGTAAATTGACTGTCAGGGAAGCTCCTGTGTTCTCCTCGTATGCGTAAAATGAAGTATCTGTGCTTCCAGACTGCCAGGAATCCGGGACTGCATATTCAAAATCCCCATCTATTTGATAGCATAAAATAAATCCCTCTGTAATTGGGTCTTCATACTGCCAGGATATGGAGTCAATGCAATACCAGATTTCCTCTTTTAGTTTTTCATAATTGCTGTCGTTGAACGTCCAAACTATCTTTGCTACGTGTGAACGGTCCCATATAACTAATTCAATATAATCGGTGATCCCGGATTTTCCACTGGATTGATACACTAAATAGTAACTGTTATCGGCTAAAAATTGAAACTCTGTGATAGTTAATCCCCTTTGAGAGTAGGTCTGAGAAAGGGAATCTGCTGAAGCATTGTTTACCATAGGATAATAGGACATAACTTGTATCTGGATAGAGGAGGCGGAGGCATTGTGGACATAGGTGTCATATCCATCTTTTGTAACATGAGTCCATCCATCCGGTATCTGCATAGACAGATTGATTTCACTATTCATATAAGTGTTTGTTATAACCTTTTTTTCTGTTTCCGTTTCAGTTTCCACAGTATACGTGGATTGTCCTCCGGTGTATACATCAAGGTTACTTTGCCGGGTTGCAAACAGAACAAATAAAGTGATCATTGCTCCGATAAGTACAAAAGGCCAGAAGCGCTTCAAGAAATATAAAAATCCATTCAACATTTTCATCCTTTCTGTTTCTTCTTAATATGTAGGAATCTTGCAAAAATGACATATTTAGAATGAAAAAATAAATGATTGTAACAAGAAACACGGGACTGGTGTTTGTTTTATAAGCCAGTCCCCATACTGGTAATGGCGTTCTCATCCCATGAAGGAAGTCTGGGGTTTCAGAATGCTTTTTAGAAAGAGGTTATTTATGGGTGATGAAAAGCTTTTGGAAAACGATGTGGTAAGTGGTTCCGCTGAGAATCTGGATACCGTATTAATGGGCTATATGGATGATGACATGACAGATGAAAATGCGGATCCGTTTAATCCTGTCATTGATGAAAATGACCCTAAATACATAGAGGCAATGCAATTTGCGGAAAATTATCAGCCTTCTGATGATGATTACCCGGCAGAAGGCTATTTTGAAGATGATTATTTCGATGGATTCTCAGATAATGAAGTTTCCAGTGAAGAACAGCCTGTCCAAATGGATGAGTTTTTCTGGGAAAATCCAGATGGCATATCTGACAATGATCCTTCGGTAGTTTATCGTTATGTAGGATTAGATGAATTTAAGGATATCGCTGCTGGAAAACAGGAAAACATTTGGGAAAAGAATGGGTATGTGCAAGCTGATAATCCAGAATTTTGTGTAAAATATCAAGTGGATTATAATTCGGACGACACTGTAAATCAGGTTACTCCTATAGAATTCTCAACTGTGTTTGGCTCCGTAAAGGATGAGCCTGTAAAACTGTCGGGACCGTTTGAAAAAATGGATGCGGCTGGATTATTTCTGGAGCAATGTGATTCTAAGGGAATAGAGTCTGTCCATGATATTGATGATCTGCAAATGTTCATTTATACAGACGCTATCCCGGATGTTTATACCGTGAATCCAGCTGATTTCGGAGTAGAAGAAGATCCTGACAGTGTTGCAGAGCGGGAAGCTCTCGCAGGAGGAAAGGAAGCCTGGTGGTGGAATGAGGTTCCGGAGGTACCGTTGACAAAACCGCTTAGCCATGAAGATGCAACTGTTACTGACAGAATTGACAGGCTGTGTGACCGGCTCGAAAACTATAAACTTTTTGATGAAAGCAATAAGGATTGGCCAACCGACCCTCACTGGTGGAGAATCAATAACGATACACTAAATCGGAACATTATTCCGGATGTTAAAGCTCTGCGGGAAATCTTCGATAATATTCAGGGTTCCTTATCTTGCTTTTCCGGAATTATTCTGGGAGAGAAACCGACTCAGGATATGGATACAGAGAAACACAGCGCACTTATCAATGATATTTCGGTTTCTCTTGGTGAGAATGGAATTGTACCGGATATTTTAAAGGCGTTTGATTCATGTATAGAAAAGCTTGAACAATATACGGAAAAAAAGCCATATGATGCTGAAACCATGAGGAGCGATGTGCTGGGCTCTGTAAAAGAGCTTCTGGTTGATGTCCAGAATGCCAGTGAAATTGTTACGCCAAATCTTGAAAAATTTGCAACTGAATGTTCCGGAATTTTAAATGAACATCTGGAACAGGTTCCACAGGAATTAAAGGAAAAAATTGCTGCTGTTGGACATGGTATTTTTTCCTATGGAGAAAACGCAGATGGAAGTGTTGATAAAAGCAGCATCAATGCCGATTCTGGATTTTCCTTGAAAAGTAATGGCTCTTTTACAAATGAAATTGGCTTAAGCCTTGATGGACAATTCCGTTCTAAAATCGATGGATTTTCAGATCCTTATAAAATTGCAAATGGAAAAGATACAATTTACCAGCTTCCGGTTGCAATTAATGAATATTTCAGGGGGAAAGATCCGAATTATAAAATCGTAGACGAAGGGAACCGTGTCCATGTTAATGTGGTATATGTTCTTTCCAACTACATAAGTGATTTCAAGGATTTGGAGAGTTTTGATGATAAGGAAGCGTTCCAGGCGGTAGAGAAATATTGTGAAGCATTGGAGAAAGTCTATGCAGTAAATATACCTGACCCGGATAAAATTGAAAATGTTATTGACAAGGTTGAAAATTCTTATATTACAGAAAAAATTGATTCTGACCAGGCCGGGACGGAAAAAGCCTCCATGGATAGGAATGAGGAGAGAATCGTAATAGATGATAAACATGACTCTGTCGGTGTATCTGAAATCTCTCCGGAAAACAATGCAGGAGCAGATAGTACGGCTCAGGACAACCAGAAGTTTTCTGCTGATTCTGGATTTACAAAGTCGGAACATGATTTTGGCACTGTGGAAAGCCCCGAACGTTTTGACTTTTCGAGTGGTGACGGTAAAGCCAAAGAGATGAGCAGTTACGGCTTGTTCCCTGAGCGAAAGTTTTTGATGAGTCATTGGGAACGGCTGGATAATCCGGATAACGATCCGGTAGTTGACAAAATTAATTCCTGGATAGACAAAAGAAACGCTGCTTCAGAAAGGAGTGGCCTTTTTAGGGCGGAGGAATGGAGCGATAAATTTGCTTTTAGCACCTGGCGGGCCGTTACCCTTGCAAGAAGGTATAGAATTGAGATTAATGGACACGTACCAAACGCCAGAGATAAATTGGCTGCCAGCCAGAAATTCTGGAGCTTGAATGTTTTTGACGGATTTATCAATTTTCATATAATCAATGATCTATATGATATTGCACATCATGGAGTGCGTGACTGGGAAACACCTGTAACCAATGATAAAAGCGGATCCGTAGACAGGAATATTTCCCCTGAACAGATGGCGGCTGATAAAGATCGCTTAAACAAAGAATCTGCTATTGATGGAGTCAGCAGGAGTATATCCCGTATGGCAGAAGGAATTGAACTTGCTTTGTCAAAAGAGGAGCCTGATAGGAGTTCCGCAGATAAAAAAAGCCTGACTTCAATATCTGGTTCTTATCGCTATTCAGTATGCAATGTTTTAACATTGTATAAAAATGAAAATGGACCGGACGTTGTAAAAGAAACTGTTTTAGCTGCGATTGACAGTTTAAAGGAAAATCCTAAGGTATCTACGGAAACGATTGTGAGACTATCCAATTTGGTAGAAAAATTTAATTCGTTCAAAATCGGGGACGAAAAAGTTACCGTGGAATTTAATCAGGATTCCCAGGATAAGACAGATACAGACGGAAAAAATGTTGAAAACGGGGATCCCTCGGAAAAAAGTGATACCGAAGGAAAAACAGATTTGGAAAGTAATAGGGAATCTGGGAAACCATCAGGGCCTATGGCAGTTGGCAGCAGTATTATAGATATGGCTTTTAAAATAGACGAAATTTTGTCAAAAGAAGACCGCCAGCGTTTAAGTGAAGAAAAAAATGAGCTTTCTAATATTTCTAAAGAGTATAAAAGTGCAGTAAGCTCCATGATAAAGATGAATGGAATTGAATTGACCAAAGCGATTATTACTGCAAGTCTGGAACCAATAAAAAATAGTGACGAAATATCAAATGAGGCGGCTGCAAGACTGGAAAATCTTATTGAAAACGAAAACACCTTTGAGGTTGATGGAAATGAGGTAACGATAGATTTCAAGGAAGAATCAGATCGTGCAGACAGGGATGAAGAAGCACAGGAAAATGTTAATAATATAGAAACGGAAAATGACACCGCAGATTCTGAAAGTGGAACCGACTACGAAGACGGTGACAAGACTGCTTCCGAGGAAAATTCTGCTGAGAAAGAAATTTCAGATGTAGATTCGGAAAGCACTACGGAAGATGAGGAACCTATAAGTTCAGAGGAAAACGGGAGTATAGAACACGATGATGATAGGCTCTCTGACGAAAAAGATGATGAGCAAAAAGAAAAGCTTGAAACCAATTCTGACGAAAAGGCAGATACAAGTAATTCAGATCCGTCAACGGATAAGCCGGAAAAAAAGGAATCCGTTGATGAAAAACCTACATTACCGCTTGCAAAAGAGGAACAGGCATTAAAAGATAAACTGGAAGGAAAACTATCAGGAAAAGTAACGGTAAACAACATTGCGAATGATCCAGACATTCGGAAATGCATAAGTGACATTCGGAAAGTTGCCGGTGGTCAGAACATTTCCGACTCTGTTGCAAGGGTCGCAGCTTCCATATCTTCAGCCGGCGAGGTAGATGAAGATAAGCTGAAATCTGCCTGCAAGGGAATGGAAAAAATTACAAAGGTAGATGGTGATGCGGTAAAAATAAAGGGTATTATTGGTAAAATGGGAGAAATCATTAAGGAATTGGCGAACCCTACGCTGGGTGTTGTTGCTCCGGAAACGCTGATGCTAATGGACATGACAGACAAGTTTAAAGGATATCTTGATTCCAAAATTTCTCTCCCGGCTGTTGTAATGAATGTAAAAGCATATATTGATAATGCTGGTGACAAACTTTCGGATATAAAGGCGGCAGTATCAGATGCAATGACAAATGCAGTAGAATATGTGCATGATAAAATTGCGGATGGAATAGAGTCTGTGCTTGGCAAAATTCAGAATCTTGTTTCCAGTATATCGGCTGCCACTGGTATTGATATTCAGGTGCCGGATATAGAAAAAGCATTTATTCAGGATGTTTCTCTGGAAAAAACATCTGATATAGAGAATCCTAATAACGATAGCAGTATTGAAAATACAGATGGGGGAGATCCTGAAAGAATAGAAGCGAATGAGGAGAACAGCTTAGGCTCGGGTGAGGATTTTGCTCCGGAAAATGATTTTGAAGAGAGAAACATGAATTATGAAGAGGCTGGAAATAGTCAGCTATTTCAGGCAGAAACAGTCGATTTGAATGATATGTCCGAAAGTTCTCAGGAAATAAATCCGTTAAATGAAGACTTAGCGTCCATAGAAAATGAAGATAGTCCTACAGCCGGTTCTGGTAACCAGGATGCAAACAGCATTTTGGAAAAGACAGGGGGTGAAAAGGACAAACAAGATGATGTTGAAAGTGTATTAGCGGTCAACGCAGATTCAGAAAGTTCTCTTTTGCTGGATGAAAAAGATGAACTTGACGGCGAAAATGCAGAGGATCGGGTTGATGGTGGGAATGTGACTGAATTTGACGGCGGTACATCTATAGAGACTGACGGGAATAGTCCTGTAGACACTGGCATGAATGAAACGGAAACAGACATCGAGGTAGAGGATATGCCTGTTACAGAGAACAGTAATGACAATGAGCCTGGTGTAGAGGAAGCGATTAGTGCCTATATGGAAGATCCTATGTTCGATTTTGGTGACTTTCTTGACAGTCCTATTTCCATTGACGGGGATGAAATGTCTATTTCAGAAGCAATAGATAATGACGCAATTTCATCCTCTGAGATTGCAGATGCTGTTTCAAATGCTATCGCAGACAATGCAGATGATATTCTTTCGGATGATTCAGTACGTGAAGGATATAGTGATCTTATGTCAGATTTGGCAGACTATATAGGAGATGAATTTATAGGACGTATGGATGAATCAATGGATCCATATGCCAGCGTCAGTGAAGTTGCTGAAGCGGCTTTTAATGATGTATTTGATGGAATGCTAGAGAATGTTGATATAAGCCCGTCTGTGGACTTTGGCGTTTTTGACTTGGCAGATTTAGAATCGTCTATTGTTAGCAGTATTGATGCTGACAATATTATTCAGGACGGGGTAGAAGCAGCTCTAGCCGGTATTGACAATTCGTACATTGATACAGGTATTGAAAATGTAAATTCCGATATGGATTCTGGAATGGATCTGCTGGATTCTGTTTCAGACCAGCCGCTATTGAATGATTTCAGTACTGATTCTTCTACAATGGATAGTCCGAATCCGGCTGATTTCCCGCAGGAGGATAATTTTGAACCAGCAGTGGTGGAAACAGATACTCCATCTGATACAGCAGTGGATTTTGGAACAGATAAGATGAATCAATTATTGGATGCCGGCAGTGATTTTGCTTCGGACCAGCTGCAGCAGACATATGATTGGGACGGTGTTGACTAATTATGGTGCTGGCATAGCAATGTGCCAGCATTATACAGGAGGCAGATATGGATACAGTTACTATTTTTATATTTTTCCTTGTAGTTTTAGGTGGTGTGTTTTTCGGATTATTTGTGGGATTTGGTTTGATAGATTTCCATGAAAAGCATCAGGAAAAGAAACTCATGCATAAAAGAAAAAGAAGAAAAAAATTACAGCAGAAAAAAGCTGCCAAGGAAAAACGAAAAAAACAGGCGGCAAACAGGCTTGAAGCCAAAAAAGAGAAAAGGAATATTCTGGAAGACCGTGTACCACAGAAGGATAGTTATACGCAGTTTGAGTGTGAATCTAACGGGGAGAATACAAAAGAAAAAGTTTCAAGAAACCGTTGCACACAGGATTCTAAATATACGCCAATTATGGAAAAAATATCAAAATGACAAAGTTTTCATAAAAATACATATTAAAAGTGACTGCCTACAAGGGTAGATTAATTATATTTTGAAAGGAGACTTTATTCATGTACGATTTGGAACCTAAAAACTTGATCCAGTGTACAGGAAGGGTTTTGTACAAGCGCTATAATGCGGATGAAGGAACTTTATTCTTCATGTTAGGCCTGTTTATTCCAAAATTCATTCCAAGAAACATTGAATCCATCACCAATGATAACACTTTTAACCGGGATGTTCCAACCTTTATAATGTATGGCGATGAAGCGAAAAAGATGGACGCAAAATTGAAGGTAGACGATTATGTGGCTGTTTTTGCTCATGTTAATACAGAAGAACATATGCGCCCGGTAGGTGGCAGGAATTACAGAAAAGAGTGGACGACACATTTTATCGCAGATAAAATTTACACAGGAGTCCAGCATACCTGTTTCAACGGTGTTACTCTTTCAGGAGAAATTATCCGGGTGTATAAAAATGAGGAAGAACGTCATCGTTTTTATATGATCACAGTAAAAATCCCGTTGGAAGATGGTACTATTACACGGGCAAACTTTGTTCAGTTTGATCCATCTATGACATTAGATCCAAAAGTTGGTGATACTGTATATATGAATGGAATCATTCAGACAAAACGTGTTAGAGAGGATAATGGAAGGCAGCGTACTTTGTTATCTGTCGTTTCAAGATCCATTATCCTGAACCGCCAGCCCGAATACCGTTTGCGCAGTACAACGGAAAACCAGGCGTGACAAACTGGTAAGACATTAGCATAGCTGACCAAAAACAGTCGTATCGTGGTTACCATATCCTTGATACGACTGTTTTTTATTTTGTCTAATTAATTTTTTGATTATAAAATCATTCCGTAAAATAAATAAAATCTACAACAGGCCGTTCGCTTCCGGTAGCAGGAGAATTTACAAGCCCAGTTTCAAATACGAGAGAACTGCTGCCTCCACCGTCAAGACTTCTTGCAAAAGTGCATCCCAGTTCCCAAAATTTATTCTGCATAAAGGAAAAGGAGAGCCCCCCGCTGTAACCAGTTGTGTCTGCTGTTATAAAATAGTATTCTCCAGGAGCTTTCATACCAAGTGCAGTTCTTGGATAATAACCGGAATGCAAAGTTTCAGATGGAAGATCCTGTATTTCGCCTTCATTTATCAGGAGCGGATCAGCAGTCCCCCAAATCTGTGTGACACCGCTGTTTAACAAATCAGAAGCTGTAATGCCGGCGGCAGGTGAAAAGAGTTTCCCGGTAGAATCCAGGCATACTTCATAACCATTGCTGGTTCCGTTCTTGTAGATAGTCCCATCCTTTATGAATATATTTCCACAAGCCGGCTCTCCAGTGTCATACGAAAAATAGCTTCCGTTTGTTACAAAAGGAGAACCAGTTCGTTTAGCAACATCTGTTGGCAGTTCCCTTGTGCCACCAAAATCATCATAGGATAAGCCACCTTTAAACTGTGACACATCATTTACAATGACATGGGATAAAAAGTAAGTCCCATTGTCAGAGGAAAGTTTTTGGATTGTTATAAAAAGATTGTCAGAAATATGGCTATAAAGGGCCGTATTAATTTCTGCTTTATAAATCTTTTTCGCTTTCATAACTGGAGTTAATTCCAGAGCTTCAATCTGCACAGTATATGATTTTTCATTATACCTGATGTTGACTGAATTCATGCCTGCCTTTAATTTAATTTTTTTATGATCAAATGAAACATTTTCAGCAGATAGTTCCTGGCTTGAATCGTCTTCAAATAATAACTTATATGTGAAATCTGTCTTCTTATGTTTTCCAGCATAAATATCCGTTCCCTGCATTTCAATTCCACTAATCGCAATAACATCTATTTTTGCTTGTGAAGTTCCATATTCTGTTTCAATGTCAAGTATGTTTTCTCCACCTTTTGAAAACCTTTTTATATCTGACAGTAGCCTGAAGTCTGAAATTGTCTTTTTTTGCCCATCTTCATATATTATATTACCTTTAAGCTTGGTTTTATCAAAGCTGTCACCTTCATATACCGATGGAGTGCTATAATTCCATGCAATTTCAGAAATACCAATTACATTTACAATGGCATCATAGGATCCATATGGCGTTTTTACGTGCAATATATTTTCTCCGCTTTCGGAAAATGTATCGATAGGGGAGTCGATAGAAAAAGAGGAGAGCGGAACGGTTTTTCCATCTGAAAATATAACCGTACCGGATAATAAGCTTTCAGAAAAGTCATCACCAACATAGGTGGTGCCATTTCCATATTTCCAGTTAATGTCTGTTACAGTTGCTGCTTCAACAGAAACTTCGGTTTGCAGGTTCCCCACAGATATAGTGATTGGATTGTCTTTGCTTGTAACCTGATTGTTTGAAAGATCAAAGTTTTCAATATGTTTTATTGCTTTTCCAAAGATATTATTCTCCGTGACGGAAAAATCTTCACTTGTAATAGTGTCATTTTGATATGCCTGGTTTCCAGTATATGTTGCCGATATGCTTGTGGGAGTATTCCATCCCACATATCCTCCTCCACCAAGCGCACCACATAGGGCCAACCCTATAATTACTTTTTGCGTTTTCATAAAATACTCCTTTCGTATACTGACCCTAATATGTATGATTTGCGAAAAAATATTGTTTTGCACAATGGCAATGACATATTAGGAATGAATATAAATTCAGAATATAAGGAGGAAAAGCTATGATATGGATTAATAATGGATGCAGTAACGTGTATGATGCCGTACAGAAGAAGACTGGAAATGCAGAAAAAATACTGAATCCACGAAGAGAATACCGTGTAACCAACATGAAGGAACTGGCATTTCTTTTAAAAAAATATGCCAAAGCTGACATTTTGGTAACGATAATTGGAGATTACGATTGTGATGGCGTATGCGCTTCGGCGGAACTTTTTATGCTATTGAAGAGGATTGGATTTTCAAATGTCCGGATACGGCTGCCCAAAAGAATGTCAGAAGGATACGGTTTATCAGAGTCGATTGTGGATGAAATCCAGCAAGGGCTTATTATTACCGTGGATAATGGAATTGCTGCGGTATCCGCTATTGAAAAAGCAAAGAAAAAAGGGTTGGTCGTATTTATTATGGATCATCATCAGCCCATTATTGAAAATGGACAAATTGTACTTCCGGAAGCAGATCTTATTATAGATCCCCATGTAGAGGAAGTACTGTCAGAAATGGGAGAAGGGACAAAACCGGATTTTAACGGTTATTGTGGTGCTGGCCTGGTCTACAAGCTTGCGCAGCTTATGATTCCCAATACTCGCATTTTTAAAGAAATTGCTGCTTTTGCTGCGATTGCAACGATTGCGGATCTTGTTCCTCTTGTGGAAGATAACCGGATTATATATCACGAAGGGATTATGAGTATCAAAAACAGAACAATTACACCAGGGCTGCAAAGCCTTATTGATATTTTACAGTCGGAAAACTATGTAACAGAGCATGATATTGGTTTTAAAATTGCGCCAATGCTGAATGCACCAGGCCGGCTATATGATAATGGGGCAATGCTTTCACTGGCCACATTGCTTGCAAGCAGTCCGGAAAATGCTTTTAAAATGGCATTGCAGCTTAAAGACATTAATGAGCAAAGAAAAGCATTAAAAGATTCTGCTACAAAACGGGCTGAAGAAATAATTGAGGAAAATAATCTTTCAAACACCAATCCTATTGTTATTTATGATCCAGAAACGCCGGAGGGAATAGTTGGCCTTGTTGCAGGAACAATATGTGAAACCTATAATGCTTCGGCAATCGTGTTTACAAAAACAGGGAATAAGTTAAAAGGCTCTGCCAGGGCAATCGAAAATAATAATATCAAAAATGCTCTTGACCAGTTCCATGACAAGCATCCTGAAATATTATTAAAATATGGAGGGCATAAACAGGCAGCTGGATTAACGGTTGCTTTTTCTGGCTTGGATTTATTTAAAAGGGAAATGGAAAAAATTTTGAGTCCGGTTCGGAAAAAAGATCCTGAATTATCCTATGATCTCACAATAGCTCCATCAGATATTCCGCTTATTGCAGCTGATTTAGAGCGTTTCCGGCCTTTCGGAGAAGGAAACCCGCAGATAAATGTTCGCATCAATCACTTCATGCCTATACCAAGAGGAAATTCCTTTTATATGAGAATTGGAAAAGACTCTATCCGTTTTTGGGGTGTTGGCTGTGAGGTTGTTGGATTTTCAATGGCTGATCGCTTTTTGTATGATGCTTACCCAAAACAGCTTGATATCATTGGAAAAATCAGTTATAAAAACTTCCGTGGAAGTAAAACAGTTCAAGTCGAAATTCTGGATTATATTGCAAGAGAAAAACTTGGCAGTCCACAGTTTTCCATTAATTCATCCATTGCTTCTGCTTTACAGCAGGTAAATTTATTTTAAGAGGGGGCTTAGGCTCCTTCTTTTAATTTTCGGACAAACTAACATATTAGGGGAAACGAAAGGAGTGTGAAAATAACGTGAAAAAACTGATCGTATTATTGGTACTTCTTGTTGCTGGCTTTTTGGGTTCCTGGACATATCGTATTAAGACGCCAGTCAACCGGCCAGATGAATACGCAGAAGGGTATGATTCAAGTGCTGGAGAATGGTGGAATACCGGAAAAATAGAGGTGGACGACAGCTGGAAACTGGATCCGGAGATCCCCCTTAATTATATGCCAGTACCAGGAGAAGATGAGCTATATATGGTCATCGACAATGATGGAAAGATCATTGCATACAGGAAACGAACCAAACAAATTGATGGCAGCTGGAAATGGGAGGATGTCAATCCTGATATCCCGGATAATTATGAGCCAGTAGAGGGACTTGAAAATGTTTACAAAGTTACTTCTGAAGATGGAACTGTAAAATACTATAAATATATCCGGAATGATGATGATACGTTTGCTTTTGTGGAAGTTGACAGCAATGGAAATGAAATCAACAGGAATAAGGATGCCACTACCATTGATGGGAAACACGTCCATATTACAGGAAACATTTATTCAAAGCTTAACGATTACGGAGTTGTGATTGGCTATGAAAAAAGGGTTGACAATGGGGATGGAACTTTTTCATGGATCGATACTACTTTACCGCAACTATCAAGCTTAGATGATTCGACAGGAGATTTTTCGCTTCCATCCTCTAATGATAATTCAAATCTATCACTGGATACTTCTGTGGTAGATAAAATGGCACAGGATATGGCAAATGCCAATAATGCTGCTGCCAATGGAAGTTCTGATAGTTACGATGTCAATGTAACGGTTAATCCCGGTTCCTCGACAACTGGAAACTTATATGATGTTACTCCTGAAACGCCTACTGTGATAAATAACGAAGACGGTACACATACAGAAATCGAAATTGTGAAAGAAACAAAGAATATTGATGGATGGACCTCAACATATGAAACTTATGTCAAAAAGACATATGACGATGCAGGAAATTTAGTTTCCACAATTAGTGATGGACCATATGAGGTGAATTCAGAGAAGAATATAACGAAGGAAACAGAGCCGGTCCAGGGTGATCTGAGTCAGAAACAGAGTACATTAGATGGCGAAGTTGCACGTATTGCAGGAAATTATTCTTATAAAAAGGATATAGAGAGTGAAGTATTTTCGTTGTTAAACGCACAGAGAGCAAAAAACAATCTCTCGACTTTAACCTGGTCTGATACCGCATATAAAATTGCGCAGCTGCGGGCAGCAGATATGGCTGGATATGATACATCTTCAGAGAATCTTCCTACCTATGGATCACTTGGGGCAATGCTGTCGGATTATTCTGTCACCAGCCCGGCGCCAGGAGAAAATCTATGGAAAACCGTCACAAGAACTTCGGATGAGATTCATACAAGATTTCAAGCTGTGGATTCTGCCAGAAAAGCCCGGATGGGAGAACAGATAACACAATATGGAATCGCAATAGCCGAAGTGAACGGTTATTTTTATGTGTGTGAAGTATTTTTGTGATACTTGGCATCCGGAACAGAAGGAACAGAAAAGGCATCCGGAACAGAAAATTTTTTTTGGCTCTAAACGCCGTTTTTCCTTTTGTTAGAAAATAATGAAAATTTAAGCTAAGGGTCATTCCTTTTGGATGATCTTTGGCTTAACTGGATGTTCATATAAGAAGCTCCTCTCTGACATATTAGTAGTGAAATTAAATATTGAAGAAAGGGAGGAATAAGAGATGGTTACATGATTTTTGTTTACAGGAACCTATAATATGAGTATAATAAAAGGAGAAATAAGTGAACAACAATACTATATTTGATAATGTTTTTCGAACAATGGTTGAAAAAATGCCTACATTAGTAATACCAGTACTTAATGAAGTTTTTGGAACACATTATCAATATGACGAAAGGTTTGAACAGCTGAGAAATGAGCATCAATTACCAAGTGGTGAAATCATTACGGATTCTTGCATAAAAATTGGAAACAGGTTATACCATATAGAGTGTCAGAGTTCTGATGATAAAACAATGGCACTTAGAATGATTGAGTATGATTTCAATATCGCACTAGAATCTGCGATTCAGAATGGACATACTTATGCAATGGAATTTCCAAGGTCATGCGTATTGTATATCCGACAGGGAAAAAATATTCCTGATTCATTAAAGGTACATATTACGTTTCCGGATAAAACTAAGCATACTTATTGTATTCCAACAGTTAAGGTAATTGAGTATGAAATTGAAGAAATTTTCAATAGGCATCTATTATTTTTCCTTCCATTCTACATTCTGCGGTATGAAAAGAGATTTTCTCAAATTGAGAAAAATCCAAATGAAATTATGAAAATGGTGGAAAAATACCGCTTGATTGAGAAACGGCTGGAAACAATGCTTGGAAAAGATGACAATAGTCGTAATATTTTCTTAAACTTAACTAAATTAATGCAAAAAGTAATTGATTATGTATTAAGAAAATACGATATAACCAGAAAGGAGCTTGACAAGAATATGGGTGGTACAATTTTGGAACTTGAAAGCGAGCGACTCCTTAAACTTGGAAAAGCAGAGGGCGATAGGGAGCGTCTGAAGAAATCTGTAGCAAATTTGAAGAAAAAGGGATATAATAATAATCAAATCTCAGATTTATTAGATGTCCCTGTCGGAGAACTAGAAGCTCTACAGGTAGGGTAACCATAGCTTAAAAAAGAAAAGGTCTGTTTTCAGGCCTTTTTCTTTTGGAACGCATAACTATATAATAAGTCAAATACTGTTTAAGTGGTGTTTGGGAGGAGAAGGGATGCTTGGAAAGTATAAGACCAAAGTTCTGACTGCTCTGCCAGACACAAGATCCTGGCAGGTTCCCAAGGCGTACAGGGTATCAACACCCGAATCGGCTGTCAGACAGCCGGCTGGCCGGAATGTATATAACCCCTGCCATACAGGATTTCCAGCCCA
>OLSP01002342.1_pt1 | contig 15454 bp, 12 predicted proteins | sample 1672941 | NCBI WGS metagenome assembly OLSP01 (sample SAMEA3136739, study PRJEB25190) | human gut metagenome | reverse complement strand
AGAGCATACGGTTCATACCCGTAGTGTCGAGAGTTCGAATCTCCCTTCCGCTACTTCAAGACCTCAGAGATTCTGAGGTCTTTTGTTGTATACCGGCAAAATTTTTTATATAATAAGTTTATGATACGAATCCTATACAGGCAGAATTCAATTTTACTTTTAAAGATGCAGGAGAGGAGAACTATGAAACAAAAATATAAGAAGCTGGCATTTTTCATATTATTACTAAGTATGCTTACCGGCTGTATGTTATTGAGTGGCTGTACGGAAAATACAGGAAATGGATCACAGAGCAGCTATATTGTAGATTCGGATGAGCTGCAGGATACAGAAAATCAGATGGAATTCGTACCGGGTTCTATGAAAGGTTCAAAACAGGAGGAAACGTCGGAAAACGAAGAACAGGGTCAGACAGAGCAAAGTCGTCAGACTGTCGCGGAAGAAAATGATGCGGAGCAGGCAAAGACGGCAGGTAATCTGGAAGTACATTTTATAGATGTGGGACAGGGGGATGCGACTCTGATCAAATGTGATGGTCATTCTATGCTGATCGATGCGGGAAATAATGATAAAGGTACACTTGTACAGAATTATCTGCAGCATCAGGGAGTGGAGACTCTTGACTATGTGATCGGCACGCACCCGGATGCAGACCACATCGGAGGAATGGATGTCGTTCTTTATAAATTTGACTGTAAGACGATCATCATGCCGGATGTTGCAAATAACACGCGCACTTATGATGATGTTGTGCAGACGATGAAAAATAAGGGATATAAGACCACTTATCCGGTTGTCGGGGAGACATACACGATCGGTGGAGCAGCATTTACGATCATTGCTCCAAACAAAGAGTATGGAAATGATATGAATTCCTGGTCGGTCGGCGTCCTTTTACAGAATGGAAACCACCGGTTTTTGTTTACCGGGGATGCAGAAGAGGGAGCAGAACAGGATATCCTGCAGAATGGCATCGATATCTCGGCGGATGTCTATAAGGTTGCACACCATGGAAGCAATACGGCAACATCCCAGGCATTTCTTGATGCAGTGCATCCGACGTATGCGGTAATCAGTGCTGGGGAAGGCAATTCTTATGGACATCCGCATGCGGAAGTATTAAACAGACTCCGTGCAGCCGGAGTATCTGTTTTCCGCACGGATGAGCAGGGAACGATCGTTGCCGCGTCAGATGGAACAACACTTACCTGGAATATGTCTCCATCAGAGAGCTGGCAGGCAGGGGAAGCAAAAAAGAGTCAGGACACAGATAAAAGTGAAAAGTCAACTGACAGTCAGAACAATGCAGAAACAGATGCAGCCGTAAGTAATCCGACAGACCAGACGGATGGAAATTCGGATGTGATCGTTCACATCACGAAAACGGGAGAAAAATACCACTCTGCCGGATGTCAGTATTTAAGAAAAAGTGATATTGAAGTGACCTTATCAGAGGCAAAAGCAAGAGGGCTTACACCGTGTTCAAAGTGTAATCCACCACAGTAAAAATATTAATAGAAGGGAAAAGAAAAATATGCGCGTAGGAATGGGATATGATGTTCATAAATTAGTGGAGGGCAGGGACCTGATCATTGGAGGGGTAAAGATCCCACATACATTAGGACTTTTGGGACACTCGGATGCAGATGTACTGCTTCATGCCATTATGGATGCACTGCTTGGGGCAGCAGCACTTGGAGATATCGGAAAGCATTTTCCGGATACGGATCCGAAATATAAAGGGATTTCAAGCATGAAACTGTTGGAACATGTGGCGGGACTGATCGCCGAAAAAGGTTATATTGTGGAAAATATCGATGCGACGATCATCGCACAGAAACCAAAGATGCGTCCGCATATCGAACAGATGGAGAAGAATATTGCAGCAGCACTTAAAATATCAGAAGATCAGATCAATGTGAAAGCGACCACAGAAGAGGGACTGGGATTTACCGGAACGGAACAGGGAATCTCTGCACAGGCAATCTGTGCACTGACAACGATCTATGAGAGCAGTGTCAGCGTGGCGGATTCCGCCGGAGGCTGTGAGGGCTGTCCCGGACGTGCCTGTGGAAGATAAAAGTATAAATAAAATATAAAATGTATTGACACGATCATAAAAATAAGATATGATAAACCATATTTTGGCGAATTGAAATGAGACTCAGATATATTTTTTGTAAGGACATCAGTGGATATTCAAAACAAGGATATATATTGGGTCTTTTTATGTACAAAAGAAGGGAAAATGAGTATATGAAAAAAAGGACGATACGTTTCTGTTGTGGAGTTATGGCTGCGGGCCTGCTGATCTGTGGCATACCGTCTGGGGGAGCAGAGAGAGTAACCCAAAATCATTTGCTGTGGAATGTGGCTGCGGCGGCTGAGACAGCAGTTACAGTGTCGAATGAGAATGAGTTTCTGTCGGCACTTGCACAAAAGCAGAAGAATATTGTTGTAACTGGAAGTTTTTCCGTCAGAGGTCAGGCAGAAGCGAGCGGACAGATGATGCCTGTTGAGATACCAGACGGGACAGTGATTACTGGAAATAATACAGGAAGTATTACGTTCAGCGGACCAATCCAGATCATGGGAGACGGTGTTGTGATCCGGGATATCCAGATTGGTTTTATCTCTACCAATAGTATGAATTCTGTGCCGCATCGTGAGATTTTTCTTGCAGGGCACAGCCTTACACTGGATAATGTAAAAACATATTTGCCGGGAGGAGGGGACGCCAGCCTGGGTGGTTTTGGCGGCACAGAAAAAGAACTTCTTCCAACCATCTATGCAGGAGGATATCACAGTAATACAGCGGTGGGGACGAAAGCGTCACTCACAGTTGTAAATGCAAACAGTGATACAATGTTCCAGAATATCTATATGGGACATAAAGCGTCAGCAGGTGAGAGGACTGCCTATACGGGGAGTGTGGAGTTAAATCTGGACGCAGATGCAAAAGTGCGGGATATTATTTCGGCAGAGGACACAACATCTGCATCACTTGTTTTTTCAGGTGGACAAAATGGAACGGATGAGATCAGCATTTCAGGGATCAAAGGAAATGCCAACACGGTGTTGACTGTAAAAAATTGTGCTGTGTCAGGTGTCGTTACAACAGGGATTAAAGATATTGTTTTAGAGGCAGGAGGAAGACTGCAGCCGAAAGATGAAACAGCGCAGTTAAACAATATTACACTGAAAAACGGTGGTTGTCTGGATCTTACAAAAATAATAGATGCTCAGGTAAAGGGCAATTTCACAAGTGGTGGCAGTGCGGCAAAGGGAAAGCTTGTTCTTGATCAAAATGGATACGTTCAGATCAATGGACAGGTAAGCGGTGTTACACAGTTTCAGGTGGGAAGTCATGCTATATCTGGTAATCTTTTAAATGAGCATACCTATATCATAGCAGAGAACGGAACAGCAGGAAATTTTGTGTTATCAGATAAAGATATCAATAACAACTATAGCCTGGTCTGCAAAAATGGGATATGGACAGCGTATCGCAATTATGTACCGGAGAAACGTGAACTTGAAAGTATCGAGATAAAATCCTGCCCGAAAAATGTTTACACCGGTAATATTCCGGCAGACATTACAGATAAAACTGATGATGCGCCATATCTGGATGTGATATGGAAGGATCAGTATGGAGAAGATTACACGTTTGATGAAGTTGCAAATGAATATGATGGCTATGGATTTTATAATCATATGATACTAATCCGCTCTGATGACTGGAATAGTGATGATGAAGAAATTCAACAGAAAATGGACTGGGGAAACCCAATCTATCTGGATGTGGATAAAAATGAGTCAGACCGCTATTATCTGATTGCATATGGTGAAGTGAAAACAGGAAAATACACCTTATTATTATGTTCGGAGCCGTTTGATGATCTTGATACTGTGGCAGATGTAAAAGCACTGAAAGATACCGTGTTGGCGGAAAAGGAAATAATATTCACAGATGAACCAGGTGTATCACATCAGCATGTGGAGGGCGAGCCGGTAAAAGAAAACGAGATAGCTGCGACCTGTACCCAAAAAGGAAGCTATGATAAGGTAGTTTATTGTAAGGATAAAGATTGCGGGGAAGAGCTTTCCCGTGAGAACATAACGGTTCCAGCATCAGGACACAAAAAAGGAGAGCCGGTCACTGAAAATCGCGTGGAAGCGAAAGTGGGTGTGGAAGGAAGCTATGAAAAAGTAATGTATTGCACCACATGTCATGAGGAGTTAAGCAGAGAAAAAATAGTGATTCCAGCCCTGAAAGAGCCGGACACAGAAGAGCCGGGAACAGAGACACCGGCACCGGAACCGGATACAGAAGAGCCGGGAACAGAGACACCGGAGCCGGACACAGAGAAACCGGTGCACAAACACAGTTATGTGTTGAAAAAAACGACAGAGGCAACCTGCATGAAAGAGGGAGAAAAAATTTATTCCTGTGCATGTGGGGACAGTTATACAGAAAAAATTGCAAAGAAGTCCCATACACCGGAGAAAAAACTGACACCTGCAAAACCGGGCAGCAATGGAAAGAATGTGACCATGTGCAGCTTGTGCAAAACAGTATTGAAACAGGTGAAAATCAATGCACCAAAGACGGTAAAATTGTCGAAAGATCATTACAGTTATGATGGAAAAGCGAAAAAACCTGCCATCAAAGTGACGGATAATAAGGGAAAAGTGATTTCAGGCAGCTTTTATAAAGTCTCGTATCAGAATAATAAAAAAGTCGGAAAAGCAACAGTGACCGTGAAGTTTCAGGGAAATTATTCGGGAATACTGAAAAAGACATTTGAAATCTGTCCAAAGGGAACTTCTATTTCAAGTGTAAAATCCGGGAAAAAATCCATGACTGTGAAATGGAAGAAACAGGCATCACAGACGAGCGGCTATGAGATAGTATATACAGCAGATGCATCGTTTGGCAAAAAAAATACGAAGACGGCTGTGATCAAAAGTAATAAGACGACAGTTAAAGAAATCAAAGGATTAAAACCGGGAAAGAAATATTATGTAAAAGTACGTACATATAAAGAAGTAAAGTCCGGTACAAAAAAAGTGAGGATCTACTCAGACTGGTCAAAGAAAAAAGCAGTTCAGATAAAAAAATAGTTCAGATAAAGAAACCGGATGAAAGAAAAACAATGGTCAGATGAATGATAAGTAACATCTGACCGTTGTTTTTTTACAGGGTTTGATGTTTTTTGATACGTCTTTTTATGCTTTCCACATCAATCGGTTCAAAAATGAGATCATTGATCAGATCAGATAATATGGCATTTCGAATCTGAGTCAGATTACCCTCTTTGCAGATTGCAATAATGGGAGTCGATGATGCCCACGACTCGTGCTTTAATTCATCCCACAATTGCCTGCCATCATCTCCGGTTTCGGACACATCTATAAAAACAGCAGGAACATGGTTATTTTTATCCATAATGGCATAGCGTATTTCCGTAACGGAAGATACTTTTATGAGTCTGTCCGGGTAAGAATATGCAAATTTTAAAGTGGAAGCAACATTTCTGGAATGTGTATATAATAAAATATTTTTCATGGCAGTGTCTGGTTTCTGTGCAGAAACACCATACTCGGAAAAACATTGTTTCCCGGATTTTTTTGAATTCCCAAGTGCAGTGTCTGCTTTCTGAAAAAGTGTTGTGTAGGAAGTTTCATAAGGCTCTGTGAATGCAATACCGATACTGATCGTAACGTTTTCAGGAATGGATAAAGCTTCTTTATCTAAAATTGCATCTAAAAGTTCCTGTGCTTTTTCATAGACAGCCTGTCTGGAGGCTATATCCCGCATAAAAGCAACAAATTCGTCTCCGCCGATGCGTCCGACAATGTCGGAACCGGAAAAATGAGATGCAAGAATACCGGCTACGACAGAGATTGTATGATCGCCCATTTTATGCCCAAAGATGTCATTGACAGCTTTGAAATTGTCGATATCTATGGCAAACAATGCATGTAATTCTTCCGGAGTGGATAAAAGTATGTGGGAGACGGCGTGCTCTGCTGTGGCCTTATTCAGCAGATGCGTCATCTCATCCACTTCTGATTTAATCCGCAGAGCTTCCTGTTTTTGTAAAATATGATTCAGTCTGCGGTTCGTCTTTAAAATATTGTCAATACGGTGACGTGCAATGGCAGGTTCAGTGGGTTTACTGATAAAGTCGCTTGCGCCTAATTCGAAAGCTTTCGTCTGTACTTCCGGAGTGTCGGTGGTTGTCAGAACCACGACTGGAATTTGTTTAAACTCCGGCATTTCCTGGCGCTGTTTTAAAACATCGAAACCATCCATTCCCTGCATGACAAGATCTAAAAGGACAAGGTCAATCATATTTTTTTTATCTTTGATCATCTGCAGACATTCCTCACCGGAAGATACTTCAAGAATATTGAAGGCCGGAGAGAATATTTCATTTAAAACGGCACGCTGTAAGCGTGAATCATCTACGATTAGCAAAGTTTCTTTTGACTGTTCCATATTAAAAAATCCTTCGTATCAGTTATAAATTATCCCCCTGAAAACCACAGGATACTATCTATAATGTAACATGGAAAATGGTTGTGTGCAATGAGAAAAAGACTGAGAAAAAATAAAACCGTTGACAAATCGGGGGTAAGTGCATAAACTAGAGTAAGCGAATCAACTTACCAGTAAAAATATGATAAGGGCGTTGAGCGGGAAGAGTAAGAAATCAGAGTGCTGACAGAGAGAAACTGCCATCGGCTGCAAGCAGTTTTCAGAAAGAGATTTCCGAAGTGCCTCCGTGAGCCTGTCCGGGGAAACGGTTTGTCTGCCAGTACAGTATCCGGATACGAGTAACACGCGTTAAGTGTATTGAGTGAGGATCAAAAGATCCTTAAGTTAGAGTGGAACCACGGATCATTTCGTCTCTTAGAGATGAAATGATCCGTTTTTCATGATAATAGAATGTTCGCGGAGCGTACATTCTATTATTTGGTTAAGGAAAGGGGATGCCAGTTTTGGGAATCATCAGTCATATTAAGGAAGAATTTACAGTGATAAAGGAGCGGGACCCGGCGATCAAATCGCCGATGGAGGTATTGCTTTATCCGAGTTTTCGGGTTATGTTGAGCTACAGACGTGCGCATAAGCTGTATTTAAAAGGACATTTCTTCTGGGCGAGATTTATTTCACAGCGGGCAGCGAGAAAAACAGGAATTGAGATACATCCGGGAGCAACGATCGGGAAAGGATTTTTTATTGATCACGGAAGTGGTGTGATCATTGGAGAGACGGCGATCGTTGGGGACAATGTTACTCTGTATCAGGGTGTGACACTAGGCGGTACCGGAAAAGAGACCGGAAAACGTCATCCGACGATCGGGGATAACGTTATGATCAGTGCGGGTGCAAAGATCATCGGTTCCTTCACCGTTGGAGAAAATTCCAAGATCGGAGCGGGAAGTGTGGTCATAGAGGAAGTGCCGCCAAACTGTACCGTAGTTGGTGTTCCGGGAAGAATCGTAAAACGTGACAATGTGAAGATGCCGCGCAGTGATATGGATCAGTGCCATCTGCCGGATCCGGTCAAAGAGGATATTACTGTACTGCAGAGGGAAAATGCAGAACTGGTCAACCGTGTGCTTGATTTAGAGCAGGCAGTCCGGATTTTAAGTGCTGATGCACAAAAAACAAAATAAATTGCATTTTGTTCCGCAAAACAAGGAGTAAAATCCTCTGCTCATCAGAGGATTCGCATTTTGCTCCGCAAAACTAAAGGAGGATTATTTAAATGGAAAATAAATTTCAATTTTACAACACACTGACAAGAAAAGTAGAAACGGTGATCCCGCATGAGGATGGAAAGATCGGCATGTATACCTGTGGACCGACCGTATACCATTTTGCACATATCGGCAACCTCAGAAGTTACATCATGGAGGATGTATTGGAAAAATCACTCCGCTATGTCGGATATGATGTAAAACGTGTTATGAATATCACGGATGTGGGACATTTATCTTCCGATGCAGATACCGGGGAAGATAAAATGTTAAAAGGTGCAAAAAGAGAGCACAAAACAGTGATGGAGATCGCAAAATATTATACAGACGCTTTCTTTAGTGACTGTAAGAAGTTAAATATCAAGACACCGGATGTTGTGGAGCCGGCAACGAACTGTATCCCGGAGTTCATCCATATGATCGAGGTGCTGCTCGAAAAAGGTTATGCTTATGTGGCAGGTGGAAATGTTTATTTTGATACATCCAAATTAGACGATTATTATGTATTTTCTTCCCAGAGCGAAAAAGAGCTGTTAGTCGGTGTACGCGACGATGTGGAAGAGGACGTAAATAAGAAAAATAAAAATGATTTTGTACTCTGGTTTACAAAGTCAAAATTTGAGGATCAGGCGCTTAAATGGGATAGCCCATGGGGCGTTGGATATCCGGGATGGCACATTGAGTGCTCATGCATCAGTATGAAACATCTGGGCGAGTATGTAGATATCCACTGCGGCGGTGTAGACAATATTTTCCCGCACCATACCAATGAGATTGCACAGTCAGAGAGTTACCTTGGCCATACATGGTGTAAATACTGGTTCCATGTACAGCATTTAAATGATAAATCCGGAAAAATGAGTAAGTCCAAAGGGGATTTCCTTACCGTATCCCTGCTGCAGGAAAAGGGGTATGATCCGATCGTATACCGTATGTTCTGTCTGCAGTCCCATTATAGAAAACCGTTGGAGTTTTCCTATGAAGTATTAGATAATATGGCTGCAGCTTATAAAAAACTGACCAAACGAATCGCAGAATTAAAGGATGAGGGAACAGTACAGCAGGATAAATTTGATGCTTATAAGGCAAAATTTGAGGATGCGATCAGCAACGATCTAAATACATCGATGGCGATCACGATCATTTATGATCTGCTCAAAGATGATATGAACGATAAGACAAAACTTGCGCTGATCAATGATTTTGATAAAGTATTATCCTTAAATCTGACAACGGCACAGGCAGATGCAAAAGAGGAGATCGATGCAGAATTAGAAAGCTATGTACTTGCAAAGATTGAAGAACGAAAGGAAGCAAAGAAAGCAAAAGATTTTGCAAAAGCAGATGCAATCCGCGATGAACTGCTTGCAAAAGGCATTGTACTGAAAGATACCCGAGAAGGTGTGATCTGGCACAAAGCGTGAGAGAGAGGAAATGCCAATGCAGAAAGGAATAGACTCTTATATCAAAGAACAGTTCGGAATCAGTGAAGTGGATATCCGGACATATTCGCCTCTTACGTTAGCCTATATCGGAGATGGAATATTTGATCTGGTGATCCGGTCTGTTGTCGTAGGAAAAGGAAACACGAGAGCAGGAGAACTTCACAAGCGGACAAGCCAGATCGTAAAAGCACACACACAGGCGGAAATGATTGAAAAATTACTTCCGATGCTGACGGAGGAAGAAGCAGAAGTGTACCGTCGTGGAAGGAATGCAAAATCGCCGACAATGGCAAAAAATGCCACAATGTCTGATTACCGGAAAGCAACCGGATTTGAGGCGCTGATGGGATACCTGTATTTAAAAGATGAGTTTGAACGTCTGGTGGAACTGGTAAAGACCGGTGTGGACGAACTTGCACTTAAAATGTAAAAGGAGAGAGTAATGGGCTACGAAGAGCTGAAAATAGAGGGACGCAATGCCGTGTTAGAGGCATTCCGTTCCGGAAAAACAATTGACAAATTATTTGTGTTGGACGGCTGTCAGGATGGTCCGGTGCGCACGATTGTCAGAGAGGCAAAAAAACATGACACGATCGTGCATTTTGTGGAAAAAGAGCGTTTAGATCAGCTTTCTGAGACAAAAAAACACCAGGGAGTGATCGCAGTTGCTGCAGCATATGAGTATGCCGAAGTGGAGGATATGCTAAAATTGGCAGAGGAAAAGGGCGAGCCGCCATTTTTATTCATTCTGGATAATATCGAGGATCCGCATAACCTTGGCGCTATCATCCGTACGGCAAATCTTGCCGGTGCGCATGGTGTCATTATTCCGAAACGCCGCGCGGTCGGTCTGACGGCAACTGTGGCAAAGACATCCGCCGGAGCAATCAATTATACACCGGTTGCAAAGGTGACAAATCTGACTGCAACAATGAAAGAGTTAAAGGACAAAGGAATGTGGTTTGTCTGTGCGGACATGGATGGAACCTGCATGTATGATCTGGATTTAAAAGGACCGATCGGTCTTGTCATCGGCAGTGAAGGCGAGGGTGTTGGCAGACTGGTGCGCGAGAACTGTGATTTTGTGGCATCCATTCCGATGAAGGGGGATATCGATTCCCTGAACGCATCGGTGGCAGCAGGTGTGCTTGCCTATGAGATTGTGCGGCAACGCATGCGGTAGAAGACACCGCAGCGGTAGAAGACACCACAGCGGTAGAAGACACCGCAGCGGTAAAAAACACAGCAGCAATAAAAGACATCGCAGGTGGTAGAGAACACCGCAACGGTAGAAAAAAACGCCGTGGTAGATAATATTGTATCAGGAGTCTTGGGAGGAACATGTTAGAGTCATATCGGGATTTGACAGACGAACAGCTGATTGCGGCATTAAAAAACAGCGGTGATCCGGACGGAAAGATCATGGATTACATTTTAGATAAATATAAACCGCTGGTCCGCAAAAAGGCAAATGCAGTATTTCTGATTGGCGGTGAGACGGATGATCTGATCCAGGAGGGAATGATCGGTCTGTTTAAGGCAATCAGAGATTACGATGATACGAAAGAAACATCTTTTTTTCATTTCGCAGAATTGTGTATTACGAGACAGTTATACAAGGCAGTTGAGGCGTCGAACCGGAAAAAACATGCGCCGCTCAATTCCTATGTTTCTTTCTACTCAGAAAACAGTGAAAACGGATATCCTCTGGCAGAAACGCTGACCATGGACGGAATCGGAAATCCGGAGCAGATGATGATCGATCAGGAAAATGTGGCACAGTTCTGGGAGAAGCTCAGGACGCATTTAAGCAAGATGGAACGGGAAGTATTAGACCAGTATCTTGCGGGATTTCATTATCAGCAGATTGCAGAAAAAATGGGAAAATCACCAAAATCTATTGATAATGCGCTCTCCCGTATTAAAGCAAAAATTCGGGAGACGAATCCTGAAATAGGGAAGATGTAGAAGATTCGCCTTCTTTTTTGTAGATAGTCACGAAAAATACTTGTGCATATTGCATAAAAAATAAATGAGAAAATTGTAACATTTGTGAACACTTATTGAGAAAATCATGCTATTATAATCACTGTAAAAACCCCCCAATACATTATATATAGTTTTTGCTATACCCCATAGTAAAAATACCTTCTCCTAAAAAAGACAGCAGTGGCTGTCTTTTTTGTTGTACAAATATTGACAACCGTCACAGATTAGGCTAGACTGAACAAGTCGATAAAACTTAATAGAAAACAACGCAGAGGGACTGCATGTCCGGGAGAATGCCCAGAGGGATTGCGGTTGAGAAGGTTAAAACCTGACTCTTTGAACCTGTCAGTTAATACTGTCGTAGGGAGCGTATTGGGAAGATGCTATCTCCTGTCGCGCTTGCGGCAGGAGATTTTTTGACGTGGAGAATTCGTTTGCCAGACAGTGGTTCAAGCAGTCCCCCATGCGAAAAAGGAGAAAAACGTATGGAACAGTATACCACACAGATGGATGCCGCACGCAGAGGCATCGTGACCAAAGAATTAGAAATTGTAGCGAAAAAAGAGCGCATGACCGTAGAAGAGCTGATGCCGCTTGTAGCAGAGGGAAAAGTAGCAATCTGCGCCAACAAACATCACACCTGCATTGATCCGGAAGGTGTAGGATCAATGTTACGCACGAAGATCAATGTCAATCTCGGTGTATCGAGAGACTGCAAGGATTATGATGTGGAGATGGAGAAAGTGATGGCGGCTGTCAACATGGGTGCACATGCCATCATGGATTTATCTTCCCACGGCAATACGATTCCGTTCCGCAGAAAACTGACTGCAGAATGTCCGGCAATGATCGGTACCGTGCCGATCTATGATTCTGTGATCCATTACCAGAGAGATCTTGCGACACTGACCGCAAAAGATTTTATTGATGTGGTGCGTCTGCATGCGGAAGATGGTGTGGATTTTGTGACACTGCACTGCGGAATTACAAGAAAGACAATCGAGCAGATCCGGAAACATAAACGTAAAATGAACATCGTTTCCCGCGGCGGTTCCCTTGTATTTGCATGGATGTGCATGACGGGGGAGGAAAATCCGTTTTATGAATATTATGATGAGATCCTTGAAATCTGCCGTGAGCATGATGTTACCATTTCACTTGGAGATGCCTGCCGTCCGGGATGTCTCGCAGATGCATCCGATGTCTGTCAGATCGAAGAGTTAGTAAGACTTGGAGAGCTGACAAAACGCGCATGGGAGAAAGATGTACAGGTCATGGTAGAAGGACCGGGACATATGCCGATGGATCAGATCGCAGCAAATATGAAGATCCAGCAAAGCATCTGCATGGGAGCACCATTTTATGTGTTAGGACCACTTGTCACTGATATCGCACCGGGATATGACCATATCACATCCGCAATCGGCGGGGCGATTGCAGCACAAAACGGAGCAGCATTTTTATGCTATGTCACACCGGCAGAACACTTGGCACTTCCAAATGTGGAGGATGTAAAACAGGGAATCATTGCATCAAAGATCGCGGCACACGCTGCAGACATCGCAAAAGGCGTCCGTGGTGCGAGAGAGATCGATGATAAGATGGCAGACGCAAGACGCGTCTTAGACTGGGATGCGCAGTGGGAATGTGCGATTGATCCGGAAACCGCAAAAGCAATCTGGAACAGCAGAAAACCGGAGCATGAGGACACCTGTTCCATGTGTGGAAAATTCTGTGCAGTGCGCAGTATGAACAAAGCGCTTGCAGGAGAATATATTGATATTTTGTAAAAAAGAGTGGAGGCTTCATTCCGTCTTATGTTATAATAAAACTGTTTCAATCAGCCGGTGATCAGATGAAAAGAATATATTTGGTTGACAGTGAGAATGTAGGAGATATATGGGTGCCGTTACTGGTAGCATCACAGTCCGATGAGGAAGTGATCGTATTTTATACGCAGAAAAGTCCGCATATGAATTACGAAAATGTGAGGTTACTGAAGGAGACGGAGAAAGAAGCAGAGTTTATAAAATGTTTTGAGGGAAGCAATGCACTGGATTTCCAGCTTGTTACACAGCTTGGATACTTGTTGTGTGAGAATCAGGAAAACAGCTATGTGATCGTTTCAAATGATACCGGATTTGATGCAGCCGTACGCTACTGGAAACAGCGTAACATGCCGGTGCAGCGTTTGAACGGAAACGAATTAAACCGCAGACTGCAGCAAAAAGCAAAGACGAATGGAGAAAGAGAAATTTTCTTTGAAGCGGAGGAGAAGAACGCCGGGGACGTGGCTGGAAGTCTGGCAGATGAAGCTGAGATTGTGACAGCAAAGATGAATGAGATGACAGAAACGGATAAAAGCGAAGAGCCGGGTGAGGCCGAAAAGCTGAATGGAGTTTCAGAGTTAAATGAAGTCTCAAAACTGAATGAAGCCTCAGAAATGATGGAGACTGCAGAACTGACCGGAGTGTTGGAGCAGGGAAAAGCCGGAAAACCGGATGAGACAGCAGAACCGGGTGAAGCCGGAAAACCGGATGAGACAGCAGAACTGGGTGAAGCCGGAAAACCGGATAAAATGGCAGAACCGGAGGAAACTCTAGAGCAGGTGGAAACAGCAAAAATAAAAGAAACGGCACAGACGGAAAAAACTGCAGGAACAGATGAACAGTCAGAACCGGGAGAAATCCAGATGGAGATACCGGATGAAATCATGAGGCCGGATGAAACTGTAAATGCGGATCAGAAACTGCCATTTATAGATCCGCGTAAGGAAGCAGTTGAAAAGACAGAGATCTCACAGGAACAGGACGATGTCATTCGCAGTCTGCTTACCTGCATCAGTAAGGATCGGCTTGCAGATTTTCATAATGCGCTGGTATTGTTCTTTGGTGAAGATATTGGAAAAGAACTTTATCAGGAGGCAAAAAACAGTTCTGCGTATGCAATCTGTCGTGTAAATCAGACTGCGATCAGTGAGGAAGAGAAGTTTGATGTTTACTGTCAGACGGTATTTGCTTACAGTGATCCGAAAATGGACTGTCCGGAAGATTTTTCTTCGTTTTTGTATAAAGCAAATACAAAGAGAAAGAACCTTAATTCATTAAGAGCAGCATTGCAGGGACATTATGGCAAGGACAAGGGAATGAAATATTATTCTCTTTTTAAGTCACACATCAAGATTATGAATCGGATGTAAAGAAGGAGAGGCTGGTTGAAGCGAAAACGGGAAGAACATAACGGATGTGGTGGCGGAACACCAGGTAGCCAGAAGACCCGAAGAACAGCACCCCTGGATGCGTATTTTGTACGCATCCGGGGGGTTGTCAGGTGGTTAAAGTTATTTCGAACCGCCGGAAATGTTGAATAAGTATAAATATTTTGAAAAATTACAAAAATTTCTTGGATTTTATGCTTGACAATCGGACGATCCTATTGTATAGTAATACAGGTGTTGAGAAAACATGATGCTGCTGTGGCTCAGTCGGTAGAGCGTCGCATTGGTAGTGCGGAGGTCACGGGTCCGATTCCCGTCAGCAGCTCTTTTTTATGCCAGAAAAGTTTAAGTGATAACTTAATTCTTTTCTGGCTCTTTTTCTTTCTGACCGGAAATAAAATGATCAATGAGAAGATTGATCGTATGTTGCTGTGTCTCGATGATTTTTTGGAATGTTTCATTTTCTTTTGCCAGACGGGTGATTTCAGCTTCGCTATTCATATTCATCTTCCTTTTTACACCATTCAAATCGATACATCATATATGTTTTATGTTAAAAAATATTCCCTGAAATGTCAAGACAATAAAGACGTCTGTGGAGAAACATTGTTACTTTATTAACATAAAGCGTCAAAATAACTGCCGGATTCGACATAACATGCAAAAATCCAGACATACAAATTTAGATTCAGGGAAAATACGCAGTAATATTTAGGAATTTATGAATTTTTTTCGAACGGATGTTATTTGTATGAGGAATGTGCTAAAATATCATTCGGCTAAAGATCCGGGGAAAGTAGATTCTCCCTTTGAAGTGAGGTTTGATATGAATGCGAGCAGAAAAAGAAAAAATACAAAACCGAAAGGTTTTTTTGAAAAATTAAAGGAGCAGAGAAAGGCGGACAGGGCAAAACAGACGGACAGGAAAACAGATATCTTAAAAAAGACAGGGAGTGGGATTGTTACATTCCTGCTTGTCATTTTACCTGCTCCCGTAGTCGCTGTCCAAAAAGCTCTTTCATAGTGC
>OLSP01002330.1_pt1 | contig 15531 bp, 14 predicted proteins | sample 1672941 | NCBI WGS metagenome assembly OLSP01 (sample SAMEA3136739, study PRJEB25190) | human gut metagenome | reverse complement strand
GCGCCCACGGTATACGCCCAGCAGGCGTTTTCAAAGCAGATGGGCTGGATGCCCTTGACGATCTCATAGGGGTCGAAGCCCTTGGCCTTGCAGATCTCCCGGCACTCCTCCACGGAGCCAATGCCATACTGAGCGAGGACGCCATTGATCTTGTCGATTCTTCTTTCGTAGCTTTCAAACAGTGCCATTTTTTGTCCTCCTCTTATTCCTGCCGGGGGTCAATGTACTTGGCGGCGTTCTCGAACTGGCCGTAGTGACCCTTGGCCTTCTCCAGCGCCGCAGCGGCGTCGTCGCCCTTCTTGATGAAGTCCATCATCTTACCCAGACTGATGAACTCATAGCCCACGATCTCGTCGTCCTTGTTCAGCGCCAGCCGGGTGACATAGCCCTCGGCCATCTCCAGATAGCGGGGCCCCTTGACCTTAGTAGCGAACATGGTACCCACCTGAGAGCGCAGTCCCTTCCCCAGATCCTCCAGAGAAGCGCCCACGGATAGGCCACCCTCAGAGAAGGCAGACTGAGACCGGCCATATACGATCTGCTCGAACAGCTGACGCATGGCGGTGTTGATGGCGTCGCACACCAGATCTGTGTTCAGCGCCTCCAGAATGGTCTTGCCGATGAGGATCTCGGAGGCCATGGCGGCAGAATGGGTCATACCGGAGCAGCCGATGGTCTCCACCAGTGCCTCCTCGATAATGCCGTTTTTGATGTTCAGGGTCAGCTTGCAGGCGCCCTGCTGAGGGGCGCACCAGCCGACACCGTGGGTAAAGCCGGAGATATCGGAGATTTCCTTGGCCTGCACCCACCTCCCCTCCTCAGGGATGGGAGCCGGGCCGTGGTAAGCGCCCTTGGCCACCGGACACATATGCTGTACTTCCGCAGTATAGATCATGGTAACGATTCCTTTCTGTGCTGAATTTTTTACCATTGTGGATGGGTTTATCCTTTGGGGTTATTATAGCAAACGCCGGGAGAGATTTCAAGAAGTTCTAAGCAAATATTCCGAACATTCCGTGCATTTTTGCGCCAACGCAGGGAGTCTATCCCTCTCACAGCTTGGTCAGATGGGTCCCGGCGGCCTTGAGCATCAGTTTTTTGGTGCCAATCTTGTCAAAGGCCACTTCCACCAGCGCATCGCCGCCCATGGGCCGGACGCTGAGCACCATACCGTCTCCGAAGGCATTGTGGCGAACGCTGTCGCCGGCCCGCAGCTGCATCAGGGGCGCAGAGGGTGCTGCGGAGCGAGCCCGCACCGACGGAGCGGACGGAGCCGTTGTAGATCGGACCGGCTCCTCCCGACGGGTGCGTACCTGTGACACAGCGGCAGGACGCTGCCACTCCCCCTCCCAGTGGGACGCCGCCTGCTGGGGTTCGGGCTTCCCCAGCCACTCCATATTCTCCTCCGGGATCTCCTTGAGAAAGCGGGAGGGCATAGCGGGGCTGGTACGGCCGTACAGGGTGCGCTGCCGGGTATTGGTGAGGGTTAGCTTCTCCTTGGCACGGGTCATGGCCACGTAGCACAGTCGCCGCTCCTCCTCCATCTCCTCCTCATCCCCCATGGCCCGGTTGCCGGGGAACAGGCCGTCCTCCATGCCCACTACGAACACGCATGGAAACTCCAGCCCCTTGGCGCTGTGCATGGTCATGAGGGTGACGCAGTTGTCGGAGTCCGCCTGACTGTCCAGATCCGTATATAGAGCCACCTCGTCCAAAAAGCCCGCCAGAGTGGGGTTCTCCGGCTCGTTCTCCAGAAAGCCCATGATGCTGGAGGCCAACTCCTGTACGTTCTCCAGCCGGCCCCGGCTCTCCATATCGTCCTTTTCCTGCAGCATCCGCACATAGCCGGTGCGGTCACATACATATTCGTAGAACTCCACCAGCCCCAGATCGGCCACATGGCGGCGCATTTCCTCCATCATATCTGTAAATGCAAGAAGCTTTACAGCGCTTGATTTCAGTTCTGGATAGTCGGATGCGTGGCAGAGGATCTCATAGAGGGGCCTCCCCTCCTCCGTAGCGATCACCTGCGCCTTATCCACCGTGGCGGTGCCGATCTTGCGGGAGGGTACGTTGATGATGCGCCGCAGCCGCAGATCATCGGTGGGGTTGTTGATAACGCACAGATAGGCCAGCATATCCTTGACCTCGGCCCGGTCGAAGAACTTCATGCCGCCGATGATCTTATAGGGGACGCCGTTGCGCTTAAAGGCATACTCCATGGCGTTGGACTGGGCGTTGGTTCGGTAGAGCACAGCGTGTTCCTTCCAGTTGACGCCCCGACGGTAGTTCATCATAATCTGCCCCACTACATAGTTGGCCTCGTCGGACTCATTGAAGCAGGTCTTGACGGTGATGATTTCCCCTTTTCCGTTCTCCGTCCACAGAGTCTTGCCCTTGCGGCCGGTGTTGTGGCGGATAACGGCGTTGGCCCCGTCCAGAATGTTCTGTGTAGAGCGGTAATTCTGCTCCAGACGGATGGTACGGGCGCCGGTATACTGCTTTTCAAAATTCAGGATGTTCTCGATGTTGGCCCCCCGGAAGCGGTAGATGCTCTGATCGTCGTCGCCTACCACGCAGATGTTGCGATGTCCCCCTGCCAGCAGACTAGCCAGCAGATACTGCAAATGGTTGGTGTCCTGATACTCGTCGATGAGGACGTAGCGGAACTTGCGCTGGTAGTAGGCCAGCGTCTCCCTGTCCGTCCGCAGCAGATCCACCGTGTGGAGGATGATATCGTCGAAGTCCAGCGCATTGGCGTCCCGTAGTTTCTGGTTGTAAAGCGCATATACTTTACCGATGCGCTTACGCCGCCAGTCCTGAGATTTTTCTGCCTGAGCGGCAAACTCCTCCGGCAGGATCATATCATCCTTGGAGCGGGAGATGATGGTCTGGATCTCCCGGACGGGAAAGGTCTTTTCATCCAACTCCAATTCCTTGAGAATGTCCTTCAGGAGCCGTTTGGTGTCATCGGTATCGTAGATGGTAAAGCTGCGGTCAAAGCCCAGCTTGTCGATGTCCCTCCGCAGAATCCGCACGCAGGCGGAGTGAAAGGTGGCGGCCCACACATCACGGGACTCCTCCCCCAGCATCCGCTCCAGACGATCCTTCAGCTCATTGGCAGCCTTGTTGGTGAAGGTGATGGCCAGTACCTCCCACGGGCGGGCGGGCTCCACGGCACACAGATAATCCGCCAAGGGCCTCTGCTCCGGATCCGGGTGCCGGACATACTGCTCCAGAAACTCCACCTCATCGTCGGAGATGGGCATGGGGATCTCCTCCGTGTCGCTGCCCCGGCCATAGCGCAGAAGGTTGGCCACCCGGTTGATAAGCACCGTGGTCTTGCCGCTGCCGGCTCCGGCCAGCAGAAGAAGCGGCCCCTCCGTGGAGAGCACCGCCTCCCGCTGCTTGTCGTTGAGATGCTGATAGTTCAGGGCGATGGCCTGCCGCCTTGCCCGAATAAAACGCTGCTGTAATTCATTCATGTATTTTTATCCCCTGCTTGTTGTTTTCTCCTATTTTAATACAAAATCCGGGGCCGGTCAACCTCTCTGCAGAAATATAGAAATTTTGTTCGATTTCCTATTGACAGAAACGGATGTTCGACCTATAATGAGGGTCGAACAAAAGTTTCACAGGAGGTATGTACTATGACGACCTTTGGATTTATTATGATGGTGGTGGGCGTGGCTTTCTTCTCCGGCAGCGCCATTCATGTCATCGACCGGCTGGATCGCCCCCAGCAGCGCCGCCGCACGGTGTAACGGCATGGAGCTGCTGGATAAGCTGGCCATCCTGACGGACGCCGCCAAATACGATGCAGCCTGCACCTCCAGCGGCGTCAGGCGCAGCGCCCGGCCGGGGATGATCGGCAACACCACCTCCTCTATCGCCGGCTGCTGCCACAGCTTCTCCGCCGACGGGCGATGCATCACCCTGCTGAAGGTGTTGATGACCAACAGCTGCGTGTTCGACTGCAAGTACTGCGTCAACCGGCGCAGCAACGATACCCGCCGGGCGGCCTTCACGCCACGGGAGCTGGCGGAGCTGACCATCGGCTTTTACCGCCGCAACTATATCGAGGGGCTGTTCCTCTCCTCCGGCGTGCTGCGAAGCCCGGATTACACCACCGAACGGATGATCGAGTGCCTGCGGATCCTGCGAGAGGAATATCGCTTCAACGGGTATATCCATGCCAAAGCCATCCCCGGCACATCGCCGGAGCTGGTGCAGCGGCTGGGGCTGCTGGCAGACCGGCTCAGCGTTAACATCGAGCTGCCCTCTCAGAAGGGCTTGCAAACGCTGGCTCCGGATAAAAGCAAACAGGCCATTCTGCGGCCCATGGCACAGATTCGGGACCGGGCCAGAGAGAGCAAGGCAGAACTGGTGAAGTCCCGCCACGCCCCGGTGTTTGCCCCGGCCGGACAGAGCACCCAACTCATTGTGGGCGCCACGGCGGACAATGATCGCCATATCCTGCACCTGACCCAGTCTTTGTACGAGAAGTACCGTCTCGAACGAGTGTTCTATTCCGCCTATGTGCCGGTAGTCGAGAACAGTCTGCTGCCCTCCAAGGATACGAAGCCCCCTCTGCTGCGGGAGCACCGCCTGTATCAGGCGGACTGGCTGCTGCGGTTTTACGGCTTCCGGGCCGAGGAGCTGTTGGACGAGCAGCACCCGGACTTCAATCCGCTGGTGGACCCCAAGTGCCACTGGGCCATCGGACATCTGGAACAGTTTCCGCTGGAGATCATGAACGCCGAATACGAGACGCTGCTACGGGTGCCAGGCATCGGCCCGATAAGCGCACGGCGTATCGTCTCGGCCCGCCGCCATAGTACGCTGCGGTTCGAGGACCTGAAAAAACTGGGGGTGGTGCTGAAGAGGGCGCAGTTCTTTATCACCTGCGGCGGCCGAATGCGGCAGGGCCTGCAATTTACCGCCCAGACCCTTCAGCGGCAATTAGAGGCGATGGAGCGAGGGCAGCTGCCGCCGGAAGAGTGCCGGCAGCTGTCACTGTTTGACTCGGCGGGGTGATACGATGGCATGGCAGGATGTGGTCTTTCAATACGACGGCAGCTTCGACGGATTCCTTTGCTGCGTGTTTGAAAGCTATGTACACAAAGAATTCCCCATCGCCTTTTACAGCGATGAGGAGTGTTTTTCCCTGTATTCCGTCCGCAGCATCCTGACGGTGCCGGAGCACGCCCGACGGGTGTACCGGGGCATCTTCAAGCGCTCCAAGCGTGCCGCAGAGCTGCTGCACCGTGCCTTTCTCACCTGTATGGAAGATAAAGAGTTACACCTTTACACCTTTGTCCGCAAGCTGATGGACGAAGGACCGGATTTCCTGAGAAACCAGTCGGATGCGGCCTACTACCCCGTGGCCAAGGCTCTGCGGCACATGAGCGGCGAGTTAGAGAAGCTGCGTGGCTTCATCCGTTTTTCCGAGTACAGTGGCGTGCTGGGAGCGGAAATCGAGCCAAAAAATCGAGTCCTCCCCCTGCTGCGAAACCACTTCTGCAATCGTTATGCCAACGAAGCCTTTTTTATCTACGACAGTACACACAAGGACCTACTGCTATACAGCAGCGGCCGATCCCGAATGATGCGGGTAGACAGCCTGCAGTTGGCCCTGCCCGGTGAGGAGGAGCTTTGCTTCCGAGCCCTATGGAAGCGGTTTTATGAGACGGTGGCCATCAGGGAACGGGAGAATCCCCGCTGCCAGAATACCTTCCTGCCCAAGCGATATCGAGGGACGATGACGGAGTTTCTTCCGCTGGACTATGAAAGGCAGCAGCAAAATCTCCCCTCCTCCCATGATGTAGCAAACGGCGCAATTATCAGAATGATCGATTCAATTGAATTGCCGCCTACCACCAGTTTACCGGAACACTCTATATAGTTTCCGAACAGGTCGTGAGGAAGAGAATCTCCTTCATATGGATAATTTACAGGATACTCGCTCTCTTTTGACGTGGGTACATATTTTGTTGAGATTCGCCCTTACCCTTCGCTGTCAGCAGACATAACAGAATATCTGGCAATTCTTAGCGTGTCAAGGATGGTGCTTATCCCCCGAAAGCAGGTCGCCGAAAACCAGGAATTTCTATTAGTCACTGTAAAGTATTACTATATTACATCCGTTACAAAAAAGTAAGAGGGCATATGCCCTCTTACTTTTTCTCGCATCACTTCATCAGCTTTCCCTGTACCAGCAGCTGGAGAGCCTGCGCCACGTTCTGTACCGGCAGAAGCTCCAGATGCGGCAGTTCTTTCATCTCTTTGACCCGGTGCTCCGGGACGATGCACTGCGTGAAACCCAGTCGCTGCACCTCAGATAGACGCTGCTCCATGTGATTGATAGACCGTATTTCCCCAGACAGCCCCACCTCTCCGATGGCGGCCATATGGCTGGGAACGGGCTTGTCCAGATAGCTGGAGGCGATGGCCACCACAGCGGACAGATCTGCCGCCGGTTCCTCCAGCGTTAGACCGCCGATAATATTCAGGTATGCATCACACTGGGAGACCTTCAGATTCCCCCGCTTCTCCAGCACCGCCAGCAGCATCGCAAAGCGGTTGTAGTCAAAGCCGTTGCTCATGCGCCGGGGATTGGCGGCACTGGCCGGAGCGATGAGAGCCTGCACCTCCGCCAAAACCGGGCGGGCTCCCTCCATAGCGCAGGTGACGCAGGTCCCCGGTGCATCCTTGGGACGGCCCGACAGCAGCATTTCGGAGGGATTCTCCACCTCCTTCAGGCCCCAGTCCATCATTTCAAAGACGCCGATCTCGTTGGTGGCGCCGAAACGGTTCTTGGCTGCCCGCAGGATGCGGTAGGTCATGTGCTGATCGCCCTCGAAGTACAGCACGCAGTCCACCATGTGCTCCAACACCTTGGGACCTGCGATAGAGCCCTCCTTGTTGACGTGGCCGATGACAAATACCGTAATGCCCTGTCCCTTTGCCAGTTGCATCAGGGCCATGGTACAGTCCTTCACCTGCCCCACGCCGCCGGCGGGAGAATCCACCTCTTCATTATACAGCGTCTGGATGGAGTCCACAATGAGCACATCCGGTTTTTCCTCCCGGACACATTCCATGACATTCCCTAAACACGTCTCCGACAAAACATACAGATTTTCGCTCTCCACCCGGAGCCGCTGCGCCCGCAGCTTCAGCTGGCGGGTGGATTCCTCGCCGGAAACGTACAGCACCTTGGAGAACTCTCCCAATTTTTTACAGATCTGGAGCATCAGTGTAGATTTGCCAATACCCGGCGCACCGCCCACCAAGACCAGTGATCCCTTGACGGCGCCGCCCCCCAAAACCCGGTCCAGCTCCCCCATACCCGTCAGGAAGCGGATCTCGTCAGAGGTGCCCAGTTCTGTGATGCGTTCTGCCTTTACAGTTGTGGAAAAAACAGACTTTCTTCCGCTTTTCACCGGCTTATCCGTCTGCTCCACAATGGTATTCCATGCACCACAGGCGGGACAGCGTCCCGACCACTTGGGTGTCTCATTGCCGCACTCCGTGCAGAAAAAAACTGTCTTCGCTTTCATGGATATCCCCTTATTTTTTGTCAATGATTCCCAAAATTCAAGTATCCGGCCACAATGGCCGCCGCCAGACGTTTCTGCTGCTCCGGCTGTCGGAGCAGCTGCGCCTCGTCGGCGTTGGACAGGAAGCCGCACTCCACCAGCACCCCCGGACACGTGATGTGCTTCATGAGGTACACCGAGTCCCCTATGGCCTTGGCGGTCTTTTCGTTTCCGGTATTTACTGTCAGATTCAGCGCCTGCTGGATGGATTGCGCCAGCCCGGCGGCAGGCTCCTGTGGATTACTGAAGACCTGCGCCCCGTGGACAGCGGGGTGCTGGGGCATACTGTTCTGATGGATGCTGAGCATCACCGCATGGGGCAGGGAGTTGATAAGCGCCACACGGTTCTTCAGGTCCGACACCTTCTTCTCCCGCAGGGTCTGGGCCTCCGGAGAATAGATGGCCTCCTCCCCTGTTCGGGTCAATCGGACGCTGCGGCCCAGAAACACCAACAGCCCCTCCGCCTTTCGGACGATCTGCAGGTTGATGCCGCTCTCCGGCACGCCATCCGGGGACACGGCACCGCCGTCCTCCCCGCCGTGTCCGGCATCCAGCACGATGACCGTCCCCGGTGAGGATATCTCTCCGCCGACCGCAGTGGGCCGGGTTTGCCGTCCGGTCAGCAGAAGTGTCAGCAGCAGGGTCGCCAGCGTTACCAGAATGCTCCACAGGAGCCGCCTGTGCCGCAGCCACAGTACCATGGCTCTCACCCCCTCCGGCACACTCTATGCGCCGTCGGGGTGCTCTATGCTGGGATTATACCATACCCATGCCGAGGATGCAAACCCCAGCGCCTTGCAAAATCCCCACAGCATGGTATAATAGCTGCAGAGCGGCGGCGACGCCGTGCTATTTTGCGAGGTGAGACCATGCCCATCGACTACCGGCAGGAGGCCCCCCAGCTGCTGCTGGACTTTCTGTCCTACCATGAGACCATTAAGGCCCACTCCCAGCGGACTGTGGACGAGTATTTTCTGGATCTGCGGAATTTTTTCCGCTACCTGAAGCAGACCCGTGACCCGGCTCTGCGGGATGTCCCTATGGATCAGGTCAGCATCCGGGATGTGGATCGGGACCTCATCGCCTCGGTGACGCTGACGGATATCTACGGCTATATGACCTACCTCAGTCGGGATCGGGTGCTGCACCAGAATAGCCAGCGCTCTGAAAAGGGACTCAACGCCGCCTCCCGTGCCAGAAAGCTGGCCACCATTCGCTCCTTTTACGGCTATCTCTGCAACAAGGTCCATGTGCTGGAGGAGAATCCCGTGAAGGATATGGACTCGCCCAAGCTGAAAAAGACCCTGCCCCGCTATCTGACACTGGAGGAGAGCATGGCCCTTTTAGACAGCGTAGACGGCCCTAATCGGGAGCGGGATTACTGTATTTTAACGCTGTTTCTCAACTGCGGTCTGCGAATCTCCGAGCTGATCGGCCTGAACCGCAGTGACATTCAAGGAGAGGCCCTCCACGTGCTGGGCAAGGGCAACAAGGTCCGCATCGTCTACCTCAATGAGGCGTGTCAGGCGGCTCTGGAGCAGTATCTGGCGGTGCGGCGACCCATCACCGGCAGGGACGAGGACGCCCTGTTCCTCTCCCAGCAGAACCGACGCATCAGCCGCTCCATGGTTCATGCGCTGGTGAAGCGGCATCTGCTGGAGGCAGGGCTGGACAGCACCCACTACTCCTCCCACAAGCTGCGCCACACGGCAGCGACCCTGATGCTGCAAAACGGCGTGGATGTCAAGGCCGTGCAGGAGGTGCTGGGCCATGAGCACCTGAACACCACCGAAATCTACACCCACATCGACAACGAGGCCCTACGGGTGGCGGCCCGTGCCAATCCCCTGTCACGGGTGAAGCCCAAGGGCAAGATAGACGAGTGATCCGCCGGATTTTTCCCGCAGATTCATTGACTTTACCGTCCAAATGCTATATGCTAAAAGAAATATGATGAGATGGAGGTTACCCATGAATACGGCAGAACTTTCCTGCATTTGTAAACAGGTGCGCCGGGACATCATCAACATGACGGCCAACGCCGGCAGCGGCCACCCCGGCGGCTCCCTGTCCGCCACAGAGCTGATGACCACCCTGTTCTTCCGACAGATGCGTATCGACCCCAAAAATCCCAAGGACCCCAACCGTGATCGCTTCGTTCTCAGCAAGGGCCATTCCGCCCCCTGCTATTATGCGGTGCTGGCGGAGCGTGGCTTCATCAGCCGGGACGAGTTCACCAACTTCCGCCAGCTCCACAGTATCCTGCAGGGGCATCCCGATTGTAAAAAGGTTCCGGGCGTGGACGCCTCCACCGGCTCTCTGGGACAGGGCTGCTCCATCGCTGTTGGTATGGCGCTGGGTGCCAAGCATCAGGGACAGGACGTGAAGGTCTACACGCTGCTGGGCGACGGCGAGTGTCAGGAGGGACAGATCTGGGAGGCATTCATGTCCGCTGCCCACTATAAGCTGGACAACCTGACGGTCATTATCGACAACAACGGGCTGCAGATCGACGGGCGCAACGACGAGGTCATGTCTCTGGGCGATCTGCCTGCCAAGCTGCGGGCCTTCGGCTTCGATCTCCACGAGATCGATGGTCACAATCTGGATGCCATTGCCGCAGCGCTGGACGCTCCCACGGCCCCCGGCAAGCCCAAGTGCATCCTGGCCCACACCGTGAAGGGTAAGGGCGTTTCCTTTATGGAGGATCAGGTGGGCTGGCACGGCAAGGCTCCCAACGAGGAGCAGCGCCAGCAGGCTTTGAAGGAATTGGAGGACTGAGAGCATGAGTGAAAAAATCGCCACCCGTGAAGCCTACGGCAAGGCGCTGGTAGAGCTGGGCGCTTCCAACGATAAGATCGTGGTGCTGGATGCTGATCTGGCCGGGGCTACCATGACCAAATTTTTCAAGGCGGCCTATCCCGACCGCTTCTTCGACTGCGGCATTGCCGAGTGCAACATGATGGATGTGGCGGCAGGCCTGTCCACCATGGGGCTCATTCCCTTCTGCTCCACCTTTGCTATGTTTGGCGCAGGCCGGGCCTATGAGCAGATCCGCAACTCCATCGCCTACCCCCGTTTCAATGTGAAGATCTGCTGCTCCCACGCCGGCGTGTCCGTGGGCGAGGACGGCGGTAGCCACCAGTCCATCGAGGATATCGGCCTTATGCGGATGATCCCCGGCATGACTGTCATCGTCCCTGCCGACGGCAACGAGGCCCGAAAGGCCACCTTCGCTCTGGCTCAAATGGAGGGTCCCGCCTATCTGCGGACCGCCCGGCTTGCCTCCCCTGTTTTCGAGCAGGACTATCCCTTCGAGATCGGCAAAGCCAACGTCCTCCGGGAGGGTAAGGATGCTGCGGTGTTCGCCTGTGGCCTGATGGTCAGCGAGACGCTGGAGGCGGCGGAGCTGCTGGCCGCAGAGGGCATTCATATCTCTGTCATCAACGTTCACACCATCAAACCCATCGACGCCGCCTGCGTCACGAAGTACGCACAGAAGTGCGGCAACGTGGTGACGGTGGAGGAACACAGCGTCATCGGCGGTCTGGGCGATGCCGTGGCGGACGTCCTCATGGGCAAGGTGAACTGTAAATTCCGCAAGATCGGCATCAACGACTGCTTCGGCCAGTCCGGCAAGGCCAAGGATGTGCTGCGGGAGTACGGCCTCACCGCCGACCAGATCGCAGCCAAGATCAAGGAGACTCTGTAAAGCGCATTCGGATATACGAAGGCATCCCCGGCAAATGGGCGGGGGTCGTAAGAAAGTAATATCGTATTTTTGCAGAAACGGCATGGCTTCGGTCATGCCGTTTCCTGTTTCAGCAGTTCTTCCACCGGGATGAAGCCCACAAGGTCATAGGAAATGCGGATGTTCTGCCGCCGCTTTCCGCTGTTCTTGTCCGGGGCTTCAATGTAGATCGCCTTGACAAGTTCCCGCAGAGCGTAAGGGGTAAGCTCGTCCAAATCCTCGTATTTGTGTACCCGTTGGATGAACTGTTCCAAATTCTCAATTTGTCGTTCCTGTACTTCGATTTCCTGCTGTAAGCTCTGGATTTCCACTTTGAGCTGCGTCTGCTCGTCCTCGTAAGTCCTGCTCATCATGGAAAACCGTTCATCCGTAATACGCCCAGCCACGTTGTCCTCATAGATACGGATAAACAGACGGTCAAGTTCCGTCAATCGCTTTTCGGCCTGTGCCAGCCGTTTTCTGTGTCCGCGGATGGCTTCCTCACTGGACAGCCGGAGCTTTTGCTCCATGACCTCCCGGAAGTGCTTCTCATACCGTGTCACATAGAAGATGACCGCTTTCATGTGCATCCAGACCAGTTCCTCCAAAACAACCGCACGGATGAAGTGCGCCGAACAGCTTCCCGTGTTGCTTCGGTAGTTGGCGCATACAAAATGATCCTGCCGCTTCTCAAAGTAATTGGTGGTACAGTACCGCATTTTCGCTCCGCAGTCGGCACAGTAGACCATGCCGGAGAACAGACTGCTCTTTCCTGTTTTCGTCCTTCGGTGGCGCTGCTGCCGAATCTCCTGAACCTTGTCAAAGACTTCCTGCTCGATGATCGCCGGATGGGTGTCGTAGAAAACCGCCTGATTTTCAAGGGGCGTTTCCCGCTGCTTCTTGTCCCAGATCGAATTGGTGTAGGTCTTGAAATTGACCGTACAGCCTGTGTATTCCCGCCGTTCCAGAATGTGGACAACGGTATTGGTGTTCCAATGGTAGGGATTAGCGGTTTCCGGGCTTGGAGTCTTGATGCCGATCTGCCGCTTATATGCGGTGGGATTCAGAACCTTTTCCTCCTGCAAGAGCTTGGCGATCTGCATCGGTCCCCGTCCTTCCATGCACAGCTTGAAGATTCGCTTCACTACCACAGCCGCCGCTTCGTCTACGATCCACTTGGTTTTGTCCTCCGGGTCTTTGCGATAACCGAACGGAACATTGGTTGTCAGAGGTACGCCACGCTCGCCCTTTGCTTTCTGCACAGCCCGGATTTTACGGCTGGTATCCTTGGCGAAAAACTCGTTGAACCAGTTTTTGATTCCGGCAATATCGCTGTCTGTGCTGTTGGGATCGATGGTGTCAAAATGGTCGTTGATGGCAATATACCGCACATTGTATTTCGGGAAAGTGAAATTGATATAAAGCCCGGTCAGCGAGGAATTTCGTCCCAGCCGTGATAGGTCTTTCGTACAGCAGACTGCCACTCTGCCTGCTTCGACTTCTGCAAGCATAGCTTGAAAGCCGGGACGGTCATAGTTCGTGCCGCTGTATCCGTCGTCCACGAAAAAGGTCGGGTTAGGAAAGCGATTCTCTTTAGCGTACTGGAGCAGGATCATTTTTTGATTCTGTATGGAGTCCGATTCATCCTCTTTGCCGCCGTTTTTATTCATATCCTCTACGGAAAGGCGACAATAGAGTGCGGTGATTTTGTCAGTTGCCCGTAACATTTCTGTTTCCTCCTTCAAAGGGGCAACTGCCAGTACAGGATTGGTTGCTTCTATTGTACCAAGAGTCTGTGAATTTGTCATTCGGAATCCTCCAACTTTTCTGTAAACTTTTCAGCCATAATGCGCTCCATTTTTCTGTCCAGCGTTTCTGTCCCGTCATAGCTGCCTGTGACGGAGTAGATCGTGCCACCAATCTCTTTCTGTAAAGTGAACTCCGGCAGCCAGAAAGCGGATGGATTTTTCACGCAAATGTGTCCGTCCTCATCAAACCAGAAATTGAGTTTGGGATGGTTGGGCGGCAACGGTGCGGGCTTGAAATAGGGATCGGGGTTAGAGAAGTAATATTCCTCCGGCTCGGTGTGTTCCTGCTGTTCCCATTCCTCGATTTCCTCCAAAAGTTCCGGGTCGAGTAGGTGTTCAAATTGCGATTTCTGTTTCATAAGTACCTCCTGATTTTGTGTAAAGATTAGTGTTCGATTTCTTGCTTTTTCTGCCGCACAGCGGAGTTCTGGCGCTCCTGTTCATGTTGCACCTCATAGATGCTGTAATGGATGGCCCAGAGCTTTTTTGTGTCGGCATACAGGGGCGTAAGCTCCGTCTGCAAATCCCTGTACTCCGTTTCCAGACGGGCCTTTTCCGCACGCCATGAGGCAGCGGGCAGCTTGCCGTCCACCACCTGTCCTTTCAGTTTGCGCTCAGCCATGTAGAATAGGCGAAGCGTATCGTCATGCTCGGACTTATACTTCCGGCGGGATTTTTCAAAGCGGATGGTGTTCAGCTTGTCGGCAACGGGCTTTCCAGCTTTGTAGTAATCCGCCATGCGAAGCAGCTCGTCCAGTTCCTTGATGCGGGCCTGTTTCCCGAATGCAGACTTTTTCAGTGTGTCGATATTGTCCTGCATGGTATGCAGAGCCGTGTCCAGATCGTCAGCGGTGTAGAGGTGTTTGGATTCCAGAAAACTGACGGCTTCTGAGAATTTTTTCAGATTGGCAATCTTGGCCTTGCTGCTGTATGCGCCCTTGTTGCGATTGTCGTAATAGGCAGACAGCAGTTCCACCAGCGTGGGCGGTTGGGGCTTGGACAACTCAGCTTTCACTTCTTTGAGCCAGTCGATCAGGGCAACGATTTTCTGTTTTGCCTCCCGGAGCATGGCGTTGGTTTTCCTGATCCAGCGGTTGAGATCACCTTTGTCGGTGCGAATGCCCTTGGCCTCCATCGCCCGGACAGTCGGCCCCTCATGCTGGGTGGGGATCTGCTCTACGCCTTGGCGCTCATAGCTGCGGTGGTCGATGCGGCAATCCAATTCCTTTTCCGCAAACTTCTGATTGCACAGATCAGCCCATGCTTGCCGCCAATGCTCTAAGGTGTCGGGACTGCCCCAGTCGGTTGTGGGTACGGCGTTAAACACATAGTTTCCTGCTTCGTCACGGATGCGGTTGCCATGCTCGTCAAGCAGATATTCCCGCCGCTGCTTGTTGCCCCATCTGCCGTGTTCATCCAGAGGACGGATAGGACACATGACATGGAAGTGGGGATTGGAAATGCCGCCGTCCTCCTTGTCGGGAGAATGAACGGCAAAGTCCACCACCATGCCCCGGCTCACAAACTGATCCAACAAAAATTGCCTTGCAAGCTCGATGTTCTCCTGCATGGAAAACTCGTTCTGCAAAGCAATGTCAAAGCTGTATGCAAGCTGCGCTTTCTTTCCCCGTTCCGCTTTCTCTACTTCGTTCCAGAGCGTTTCCCGATCAGAGAAAGAGGGCGGGGCATGGGGTGGCAGCAGGATTTCCGAACAGATCACGCCGCCCTTTTTGGTGTAGTCGCTGTCCTCGCCGTAGTATTCGCTGTGCAGCTTTTCGCCAGAGCGATAGGCGGCAGACGCAATAGCGGATTGTCCTGCGCTGCGCTTGATTTGCGTCACATGAAAATGATAGAGTGCGATACTCAACACCTCTCTTTCTGTTCTGCCTGGTTGTGTTCGTTGACCGCTTCCATAAGCAAGCCCTTGACCTCCGGGGCGGCAAAGGCTTTTTCCGCAAAGGCGTAAAATTCGGTTTCGGTCAAAACCCTTGTCAGCGATGCAATGCTTTCAATAGCTGCTCCACGGGTGATAAGATGATGTGCCCGCTTGCGCCGATCTCCCTTTTCGTAGTAGGCGGCACGGTTTTCAAGTTGCTGCTGTTTGTGCCGGAGCTGGGTAAGCTGGCGTTCATTGGCGGCGAGCTCGGCTTTCAGTTCGGGGATGGTTTTCTGTTTTGCCATAGTGCATAACCTCCTTGATTTTGGTGTGGGGATATAAAAAGACCGCCTACCGAAAATCGGCAAACGGTCATGGGTACGTATTCAAAACTTTGCGAGTGGTGCTGTTTGCGTCAGCAAATTGCGCCACTCGTAAAGTACGCAGGGATAGCCGCAAAGCGGCGCAAGGGGTGCAGCCCCTTGTTCGCTCCGTAGGACGCACGATACAGGGCTT
>OLSP01002305.1_pt1 | contig 15640 bp, 17 predicted proteins | sample 1672941 | NCBI WGS metagenome assembly OLSP01 (sample SAMEA3136739, study PRJEB25190) | human gut metagenome | reverse complement strand
ACCACTACGCACTCAACGAGCGAAAGCACCCACGAGACGCAAAGCTTTTCTACGGAATTACTGAAAACAAAAAAAGTGCCAACGAGCACTTGACACAAACCACATATGAAATAAAAATGGCTTGTATCAAACATTTCTGCTATAATATTCTCAAAGGGGGTTTTATCATGCCATCGGAAAAAGAAGAATTTGTAACCAAACAATATGTCCCTATGGGTGAGCCAATCGTGCAGAATGATCACACGATTATTTACCATGTGAAATGTCTTTGTGAGCCGGGCAAACCGGACGGCATTTTGAAAATGTACCGCCAGCAGAACCGCGAAGCACTTTACAAACGGTTGTATCAGCTTGATTACAGCGAGTGGCCGCACATTTATAATGTGAAATATTTTGATGGAAATACATTAGTCGTAGAAAAATACTTAGAGGGAAATACATTGGAAGAACTTCTAAAACAGAACAAGGAAAATAACACCGTTTTTTCCGAAGAAGAAGCCTACCGGATTATGAATAAACTCTGCGAATGTATTGCAGGATTACTGCGCCCGGATCCGCCAATTATTCATTCTGATATCAAACCAAGTAACATTTTTATCACCTCAGCGGGCGCTGTAAAACTGCTTGATTTTGTCAATAATAAAACACCAAAAAGAAAACACGAAAAGAAACTTATTTCTCTGCTTGGCATGATTTTTCACCGAATGCTCACAGGCAGCGCACCTGTAAATAAAAAATGCACTTACGAAGGACGATACGAATCTGTCATCCGTAAGTGCTTAGAGAAAAATCCTGAGCAGCGCTACCAAAGCATTTCCGAGCTGAAAGAAGACCTCAAAGAGGTAAAAGAACGTGCTCCTAAAGATATTGTTTCAAAAACGGCCGGAATTCCTTATGCGCTGACGTTTCCTTTTCAAGGAGCCATTCTTGCCTTTGAGTGGATTCTTATCTGCTTCTTTTTGAAAAAGGAGCAGACATCTGCTATGTGTCTGTTTACTATTGCTTTTTTCATTCATTTTGTACTTTTTTTAGCAAGACGCCATGCCTTTTTTCAAAAGCGAAACATTCAAATCAGCACCGCACGCAAAGCCCTCCCGTTGCTGATTCTTGCTCTTGTGCTCGCTTTGCTGTCACAGATTGTTCCTTTCTTAATTTTTTAATGAGAACACATTTACTCGACCAGTTTACTTTCTTTCATGGCAATTACTCGGTCAACCGGATATTTACAGCTCTTGTAATAACTGGATGAAAATAGGGCATATGTGTATGTTCCATACACTGCTGCACCTTTAACCATCGGCGGCATCGTCGTCACCTTCATCGCCGTATTTTTAAGAACCTTTCCATTACTTTTTGGCGAAGTAAAGGACGGTTTATAGGTACGAAGCTGTGAAATATAACCACTTTTTGCCTTTTTCGTGCGGTAACTTCTCGTCAAAATCATCGTACCTGCCGAATCAAACGTGATTCCCTGAGTTTTGCTTGGTACATCCATGGTATAAGCCGGTGAAAGAGAAGGCAGTGTTGCCTTATTATTAATCTGGTAGCCCTTCATCGTCGATGTTGCCTGACGGAATGTTCCAATCCATAATACATTGTTGTAATATCCCATAAAGGACGCTGTTGAATCCAGTGTCAAAACACTTTTATATGCCGCCAATTCTGTATAAGAAGTTCCCGCATTTACTGCATTTGTCACAACAGAATATGGAAAACTGGCAACCGCCTTTCCTTTAGAAATCCATACATTCGTTCCATCATAGGCAATTCCACCCACTTTTGCTTTACTTGGTAAAACAATGGTTGTAATATATGATTTTGATGAGCGGCTTACAACATAAACCACTGAATTCAGCTCTTTTTTGTAATCATATGCCGTAATGAGGAAATAACTGCCTGCCAAACATAATCCCTGAGGTACCATCGTTGTACAGGAAAATCCGGCAACATTTGTCGTCTTCATGCCCGGTATTGCAAAACTTTTGTTATAATTCATGGCACTTCTCATTTTTTTGTATGTCTTATAAGCCGGTGATTTCGTAAACGCAGCCTTTGTGCTGTATTTCTTGGCCCCCTTTGATGTCGCGGATACCGCAGCCGTCTTAGCAGAAACCGCTGTGGATAACTTACCTTCAATTTGTGTTCCTGACACCTCGCAGTATGCAGCCACACGATAATAATATGTCGTGTTCTGTGGCAGAGACTTAATCAAATACCTAACCGTATCTGTCCCTTTCACAACAGCCGTCTGCTGATATACGGATTCGGAGGATTTACGAGAATAAATATAATAACCACTCGCTCCTGTCACCTTGTTCCACGAAAGCATAACTCGGTTTGAACCACCTCTTGCCGTCACTGTCGGCGCATCCAATTCATATAATGTCGGATTCACTGTGGCTGTTGCAGTTGGGGTCGCACTTGCTGTTGCAGTTGGAGTCGGCGTCGCAACCGAAGCAGCACCTCCGCTAGCTGCTCCCGTGGTACCGGTTCCTCCCTGTTTTTCTGTGTTAGCCGCTGCCTGCATAGGCACCATCGTAACAAAAAGTGCCAATGTAAGACAGCCGGCAATGTATTTCATCCATGTTTTCTTCTTCATGTATGTAGCCTCCCTTAAATTTGATGACCTCACTATAACGCAAGAATTTGTCAGGCAAATGAAAAAACAATGTCACTTTTTTGGCATTTTTCAAAGAAATGTTGTGATATCGAAAAAAATCCGCTATACTCAAAAAGAAAAATTTGTTTTAACGGCGTTACCGATTATAAGAAATGAGGATATACAATGACAGATAAAGATTTATGCATAGAAACCGAAGAAATACAGACTGACGGCAAAGATACCTATTACTGCCATCGTTACGAACCGACACCTTATGAAGTTTTAGATGAGTTATTCACTTTTTACACACCGGAAAAAACGGATGTATTCGTTGACTACGGATGCGGCATGGGACGTTTGAACTTTTATATAGAAAAGCGGTACTCTCTTAGTTCTACAGGCGTAGAGTATTCGCCTGTTTATTATAAAAAAGCTCTGGAAAACAAAAAAACATATAACGGAAACAAAGACAAGATACACTTCGTAAATTGTAAAGCCGAAGATTATCTTGTCTCAAAAGAAGAAAATGTTTTTTACTTTTTTAATCCGTTTTCTCCGGAAATTTTTCACGCTGTTATTAACCGTATCTTGGATTCGTTTGAAAAATATCCAAGAACCATCACACTCATTCTCTACTATCCGGAAGATGACACTGTTTTTTATTTGGAGCGTCATACAACATTTGAGCGGATAGACGAAATTGCTGCCTCCGATGCCGTTTACAAAGACCGCAGAGAACGATTTTGCCTTTATCGGATTACTATCTAGGAATCTGCCCCTTCTGCCGGACTGCAGTAACGCTCCCAAGACGCTTCCGATTTTTCAAACACAACACAGAACCAGTATGTGTCAACTTCCTCTTCGTCTTCTTCCTGTGGCACATCAATGCCAAACTCGGCACTTTTTCTGCCATCAATTTCACCGAGAACAACCGTAAACACCGTTCCTTTTTCAAAACGGGATACTACCGATTCCACCGCCGGCTCCGGCACATCTTCATCCGGAATTTCTCTTTGTAGATTTCCGTCTGCATCATAATATTTCATGCCCTCTTTTACAAGACGTTTCATTTGCGCCTGCAAAAGCGTAAGCGTTATTTCTCCACAATACATATCCTGAAATCTGCCATTCTGCGAATTTCCGGCTTTTATAGTCGCACCGCCAAAAGTAAATGTTACCTCATCCGTACTCATCTGAAAAGAAACAATCGGCGAGTCATCAAAAGATAACTGCTCAAATTCATCCACACATCGAAACTTCATATTGCTTTCCTCCATTTATTATCCTGCCTCTTAGTATACCCAATTTTTTCTCACTTGACAAGTTGGTTTATATATTATAAACTCAACTTAGTTTATGGTTTATAAACCAACAAAATAATAAAGGGGGATACATATTTATGAAAGGAAATGTTATGTCGGAGAGCGAATTAGCATTTGCCCGCATTGTATGGGAAAATGCACCACTTCCTTCCGGTGAACTGGTATTTCGCTGCAAGGAAGAACTCGGATGGAAAAAGCCGACCACTTACACCGTTTTGAGGAACCTCTGTCAGGCAGGTATCTTTGAAAATAAACAAGCCGTGGTGTCTGTGCTTGTTTCCGAAGAAGATTATTTGGCAAGAGAAAGCGAACTAATTGTAAATGAGCGTTTCGGTGCCTCTATTTCACATTTTGTCACCGCTTTTGCCACAAAAACAAAATTAGATAAAGAACAGATTCAGGCGTTACAGGATTTTATTGACCACTGTGAAGAATAAAACGGGAGCAGCAAATCTGCTCCCTTTGTCTTGATACATTATTATATGGGAAAATCAAAAAGTAATTATTATCTCTGTACACGACCGGAGCCATCGCCACCAGCTAGTTTCAAAACTTCATCCATGGAAACCATGTTGTAATCTCCTTCGATGGAGTGTTTCAAACAAGAAGCAGCTACAGCAAACTCGATTGTTTCCTGTGGACCATACTCGTTCAGGCAGGCACAAATCAAACCGCCGCCAAAACTGTCGCCACCGCCTACACGGTCAACAATATGCATTTTATATTTCTTGCTGAAGTAATAATCTTTTCCATCATACAACATAGCGGACCAATTATTATCATTTGCAGAAATGGACTCACGGAGAGTAATTGCAACTTTCTCAAATCCAAAACGGTCTGCCAACTGTTTGGCAACATCTTTGTAACCCTCACGGTTTACTGTACCTGTTGTAACATCTGTACCTTTGGAAGTAATACCAAATACATCTGCGGCATCCTCTTCATTAGCGATACATACATCAACATACTGGCAAAGTTCAGCCATCACCTTACCTGCTTTTTCTTTACTCCACAATTTATTGCGGTAGTTCAAATCACAGGAAATCGTAACACCTGCTTCTTTTGCAGCTTTACAAGCCTCTAAACAAATCTCAGCAACTTCATCATTCAGTGCAGGAGTAATTCCGGTAAAATGGAACCACGAAACACCTTCAAAAATTTTCTTCCAGTCAAAATCCGATTTAGAAGCTGTTGCAATGGAAGAACCAGCACGGTCATAAATAACTTTGGATGGTCTCTGGGAAGCACCTTTTTCCAAATAGTAAATACCGACACGGTCACCACCACGCACAATATCTGTTGTGTCAACACCATATTTTCTCAAAGAATTTACAGCAGCCTGACCAATCTCATGTGTAGGAAGTTTTGAAACAAATTTTGCATCCAAACCATAGTTTGCAAGAGAAACTGCAACGTTTGCCTCACCACCGCCAAAAGTTGCACCAAGTGTATCTGCCTGTACAAAACGATAATATCCTTCCGGTGCCAGTCTCAACATCAATTCACCAAATGTAACTACTTTCTTTGCCATTTTCATTCATCCTCCAAAATTCTTTTTAATAATTAACCGCGGATTTTCTTTACCAATGCGGCTGCATCAGCGGTCATTTTCTGAATCTCATCAAATTTACCGGCTTTTACCAAATCACCTTTTACCATCCAGCTTCCACCGCATGCTAAAATGCGGTCATACTCAAGGTACTCTTCTACATTATTCAAATTAATACCACCGGTCGGCATAAACTGAAGCATTGTATAAGGAGCTGCAACTGCCTTAATCATCTTCAAACCGCCTGCCGGCTCAGCAGGGAAGAATTTTACGACGTCAAGTCCCATCTCAATCGCCTGCTCCATCTCACTTGGTGTCTGTGTACCAGGTGTAACCGGAATGTCACGGTCGATACAATACTTTACAACTTTCGGATTAAATCCTGGACTTACAATAAATTTAGCACCGGCAGCAACCGCACGATCTACCTGCTCAGTTGTCAAAACAGTTCCTGCACCAACAAGCATTTCCGGATATTTCTCAGAAATGATACGAATCGACTCTTCTGCTGCTTCGGTACGGAATGTAACCTCTGCACAAGGAAGTCCGCCCTCGCACAATGCTTTTGCCAATGGCTCTGCATCCTTTGCGTCATCAAGTACAACAACCGGAACAATACCAATTTTTTTGATTTCTTCTAAAACCTTTTCAAAATCACCGCCATTTGCAGCTGCGTCATAACAGCTGTAAAGAAGATCTGTTACCTTCGTGTCCCCGTCAAATCTCTTACCTGGTGCAGAAGGAACAACAAAACGTCTGCTCTCTTCACTTCTGATAATATCTCCGACTTTTTCAAACTGCTCCGCATTTGCAAGGGAGCTTCCGCCAAACTTTACAACTTTTCTCATAATCCTTATGCTCCTCAAAAACTTTTTCTCCATTTTATGAAAAAATTCGACTTTTTGCAAGGGTTTTTTCGATTTAATTCGTGAAAGTGTTAAATACCTCCAATACCCGCAGCTGTTCTCCATCTACTTTAAAATGAATATCCCAGGATCCAAAAGACATTCCGTATTTTCTTTCAGGGTCCTTCTGATACCCAGGTCTTGGATCGTTTGCAAGGACAGCAAGAAGCGCTTCTCTTTTTTCCACTGGAATCTTCTTCAAAAGCTCTTCCGGAAACTCTACTTTCAGCTTATGATCCTGAATCTGGTCGGTAAATCCGCCTGCTGCTTCCGGATGGCTGTCCACGTAAGCCAGATAGGGCTTTATATCATAAATAGGTGTTCCGTCCATAAGATCCGCTCCTGATACATGAAGCACCGGTCCATACTTTTCAGAAAACTCTACGCTCTCCAGCCTTACACTGGAAAGTCCTATGGGATTTGGACGAAAAGGAGACCTTGTAGCAAAAACGCCCATTCTGACGTTTCCCCCAAGTCTTGGAGGACGCACTGTAGGAGACCACTCCTTGCGGACAGCCTGTGAAAATTCCCAGATCAGCCAGATATGGGTATACTCTTCCAGCCCTCGAAATGCCTTATGGTTCCGATATTCCGGTTCAAAAATAATATCCGCCTTTAGTTCCTGTATTCTGCCGCTCTGATGGGGAATTCCAAATTTCGTTGGAAAATCACTTCTGATATGAGCAATTACTTTCATTTCCATTGTTTATTATACCTTTATCAATCTTTATGTGTGCTCCTATAAACCCGCAGATATCATCTATAAACAGCGAACCTCTATTCCTCATGTCCGCCGCTTTTTTCTTCCTCCTTGATTTCCCAGTGAAGCAGGAACGTAAGAGCTGCACGAAGAGCAATAATTCCGGCTACAATTCCGATTTCCTTCCACTCACGTACCACTACAGTACGTAGAATCTCACTTCCCATTTTAAATTCCAGTCCCATGGCAAGTCCCCTCGCCAGATAGACACCAGTATCTCCGGCATGTTTCAGCCACTTGATAAATCCGGTAATTCCACTCCAGATAATAATGGCAACTCCAATAAACTCAAAAATTACAATGGCGAAACCAGCAATATTCTCCAGAACCCACTCCATAATTCCAGTTATGGTCGTCATCATAGGTACCTCCTTTTTCCTGCTGACAGGATACCTTTTCTTACAGAATATATTTTCATTGCTACACAGCCTGTAAACAGCAACAGTTTCTTATTTTTGCTCCAGCCAGGTCACCACTTCTGTGTGATCTGTAAAACAAAACATTTCCACAGGCTGGATTTCTTTAACTATATAATTTTTTCTCGTAAGGAAATTAAGGTCTCTTGCAAGTGTTTCCGGGTTACAGGAAATGTAAACAATTTTCTTCGGAGAGAGTTTTATTACGGAATTCAGGAATTTCTCGCTGCTGCCTGAGCGGGGAGGATCCATAAATACCACATCTGCCTTTTCACCAGCTTCTGCCATTGCCTCCATAAATTCACCGGCATCACCCTGGCGGAAAGATATGTTTACCACCTTATTCTCTCTTGCATTGATCCTTGCATCCCTGACTGCATCTTTATTCAGTTCCACTCCGACCACTTCTCTTGCCTTACCAGAAGCTACCAGACCAATGGTGCCAATTCCACAATATGCATCAATGACTTTTTCTTTCCCTGTCAGCCCTGCAAATTCCACAGCTTTTCCATAAAGAATTTCGGTCTGCACTGAATTTACCTGATAGAAGGATTTTGGTGAAATACGGAAGGATTTTCCACAAAGGGTATCACGGATAAATCCCTTACCATAAAGTACGATTTCCCGCTCGCCAAGAACCATGCTTGTATTTTTGTCATTAATATTTAATACCACAGTACTGATCTCTGGATGAACTTTTCTTAATGCCTTCACAAAGTTATTCTTGGATGGAAAAATAGGAGAGGCGACCACCAGTACTACCATTACCTCACCTGTAGAAAAGCCACGACGCACCAGTACATGGCGCAGAAGTCCATATCCGGTATCCTCATCATATGTTTTGATCTTAAAAGACTTCAGCATTCCCCGAATGGTACGGATGATTTCCTGACTCTTCTTATCCTCAATCAGACACTGTTCAATAGAAACCACTCTGTGGGTACCAGCCTCATAAATTCCAGAAATAATATTTCCCTTCCGGTCACGGTCAAATACAGCATGAACTTTATTCCGGTAAAAATAAGGATCTTTCATTCCAATTACCGGCTTCACATTCCCAAACTTCTTCAAAAGCCCCTGTACCTGATTTTGTTTCTTTTTAAGCTGTGCGGAATAAGGCACACCCTGATACTGGCACCCACCGCACTTTTTTGCGTATGGACAGACTGTCTGTGTTTTTTTCTCTTCCATAAATTCTCCCTTATCTTTATTTTGCTTTTCGTTCTTCATAATATCTAACTAGAGCGTGCTCTAGCTTCAGCGCCGCCAACGCACTAAAAGTGCCTACAAGGGCTCCAGCCAGCACATCTGTAGGATAGTGTACTCCCACGTACAATCGGGACAAAGCGATCAGTACTGCCAGGACCATGGCTGCTTTTCCCCATTTTCCAGGAAAGGCTTTATAATATACGCCTGCACAGGCAAAAGATGCGCAGGTATGACCTGATGGAAAAGAATAGTCCTTCAGCCTGGCAACCAGAGGCACAAGTCCCTCCACAGAATCATAAGGTCTTATACGCGCTACCAGATCCTTAAGGCATAAATTCGTAACCACTGCCCCTATAGCTAGTGCCAGAAGTGCGGTTACACCTGCCTTTCTTGTCTTCTTTGGAAAAAGAAAGAGCAGCCCCAAAACAATCCAGAACCAGCCTCCGTCTCCTAGAAAGGTAATTCCCTTCCACAGCCAGGTAAACAGATCACTTCTTAAATACTGCTGTATAAAAAGCAGAATCTGTGCATCAATATTATGTATCCATTCAAGCAATTCCACTTATCCTCCACCCGCTTTCAATTCTGATTGCTGTCTATATATTTCTATAATTTATTTTTATAATGGTTCAGCAGACAGTGTGTAACTGCAAAGGAACTCAACAGCTGCTTTTATTTCGTTATTATAGCGTAAAAGACGGTTCGTGTGGTGCGAACCGTCTTAATTCTTTTTAATTCTTATTCACCTGCGTGATACAGGATCTGCTGAAGATATTGCCGATTCTGCTCAAGATCAGGAACCAGAACCTGCATGCCGTCAATCGTCTGAGGTGTGTAGGCTCCATCCTCCGGAATCCGGTATGATGCAATTTCATCTGTACCGATGTTCATCACATCCATGGCATATCCGGTTATATCCCACAAAGAAAGATCCGTAGTAACCATTGGAAGAACATCCTTAACCAGACCTGCAATATCAAAAACTCCCAGATCTTTTATCTTGGCAAAAGCAGCCATAAGTACTTCCTGCTGCCGCTCTGTTCTCCGATAATCGGAATTTCCAATAGAACGGTTGCGTGCATGGATAAGTGCCTGTTCTCCATCCAGATGGTTCATTCCTTCCTGAAGATTCCAGTCGCTTCGAAGAGGCTGAGGGTAAAGAACATTCTGATCTCGTCCGCAGATATAATCTGCTTCCGCCTGAGTCAACTCCAGATCTATTCCTCCAACCTTGTCAACCAGAACCTGGAAAACTTCAAAATCCACTTCCACATTTCCATCTATCTTTACTCCGAAATTTTCTTCCAGAGTCTGGTCCAAAAGATCCATTCCTCCATATGCGTAAGCCGCATTAATACGAGTAGTCGAATATCCAGGAATGGCAACATAAAGATCTCTCATAAAAGAGGTCAGGCTTACAGTACCCTGATCCTTGTCCAATGTAGCAAGAATCATGGAATCGGAACGCTGACGGGACTCTCCCTCTCTTTTGTCCTGTCCGATCAGCAAAATACTCTTGATATTGCTGGTGGCCGCTTCAGCATCCGTATTCTCTGCCTTTACTGTATATGCAAACGCCGTACTCACAGCCGGGCTTTCCAGAAACAGCACCGCGCCAAGGCAGATAAGGGTCTTCTTCCATATGGTAGATCTCATATATTTGCTCCTATGTACATGTGCATGGTCAAAAAGGAATCTTTCTGCCGGTTCTTTCATAACCAGCAGTCGCTATTGATTACTGTTCACTCCGTTCACAGTAATCATTATTTTACTACAATTGTCAGAACAGCTCCGTTTGAAGCATTGCCATTGGAGTCAACAACATAATAAGTCAGTTCATAAGTACCCGGAGTATTCACATCAACGGTTCCAGTGATCTGAATCTTACGATAAAGATCACTTGTTGAATCTTTATCGTCTTGAATGTCTTTTACATAACTCAGTCTGTCAATCTGTGTTCCCTTGGCAATTTCAACGTAGTAAGTATTCAGATAAAAACGCGGATCCTGAGGGTTCAGCTGGTCAATCTTTTCTTCTTCCCTTTCCTGCGCTTTTTCTTCTTCTGTCATTTCTGGTTCTTCTTCATCTTCTGAATCAGTCTCATTTTCATCCTGCAGGGCTTCATCCGTTTCTGCATCTGTATCTGTATTGTCAGAAGAAGTTTTGGTTTCTGAAGTAAATCCCATAAGATTTCCCTCGGAAGTCATATGATAAGTTACCTTTGTTACATTGTTACTGTTATCCTTTGCAACATAAACAACTGTGACTTCATCCCCTTTTTCATTTGGATAAACATTCTCAACTGTCAGGCTGGCTGAAACATCTCCATCTCTCTTGTCAACAGCTTTTACTCCTTCCAGAAGATCTTCCGTTGTCATATCCGAAGTGTAGCTGTTTTTCTTGCTCTCTGCAATGGTAATTTCCGGTCCCTTGCGATCCTGCCTCATATACAGCCATCCCAGGATTCCGGTCGCTCCTATTGCCACTGCCGCCATTAAAACAATCAACCATTTACGCATATCTGCAGCTCCTTATACTCAATTTCATCAGCGACGTTTTCTTGATTTCTGTTTCTTGGATCTGCTTTCTTTCTCTGAATATGGAATGCTTCCCAGAACAGAAAGTCCAAGATAACGCTCTACATCTTCCTCAACCTTGATCGTATCATTTGTAAGATAAATGATGATCACAATCGCCATTGCAATGATAACACCTAAAAGTCCACCGATCACACCATTCTTCGCAAGGCTTGGGCTGGCTTTTTCACTTGGGATGTTTGCGCTGTCAACTACGTTAACCGCCTCAATATCCATAACTGACTGAATGTGCTCTGCTGCCATATCACGGATAGCATTGGCCATCTCGCTTGCTGTATATGGATCTTCATCAGATACTATGATCGTTACAATACGGCTGTCTGTAGAAGTATCTACCGTCAGTTTGCCAAGCAGCTGCTGATAGGTAATATTAAGATTCAGCTGTGCAATTACACCTTCAAGAACTGTACGGCTCTTAATAAGTTCCGCATAGTCCTTAGTCAGCTGTGTACTGGTCTGCATATCAGCACTGGTCAGTGTATTGCTGTCCTGTTTATTCAGCACCATGATCTTCGTGGTAGATTCATACTGTGGAGTGATAAAAAGCATTGTTCCGATAATGGAAATCACACCCAGAATGATACCGGAAAGAATAATCACTCCCAGCCTGCTAAGAATCAGGTGAAAAATCTCACCTAAATCGATTTCAATTTCATCGTTATTATTTGTAACCTGATTTTCCATTCTTCTTCTCCGTTACCCTGTAATTTTCTTTACTTTTTCTAAACAGATACATCGTTTCCAACGATATCCCATATATAAAAGTCAAAATCTCTCGTTATTTATAATGCACTCCGGATTGCTGATAAAAATCATATCCGCGTAATCCGTACCCATCATTTTTTCAATTTTGTCGTAACATTTGCCAATGTGAGGCGTTCGTCTGGCCAGATCATGACCGTCAGACCCCACAAAATCCAACATTTCTTCTTTAATTACTTTCTTGCAGAAACGCTTGATCATAAAGCCATCCTCACCAATAATACTGTCCGCATTCATCTGAATATAGGCACCCATATCCCTGAGTTCATCAATAAAATCCAGACCGTTTTTTACTACCGAATGATAGCGTTCTACATGTGCGATAATAGGATAATACCCTTTCCGGATCAATGCCTGCACCCGTTCCCTGATATAGGACTTTTCGTCTGAAGTCCGAAACTCCGTTAACACATAACGGGAACCTGACATGGTAAGTCTTTCCCCTTTTTTCAGACAGTCTGTCATATCCATACTGGAATGAAGCTCGCAGCCCAGATACATCTGAATACCGTCTTCTCCAATCTCAGCGGCAGCCTTCCTCACACGAAGGAACTGCTTCTTAACCTGTTCCAGAGACGGCTCAAACATATCATATCGAAAATGCGGAGTGGCAATAATGTTGCGGACACCATCATCATATTCCTTCTGGAGCATGCGTACAGATGTCTTGAGATCCTTCGCTCCATCATCAACTCCCGGAACAATATGACAGTGAATATCATAAATACCTTTCATTCGCTTCGCCCATTTCCAATCTTTTCATATAACAATCTCGAATAATGACGGATCAATATTTTCCGTATTCTCCGTACTTGCCATATTTGCCATATTTACCATACTTACCGTATTTACCATATTCCTTAGTATCTACCTTGTTCAAAATCGCACCGATGATCGGACAGTTGGTCTTCTCCAGCTGCCCCTTGATCTCCTGTACAAAATGGTAGCTGATACTGCCGGATTCGATTACAATGACAGTTCCATCGCAGGAATCCGCCACAACTGCACAGTCGATTACTCGTCCAAGAGGCGGTGTATCTATGATAATGTAATCATATACATCTCTTACAACACGGATCATGTCTTTAAACTGTCTGCTTCCTAAAAGCTCTGCCGGGTTCGGCGGTACAACACCGGAAAAAATAATGTGAAACTTGGGAAGATTGGTTGCGCAGATAACGTCCTGCAGTTTCGCCTGCTTGGACAGGTAGTGGGTCAGTCCCTTCACTTCTTCCTCAACCTGTACACGTCCCATAAGTACGGATTTACGAAGGTCTGCATCAATCAAAAGTACAGATTTACCACTCTCTGCAAGGGAAGCTGCAAGATGGAAAGTTACATTACTCTTTCCTTCATTCGGGGTACAGCTTGTAAATGCAATCACCTTTTTGTCGGCACCGCAAAATTGAATGTTTGTACGAAGTGCCTTATAAGCCTCATCCATGGATGAATCAGCTTTCCAGTCGCTAATTTTTACTTTTACCATAATTTTGTTTTCACCTTATCTATTTGTTATCCTGTAAATCTGCCATATTTTCCTTCTGATTTCCCATAATTCACGTCATGGCAGTATCTGCCTAAACATTATACACTAGAAGTACCGCATTGGCTAGTACATTTTCGAACTAAATATGCACAATTTTTCACAAAATTTTCATATTATTCTTGATTCCCTTCCTGAATCCCTTCTATACCCTGAACGGATGATCCCTCTTCCAAAAGATAAACTTCTACATCAAATACACCGCTGTTCAATGCTTCCGCATGGCTTCCCATATAAATATCAATGCGGTTGTTCTTAATGGCGCCGCCGCAATCTTCGGCCACATAGACCTGTCCATTGATGACTACTTTAGAGCCATAAGGAATTACAGTTGGATCTACTGCAATAGTACGGTTCGTGGTAGCTGTCACACCTGTGGATGTGATTCCGTTTGCCCACGGACCGCAGCAAATGCTGCACTGGCAGTAATGGGTAATATGGAAAACACCAAGTGGACGAAGGCTGCTGTCTGCGGAAACCATAATCGGCTGTCCTTCAAGAACACCTGCATTTCCCCCTGTCTGGGTAACACCTTCTACTGCTTCTGCAAATACGCCCTCTCCTGTACTTTTATGTATAATTCCTGCTTCTACAGTTCCATCTGAGGTTGCATCTGAAGCTACCTGATTCTTATCTTCATACCCCTCCAAAACAGAGGTTGGGATATATCCCACCTGTTCTTCTCCATTATCATCCTCAAATAGAATCCTGCTCCAGATATCATCAATAGTACCTGTACGGCTGATTTCATCTTCTTCCAGCACTTCACCGATCACAGAACCCTCTTTTCTGCCAGGATAATCTAATACATCTGTATCTGCCGCTACTGTGACAGTATCCTGGACTTCCGTGATCTCATCCTCGATTTTCCCGGAATCCTTTTTTTCGACAGCTTCTTCTGAAACTGTTTCTTCTTTATTATCATTATTTTCCTGTGCTGTACCTGAAATGGCCGGACCGGCTATTTCCGCTCCAAGCGCAGAAACAGGCATACATGCGGAAACACATACTGCCATAACCAGAAATCTTTTTTTCATAAATTTATATCTCCTGATCTGTTCAATTTTCCCCTCTACTCTTTGTTTATCATAGCACAGCTATTTTCTTATTTCAAATCCCATCAGGCTTTTTAGAAATTTTTCACATTTATTATTGTAGCTTTTTTATTTTTTCAATGGTCATAGATAGCTTTTCTTTAGAACCACAAAATAATTTCGTAACTGTTCTAAGATCTTTCAAAAGTGTATCCCCTGTAAACAAACAATTTCCTATTTTAATACAAATCCCCCCATTCGTATGTCCCTCAGCAACAAAAAATATTATATTTCGACCATTCCAATTCCAACCATCTTTCAGATTATCTATATATATATCTGCTGCTGGAACTTTAAATGCTTTTTGATTAAAAAATAAAGAATGATTTCTTTTGGCATCCTGTATGGCCTCAGAACAAGCAACAGAACAAACTATTTGTGAATGATACTTCTTAATTAGAAAATTACACCCCCAAATATGATCAAAATGTTCATGAGTCAACAAAATATATCTTGGAAAAAGATTTAATTCTGTGAGAAAATGTTCAAGTTCATCAGGATACTCACTTCCCGGATCTATAAGCAAGCAATCATTATTTATTGCTAGGTCATAAAGAACAAAACAATTTGAAGTAACTGGCTTATTAACTATTCGAATAATTTCTAATGCCATATCAACCTGTAATATTGATTGTTCGCCCACCATCCACTGTAAATTGCTGCCCTGTCACCCATCTTGCCCTATCTGACAATAGAAAATGCACTGCTTCATAAATATCCCCTACTTCTCCTAACCCCAATGGGTAAGCAGTAGCCATCCGATTAATCAATTCTTGATCCTGATACATATGTTCTGTCATTGCTGTACGAACCCCTCCAGGTAAAACTGAATTAACTCGAACCCGAGGAGCCAATTCCACAGCAAGTGAACGCATTAATGC
>OLSP01002303.1_pt1 | contig 15668 bp, 19 predicted proteins | sample 1672941 | NCBI WGS metagenome assembly OLSP01 (sample SAMEA3136739, study PRJEB25190) | human gut metagenome | reverse complement strand
CACGATGGAGAGCGAAGAAGCAACGCCCTCACTCTCACAGGCACAGCGGATGAAAAGCCTAAGCCAGAGCGGGCGGCTTGACATGGATACGATATTTGCAATTATGACGGAGGAAAAGGGAAACCAGAAAGAAACCTTGAAAATCAACACAAGCAAACTGAAAAAATACTTTCCGAAGGACACAACGCCGAAGCAGATGGAGGAAACCATCATCCGACTTCTGGAACGTGAGTTGCAGAGAAAACGGAGCAGGGACAGCCGCTAACCTTCTTTTTTCGGGAAGTAAATGCAGGAATTTGGAACAGAAGAAAGACAGAATTTTAAGGAGAATGAGGTAAGGAATGAAAGAAATCCAGTATGAGATTGTAAAGGAAATCGCCGTATTGTCTGCGAGTGACAGCGGCTACACAAAGGAAATCAATCTTATTTCATGGAACGGGAGAGAGCCGAAATATGACATCCGCAGCTTTTCCCCGAACCGTGAGAAGTGCGGAAAGGGTATCACGTTGAACGCTGATGAAGCAGCAGCACTCCTTGAAGCATTACAGAAAGAAGTAAACAGCGGGGATTGATGGTATCTGATTGACAGGGCGGGGCGTTTCCAGACGTTCTCCTGCCCTGTCTGGAAAGGAAGATTTAAGTATGGGCGAGGATAAGAAAGCAGATAAAAAGAGAAAGCGTATCGTGCCAAAAGCACCAGTGCAGATGATAATCAGCCGTGAATATGTCGGCACACAGACCGTTACAGAAGCGTTTGTCCCGATTATCTCCGAGGATATTCGGAAGAAGATTGCCGAGGGCGACACCTTCGACAATGAGGGGCTGTCCGCTTAGAATGTACGCAATGGAACATGAAAACGTTAGGACAGATATGGAGGTTTTACAGTATGGCAGGAATAAGAACGGAGAACAAGATTTATGAAGTCGGCATTTACTGCCGCTTATCAAAGGACGATGGCACGGATAACGAGAGTGCGAGCATTGCGACACAAAAATCCATCCTCACGGATTATGTGAAAAGGCAGGGATGGCATTTAGCAAAAACGTATGTTGACGATGGCTACTCTGGAACAAATTTCCAAAGACCAAGTTTCCAGAATATGATTAAGGACATTGAAAACGGGCTGATAAACTGCGTGATTACAAAAGATTTATCCCGTCTGGGGAGGAACTATCTTGATTGTGGGTTATATCTGGAAGTCTTTTTCCCAGAGCATAACGTGAGGTATATAGCGGTCAATGACGGCGTGGACACCTTAAACAAATCCGCTATGGACATCACGCCTTTCCGCAACATCCTAAACGAAATGTATTCTGCCGATGTGTCAGTCAAGATAAAATCGGCGTACCGTGCGAGGTTTCAGCAGGGGAAATTCATGGGAACAACAGCCCCTTATGGCTATGTCAAAGACCCTGCCGACCACAACCATCTGCTGATAGATGACAAAGTTGCCCATGTGGTAAGGGAGATATTCGACCTTGCGTTAGCGGGCAACGGCATCGCCAAAATCCGCAAGCACATCAACAAACAGCATATCCTACGCCCTGCCGCTTATGCGGTGGAGCAAGGGGCAACAGGCTATGAGCGGTACTTTGAGGATAACGAGGAAAACCGTTATATTTGGAGCGAGAACAGCGTGAGGGGCATTTTAAGAAGCCCGATATATGCGGGCAACCTTGCAGGCTACAAGCGGATTGCAGCCAACATGAAAAGCAAGAAACGCCCCTCTAAGCTGCCCGAAGAATGGGAAGTGATACCAGACACCCATGAGGGGATAGTCACGCAGGAGGAATTTGACACCGTACAGCAGCTTATGACGAGCCGCAGGCGGGAGCAGAACGCAGGGGGATTTGAGAATATCTTTTCGGGCGTTATCAAGTGTGCGGACTGCGGCTATGCGATGCGGGCGGCGAGTGCCAACAGGAGGAAACGCCCCGACATCATCGACTGCGTACAATACACCTGCAATAATTATGGCAGATATGGCAATGTTATGTGTACCGCACACAGCATTGAAGCGAGGGACTTATTCAATGCCGTCCTTGCCGACATCAACCGCTTTGCGGATATGGCGGTCAATGATGAAAAGGCGGTCAGAGCCATAGAAAGGCGGCTCACGGAAACAGACCAGAGCAGGGCGAAATCATTAGAGAAAGAAAAGAAGAAGCTGAACAAACGCCTTGCGGAGCTTGACAGGCTGTTTTCCTCTCTCTATGAGGACAAGGTAATGGAGCGTATCACGGAGCGGAATTTTGAGATGATGTCGGGGAAATACCAGAAAGAGCAGCTTGAAATTGAAGCACGGCTGAAAGAGGTAACGGAAACGCTCAATGACAGCTATGAGAAATCGCAGGGCGTGAGGGACTTTCTATCCCTAATCCGCAACTATCAGGGGCTGAAAGAGTTGGACGCAACCATCATAAACGCACTCATAGACAAGATACTTGTTTCGGAACGTGAGAAACTTGCGGACGGGACAGTAAGGCAGGAAATCAAGATTTACTATAAATTCATCGGCTTTGTCGGTGAATTACATATCACACCCACAAAGCGGTGGACGGCGTTAAAGCCTAAAAATTGTACGGTGTGCGGTGTTGAATACGTCCCCAGCTCTGGAATATCAAAGTATTGTCCCGCTTGTGCTAAGAGGATACAGAGGGAGAAATCAAACGAGAGCAAACGCAGGAGTAGGGAGAGGAACCGAAGGGCATGTATTGAACTGTCCGCAAAAAATGACCGACTGACCTTGAACAAAGGCAGGGGCTTATTGAACGGCAGGGAAATATGTTCCCAGAGGTGGAGGTTTACCGCTATGTGACCGAGCAGACTTTTGATACCTACCTCTATCAGTTGGTGGAGAGCAAGCAGAAATTTATCAGCCAGATAATGACGAGCAAAAGCCCTGTACGCTCTGCCGAAGATGTGGACGAGGTTGCCCTGTCCTTTGCGGAGGTTAAAATACTTGCCACAGGCGATGCCCGTTTTAAGGAAAAGATAGATTTGGATATACAGGTTTCCAAGCTCCGAGTGTTAAAGCAGAGTTATCTTTCCGAGCATTACGACCTTGAGGACAGGGTGCTGAAATACTATCCCCAGACCATTAAAGAGTATGAGGAACGCATTGCAGGCTATGAAAACGATGTGGCTCTTGCAAAGCAGCACAAGCCGCAGGGTGAGGATAAGTTCTGCCCGATGACATTAAAAGGAGTGACCTAGACCGAAAAGGCAGACACAGGCGAGATGCTCCTTGCAATCTGCAAGGATTATCCGATGTCCGCACCTACCGAAATCGGCAGCTACCGAGGTTTCCGAATGGAGATTTATTATGATACTGTCAATGCCCATTACTGTATGAACCTCTGCGGAAAGGCAAAGCATAAGGTGGATTTAGGTGCTGATGCCCTCGGAAATCTGACCCGAATTGAAAACGAGCTGTCAAAGCTCCCCGCCAGACTGGAAGCTGCCAAGACCAAAAAGGCGGAAACTATCGCACAGCTTGAAACTGCAAAGGAGGAAATCAAGAAGCCTTTTGCCTTTGAAGATGAGCTGAAAGAAAAAACAGAACGGCTGAACGCTCTTAACATTGAGCTGAATCTGAATGAAAAAGATACTTCCGTTATGGATACCGAGCCAGAGCAGACAGAAGAACAGCCCGAAAGAAAATGTGCAAGTCGGGAGAGATAATGCGGTTTGCATATTTGTATTGCTGATTTCTGGGAAGTATAATAGGTGTAGATTAGTAAGTGTCGGAGGTGAAAGGTGTGCTTGATAATTTCAGATTTGAAACCTTTGTTGATGTGCATAGCAACATCTTTGCTGAATATCTAAGCTCCGTTATCGCAAAGCTGCCAAAAGAAAATCCAGAATACCGCTCCGTAGAGGAAAAAATTGAGGAACTTTACAAGGAGTATCCCAAAGTGATGGCAGTTTTGGATACGGAAAAGCCGAGTGATTTATCCGAGCAGGAGTGTAAGGCTTTGATAGAAGTTTTGGAGCTTCGGAACAGGCTCAGCGATATGCAGCAGGAAGCAATCTATTTCAGAGGGTGCTATGACAGCGTTGGGTATCTCAAAAAGGCAGGAATACTATAACCGAGAATGGGCGGCATTAGCGTGGAGATGATGCCGTCTTTTTACATAGTAGTAGAGATAGAAAAAATTTAATCTATATGGTATGATAAGAAAAATACGTTGTGATACTGCTATGAATTTTAGCCGTTAAATGCACGAAAGGAATATTATATGAATGAATATTTGGAAAATCAATTAAATAAGTCGGTAGTTTATCAGCAATTAAAAGATAATTGTGAAAGGAATAATCAACATGAAGTATTGGCTCTTGTAGCGAAAGTTGGTACTTTTGCAGTTGAACGCCTAAAGACAGTGATTAAAAATATGCCTGAGTTCACCCTGCATGATGATACTCATATTTTTAATATGCTCACTATTATTGGAAAACTTATTCCGCAAGAAAACATGAGAAAATTATCTACGCCAGACTTATTCATGTTGATTATTTCAGTATTCCTACATGATATAGGTATGGCTCCTGATGAAAAGCATATATTAGCATGGAAAAATCAACTTCCCGAGACAGAATATGACGAGGAATTAAAAGAAGAAAGAGAAAAATTTGCTCGTTTTCGTCTAACGTATACACATCAATTAGCTGACATTGAACGGCTTGAAGCAGAACAAGAGTTTTCGAAAGTGCAGCTTCTTGAAGATTATATTGTTACTGAATATATAAGAACAACTCATTCGATTCGTGCAAGGGAAATTATCGCAAAGTATTGGGCAGGGGAAATAGTATACCAAGATACAGATTTAACGGAGGATTTGGCAACGATTTGTTTTAGCCATAATGAAAGTTACACATATTTGCTCCAAATGGAAACCTTTAGAGTCTGTGGTCAAGATGAATACCTGTGTATTCCATTTGTGGCAACAGTATTACGATTAGCCGATATAATTGATTTTGACCCTAAAAGAACACCTTCTGTTCTGTTTTCTCATCTAGCTGTAAAAAATCCTGTATCGTTGAGTGAATGGAAAAAGCATCAAAGTATAAATGCATGGACAATATCGCCCAGAAAACTTTTATTTTCGGCTCAGTGCGAACACCCTGCAATTGAAGCGACTATTCTTGCTTTTTGCGATCAAATTGATGAAGAATTGAGGAATGGCACTGTTATTTGGTCTAATCTATCAGATGAGGGAATGGATATTGATGTGGAGGTCTATAAAATTCCATTGCCACCTCAAGTAGATAGAAGAAAAATACAAGCTAAAAAAGATATAATATCAGGAAAGTCTATTTATCGTTACCATGACACAAAATTTTCATTAAGTAAGAAACAAATAATTGATTTGTTAATGGGAACGAAGCTGTATGGTAAGCCAGAAGTTGCATTGCGTGAATTGTTACAAAATTCTATTGATGCTTGTTTGCTTAGACAAAAACTCTCTGAGTTATGGGAGATAGAGTACACCCCTAAAGTTAATGTGTCATTATATACAAAAAATAATGTTGATTATTTGCGAGTAAGTGATAATGGTGTTGGCATGAACCAACATATAATTGATAATTATTACACCAATGTCGGATGCTCATATTATTCTTCTCGGGAATTTAGTGAGTTAATGGTTTCGTTCAAATCTTCGTTCACTCCGATATCTAGATTTGGTATAGGCATTCTTTCATGTTTTATGGTATGTGACTCTATGGAAGTGACAACTAGGAGAATTAGAGAAAGATTCGAGTGCGATGAAGCATTGCATATATCGATTGAAGGTTATGAAAGTCTTTTTGTTATTTCGGATTCTGATAAAAAAGAACCTGGAACGGATACTATATTAACATTACGTCCAGTGCATCCGTGGGATAGAATGAATGAAGAAGAATTTATGCAGTGTATAAAAGCCATTGTGCCAAATCCAGCAGTACAAATTGAGATTGAAACAAACAAAGGAAGCGAATTATACTCAAGTGATTATTTTGATGATTTAGATTTAGAACCTTTATTAGATTATTCTTGGAATAATATAAAAAATATCCGTAAAATAGATATTGATTTGACTTGTGAAGAGTATGGATTTAACGGGAGAGGTTGTATAGGAATACTTACTAAAAATGGCTTGCCAGCAGAGGAAATTGAAATATTATCAAAAGATGTTGAAATTGATGGTGAGATTTATACCCTGTCTTCAAATATAAAATATAAAACTAATTGTATTACAGAAACATCAACAAGCATTTCAGTAGATGAAGACGGTGAAATTGATACAAATACATCATGGTCGGAAAGATTTAAATCCAAATCCTCATTATCTATACATGGAATAGAAGTTCCTTACAACTTGTTTCCTGATTATTCCAATAGGATGTCGAAAGCAGTCCTTAAAATACCATTTCCTTTTTCTTTTAGACTGGATATTGGTGTAAATAGTGACTTGAATCTAAATTCTGCAAGAGACCAGATTATTTATGATGAGAAGTGGTTGACTTTTGAAGAAAACTTATATCGAATTATTTGTAGAAGACTTAAGGATATTCTTTCGTCATCTGATTGGAAAATATTGAATGAAATAATTCAAAAAAATAATACAGACACGTTTTGCCGAGTTGCAAATAGCTTTGAGTGAGAAGTGAAAATCAGTAATTGTTTTATCAAGGAAAAATACTTTATCGCTGTTAATGTAGTCCCAAATATCTAAATAAGGCGAAAATTTATATCGGTTTGGTTTTGTAAAAGGTGGCATTGGCGTTGAGCTGATGCCGCCTTTTACATAGTCGCACAGGTAGAAAACTTCTCGCAAATATAGTATAATAATAAAAAAACAGGGAGATGTTCAGATATGACAGCAGATGAAAAGCAAAAAATATGTGATAATATTTTTCAATATATAACAAAAAAATTAGATGATTGGATGGACAATCAAATTTTTACAAAGACATCTATGAAGGAATTGGGAGAACTGTATTATAATCATGTATTAAATGAGGTTGAAAATGCAGACACTCATCTATTAAATGCAGTGATAAGAACCGTAAAGCCAAGGAATGTGGAATGTATAACGCAGGAAGATTATTATATCGCATTGTGTAAAATTTTGTATTTCAAAAAATTACCGTCTGAAGTGTGGACTGATGTTGAAAGAGAATATGATGAAATATTTGTTCAGAAATATGGCGTGGTAATGCAAAAATATCAAACAGAGATAAATAAAATAGATACAGAACTTACTCAAACAAAGACTTCTGCCGATGCAATAAAAAATGCCACGCCAAGTTATTCTTTTATGCGAGATATATCTACTGAAGAACAAAAGCTTTATGAACTTAGTTCGAAATGTAATTCTTTAAGAACACGAAAAGAAATGTTGACGTTTGTTATAGACTATGTAATTTCAAAGTTGTCAGATTTCTGTGATATGCAAGATATGCAAAGCATTGAAAATGCGAAAAAACAGGAAACCTTGAAATTGAGCAAAGAAGATACTTATGGTGCGGATTTTTCTTTTTCATCATATCGGGATTATGTAGATATAGCGGAAGATGATTTAGACAGACCGTATGCTCTGTTTTTCAAAGTGAAAATATATGTTATCTTAGAAAATGCAAGAAAGCAATATCGTTATTCTTGTTATTCGAAATCGGATGATGAGGCAATAGATGAGTATAAAAACTATATTCAACAGATTCCTAAAATTGATGATTTACAGATATATAAAAGTTGTAATCCTGTTAGTTATAATGCCGCTTTGGAGAAGTTGATTTTAGATTATAGACTGTTGGAGGAATTACAAGATAAGTTGGAATCGAGTGTTTGCCTTCGAGAAAGAAAACGTGTTTTACTAAAAGCAGTAGAATTATATAAGCAAGGTGAATATGAAGTATTTAATAACATTTTGCCAATACAGATAGAAGGAATGTTTGCAGATTATTTGCAGGATACAACAACATTTTTACGTTTTTCCAAAATGGATATTTATTCAAATGCTGTTTTAAAAGATAAGATTAGACATTTGCAAGAAGTTAAGAGTGACATCTATCCAGAAGCGGTTGAATATTTTATGTATTATTTTAACAATATGATTCGCAACAAAATTGCTCATGGAAGGTATAAGGGAAATCCAGATGAACAGATTCAAGACGAAATTTTTGCAAGAGAATTGATATTAGATATGGGAATGTTAGTACATATGTTATCCAGAAAAAGCGAAACTGAAAAGATGTATCGTTTTATTCATGGATATCAAAAATATTATGAACGTGTAATACGCTCGTCTGAGGAGCATCAATGTTTTGGTGCGTTATTCAATGATATGATTGGAGATAAAACAATAGCGGACTATGATACTCTGGAAAGATACAGACCTATTCAAGTTGCATATTGGCTAGTAAATCCATATTACGAAAAAATTTATGGACAGGTAGATGACATAAAGGAGTTATTGGAATTAAGGAATGAATTTTTAAGCAAAGAATTTTGGGAATATGTATTGAAAAGACTAAATAGTGTTATTGACCAAGGATATGACTATTTAAGAATTAATATGGAGTTTCTATCAGTGGTTAAAGGCTTGTTTAGATGTAATATCAACACAGATGTTAAGCAAATCTTAGGGAAAGTGAATGCCGCATTATTAAAAATAAAAGATATGCAGCAACAACAAGATTAGGATTAAAGTATACATAGCCGAGAGGTTTTCATTTAACGAAAGCCCCTCGGCTTTTTCTATTTCTGGAGGTGATTTTATCCATTGAGAACTAACCGACCCTATGTACAGATTGACCCAGATGTGCTTGAACGGGTACGCCAGATTGACCTGTTATCCTATCTGCGGGAGTTTGAGCCGAGCAATCTTGTTAAGGTCAAAGGCACAAGCAATGTGTACTGTACCGCAGAACACGACAGCTTGAAGATTTCCAACGGCAAATGGTATTGGTGGTCGAGAGGTTTCGGCGGCTATTCTGCCCTCGATTATCTCATCAAGGTCAAGGAATATGACTTTGTGGAAGCCGTGGAAATTCTCACGGGACAGACGATGGCGGACTGGAAGCCGCCCGCTGCTCCCAAGAAAGATGAGCAGAAAGTCCTGCTCCTGCCGCCAAAGAATAAGGATTGTGACCGAGTGATACAGTATCTTTTCGGGCGTGGTATTGACTATCAGCTCGTACAGGAGTGTATCGCAGACGGCACGCTTTATGAGAGTGCCGATTACCACAATGCTGTTTTTATCGGCAAAGATGAAGGCGGAACACCGAAATATGCCGCTCTGCGAAGTACTATCGGCAGCACTTTCAAGCAGGACGCATCGGGCAGTGACAAGCGGTATTCGTTCCGACTTCTGGCAAGAGAGCCGACGGATACCGTGCATTTATTTGAAGCCGCCATTGATTTACTGTCCTATGCCACTTATCTGAAATGCGAGGGCAAGGATTACAAATCGGAAAGTCTGCTTTCTCTTTCGGGCGTGTATCAGCCAAAGAAAGAGATGAAGGACAGTAAAATCCCCATAGCCCTCACAACTTTTTTGAGTGCCAATCCACAAATTAAAACCATCGTTCTGCATCTGGATAATGACAAGGTAGGCAGGCTTTGTACTGCCACTTTGAAGGAACTGTTGCAGAAAGACTACAAAATCGTTGATGATCCTCCGCCTGTCGGCAAGGACTTCAACGATTTTTTGTTGTCCTATCTGAAAATTGCAAGACCAAAGCCTAAGCGTGAAAGGAGTGATGTCCGTTGATTGTGTAGCAGTTTTTGCCCAGAAAGACACCGAAACCAAATCAAAATTTAATGCTGAAAGCGAGGAATGAATCATTGAAAAAGTATGATGTAACCCTTACTGCCCATTACCAAAAGACCGTTTCCGTCTATGCGGAAAGCCCCGAACAGGCAAAGGAAAAGACAAAAATTATCCTGTTCGATACCGACCTTATCAACTTTACCGATGATGATTTTGTCTGCGGCGAAGCCGATATTACCGAGCATAGCGAGGACGGTCTTGACAGTGCGGGCGAGAACACACTACAGGAAAATGAGGATTGTTCGGACTGTCCGTACTTCTGCCCCGTGTGCGGTGAGTGTATGTATGAGGACGACTGCGAAGAATGAGATGTCTTACCAAGCACTGAATTTGGTTAGCCAAATTCGCTTGTTAGGGGTCAGCCCCTAATACCCCGTGAGAACAGAAAGGAGTTCAAGAATGAGTGAGTTCTTATTTTTCATTATCGGCACAATGCTCGGCGGTCTGTTCGGCGTTGCGTGTATGTGCTGCTTGCAGATAAACAGACTTTCCGAGAGAAAGGAAGTGGACAATGCGAAAAAGAAATGTGCAGATACTTTTCCGTCTGACTGAGGAGGAAGCCGAACACCTTAATGAGCTTGTGTGGAAATCGGGTCGCTCAAAAGAAGCCTTTTTAAGAGAAATGGTAAGGGGCTATCAGCTCTGCGAAAAGCCCGACCCAGAGTTCTACCAGATGATGCGTGAACTGTCCGCCATTGGAAACCGTATCAATCAGCTTGCGGTTAAGGCAAACGCCCTCGGCTTTGTGGATACCCCGATGCTCCGTGAGGAAGCAAGGAAATGGCACGAGTTTCAGATTGACATTCGCAGAAGGTATCTGCTTCCACGCAGGTCATCGTAATGGCGGTCTGCGAGATATGGGATGTGCGTGGCAGGCTCGACCACCCAATCGACTATGCCGAAAATCCCGAAAAGACCGCCAACCCTAAATACACCGAAGCCGACCTGCAGGCGATGGTCGATGTAATGGAGTACGCTACCAATAAGAATAAGACCGAGCAGCGTTTCTTTGTCACAGGCGTAAGCTGATCTATGGACGCGACGCCGTGCTTCTTCCCATGTCCGGAAGACTGCTTGGCGGCGGGAACACAGAAGTCCTTGGCCGCCTTGAGTCGCTGAACACCGAACTTGCGATGGTAGCCGAACGCAGACAGGCGGCGGATAAATTCTTTGCCAAAGGTCTGCTCGACGCCGCCGTGTACAGAGAGGAACTCGATGCCTTGGCACAGAAGGAAAAGGAAATCAACGCCGCCCGCAACGGCATTGAGGGAGACCCGGATCTGGATTTTGACCGTCAGCTGGCTTTGAACGAACTGCTGAAGTACACGGCAAAGGCGGAACAGCTGACTGCATTTTCCGACGAGGTCTTCACTAAGCACGTTGACCGCGTCATCATTGTCAGCAGAAAGGAAGTCGGATTCGTCATGAAGTGCGGTCCCGTCTTCCGGGAAAGGATATGAGACTATGGAACACACACCGTTCGGATATGTGATCGTTGACGGCAGACCGAAGGTACATGAAATGGAAGCGGCCAGGCTGACCACTCTTTACTCTTCGTATCTGCTCGGACTGTCACGCGAGAGTGCCGCCGAGGTGGCGGGCATAAAGGCAAATCACACCGAGGTCAAGCGCATGCTTCAGAACGTGCATTATCTTGGGGACGACGTTTACCCACGGATCATCGATGATGATATTTTTAATGCCGTGCAGGCTGAACGGCAGCGGCGGGAGAAGGCACTCGGCAGAGACAACATTCCGCCGAAGGAAAAACCCGTTCCCGTAATATTTACGGAGTTCAGAATGAAAAAAGCAACGAAGAAAATAACCGACCCAATTGCGCAGGCTGAGTACGCATACAGTCGGATCGAAGGCAAGGTGAACGAATAATGGCAATGGCTCAGAATATCACATTCATTCCAGCGGTAAAAACTGTGGGAACGCAGAAGCCGGCGGAGAAAAAACAGAAGGTGCGCGTCGCAGCCTACTGCCGTGTTTCCACGGAGTTCGAGGAACAGGAATCGAGCTACGAAACGCAGGTGGCGCATTACACCTCCTACATCAACGGCAACCCGGAATGGGAAATGGTCGAGGTGTATGCGGACAACGGCATCTCCGGCACACGCACGGCAAAGCGGGAGGCTTTCAACCGCATGATAAAGGACTGCGAGGCCGGCCGAATCGACATGATCATTACGAAGTCGATCAGCCGCTTCTCCCGCAACACAGTCGACTGCCTCAAATATACGCGGAAGCTGAAGGAAATGAATATAGCCGTATTCTTCGAGAAGGAGAACATCAATACGCTCGACGCCAAGGGCGAGGTGCTTATGACGATCATGGCGGCGCTGGCGCAGCAGGAGTCCGAATCCCTGTCGGCGAATGTCCGCCTCGGTATCCAGTTCCGTAATCAGCAGGGCAAGGTTCAGGTCAACCACAACTGGTTTCTCGGCTATACGAAGGACGAAAGCGGAAAGCTGGTCATCGTGCCGGAGGAGGCCGAGGTAGTCAGACGGATTTACCGCGAATACCTGGAAGGGGCAAGTTTAGCCGGATCACCAATGCAATGCTCCAGAAAACAATACCCACTATCGTGACAAGCACTGAGAGCATATAACCGCCAAAAGCAACGAACAGCCACAGAAAAAACCAGATGCCGAACTCGACTTTTGGATACGGAATGCAGTACACATTGTGGCCGCCGCAGTTCGGACAGGTAATGTCATCGCCGGATTGCACGAAGTTTCCCTGCGCCATTTTTTCTTCTGCCATAAAACCATCCTCCTGTTGTCTCTTTTGCGGACAGTATAGCAAACCGCCGCGACAACAGGGTGGTTGTTTGATTTTGAAAATTAAAAAACTTCGTATCCGCCCGAAACTTCACGGATAAAGAACGGTTCGCTGTCCAGCAGTTCCATCAGTTTTTTTAAGTTCGGACGTTCATCCAGATATTCTTGATGGGGCAAGCTGTTTTCAAACACAAACGGGCTTGCCTTTACGGGGGTATCTGCCAGAATATCGAAATCCGCAGTCAATTTCACCGTGTCTACTGTGCGCAAATAGGTATAGCCCTCCAAAACGCAGCGGAGCATCGTTTCCTGCGTGTCCGGCTTCTTCAATTCAAGAACGCGCAGGATGCTGCCGTCGAAGGCAAGAAGATCGATCTTTCCAGCCTGATCGCTCTGCTTGTTTTTCAGTGGAACTTGGTAATCAAGAATTTTTCCAACCTTCGCATATCGCTCACCCGTTTGGCAAAGGTTAAACATCTTCATTGCCGTGAGTTCCTCAATACGATTAGAGTTCGGATCGAACTCTCCCTTGTGTGTAGATGTGCGATAGGAAGCGCTTCGCCGGATTTTCGGAATCCCATCCGTAAATTCCGCAAGATGCTCGATCAAATACTTCGCGATGATCTCTGTGTAGGGAACCTGCGCGTCCGGACAGATGCCCTGATAATTGACAAGATTCTGCGCATAGAACAAAGCTGGATTTTTCATCGCTTCATCGCACATTTCAAGAACCGTATTTTTATCGTATTGTATGGGCATTGCTGTATCCTCCTTTTATATTTCTGGTTTCTTCTATTATACGATTCAGCTGCAAAAATCTCAACGTAAATCTCGCCTTTTCTGCCATACAAGGTCATAGCCCAGCACATCGGCCAGCTCCACCGCCTCAGTGTACCTGAGTGACCCACGCCGCAGCTTGCCGGACAGGTTGGGGACGCTGCTGCTCCAGCCGTGTTCATCGGCCAGCAGCTCCACCACCTCCGTCATGGTCATGCCCTCCCGGGTGATGTAGGATTTCACTTCGTTGCGACAGTTTTCTGCCTTGTTTCTGCTCATATTTACAATTCCTTTCCCTTTTTGGATTCGCTCTGTGGTATAATGAATGTGCTGGATGGCAGCTCCCATTTGCCGCAGAGCGTTGTTTGATCATGGACGGCCATCCGCTGGAATTGCCGCCCGTGTACCCCTGTTCACAAGGGGCACCTATCGTTTTTGCTGTTCCGCTTGGCTTTTTGCGATTCAATGAAAAGGCACACGCAACGGTGTATTGTGTGCGCTGTCCAGTGCATCGTTTAATGATATGGACAGCACCACAAAAAAAGCGGTTTCTTCGCTATTTTCACATGGTTTGAAAATAGCTGCGGTTTTTTGCCGCTTTTCCCGAACTCGTTCCTGCCCGGAGGATCGCTCCCGGCGTTCTCGTCCCCGTTGGTGCGCGGATGCGTCACTTCGCCGGGGGACATATCCCATTCGGACGGTCATTCGATTTTCAAGGTTCAGGTGTTGCTACAAGAACAGTTTAGCGAAAAAATGCGCTCTTTCCCGTATATCCAAGAGGTCGGAAAAGAGCGCAAAACAGGGTGGATTTCCACGCTTAGAGACAGAAAGAAGGAGGGGTACGCCATGCAGATAAAACTCACCATACAGGAACGGTTGAAGGATTTACGTGTGGAACGGGGTCTGACGCTGGAACAGCTTGCGGAGCAGACCGGGCTTTCCAAGTCCGCCCTTGGAAAATATGAGACAGACGATTTCAAGGACATCAGCCCGTTCAGCATCGTCACACTGGCGAAGTTCTACGGCGTGTCCACGGACTATCTGCTGGGCATGACGGAAACAAAAAATCACCCGGACACAGAGCTGGACGCTCTGCATCTGAGTGACGATGCCATAGAAGTATTAAGGACGGGGAAGTTTAATCACCGACTGCTGTCGGAAATGCTGTGCCACAAAGCTTTCCAGCGCATGATGCTGGACGCTGAGATTTACGTTGACAGGATCGCGGATATGCGGATCAACGATATGAACGCCATGCTGGAAGCAGTTCGGAAGATGGCTCTGATGAAGCAGGACGGGCAGGACGATCTTTCCACCCGGACATTGGAGCTGGCCCAGGTACGGGAGGATGATTATTTCGGTCATGTGCTTGCCGATGATCTGAAAGCGATCCTCCGTGACATTCGTGAGGAGCACAGCACCGACACCACAACGGCAGATACGCCCTCCATTGCGGAGGAAGTTCAGGGCCAGTTGCAGGATGCCATGAACTTTGAGGGCAGCGATGCTGAGAAACAGGCAAGAATCTATCTTGCGACATTCGGCATTGACTACGATGCCATCACCAAGGAGCAGTTTGTGAATCTCGTGGAGGTTTTGAAGCTGTCCAAGCACCTGAAAAGTTCGACCAACCAGCGTGGCAAGGCGAAGTCATACCAGCCGCATGGAAAAGGGAAACGGAAATACAAATAAACAGAAAAACACGCCATACCCAGCCTTTGAAGCTGAATATGGCGTGTTTTTTCGTTGACCAATCCCGTCTGACAGATGCTCATTTCGTGTTATTGGGCTAACACTGTTTTATGAACACCTGCCATTCTTTGTGAGTTTTTTTGAGAAAAATACCGCTGCCAGTCGGAAAAATCGCCATTCAAAAAGGGCGCTGGCTGAATGCATCTGCCCGAAAAGGGAAAACTCCCAGTTCGAATCGGGGCAGACGCTCTGAAACAGCGATTTGCATCTATGGTTTGAAAGAAAAAATCCGGGCCTGAAAAAGCCCGGAAACGGTTGATGCGCCTGGCTTTGCGCCAGACGCATCTATACCGGTAATTCTTTATGGAGCTGCTGGGCAGATTCGAACTGCCGACCTCATCCTTACCAAGGATGCGCTCTACCTACTGAGCTACAGCAGCAAGTGGCGACCACGAAGGGACTCGAACCCTCGACCTCCGGCGTGACAGGCCGGCGTTCTAACCAACTGAACTACATGGCCACATTTTGGTGGGAACAACAGGGCTCGAACCTGTGACCCCCTGCTTGTAAGGCAGGTGCTCTCCCAGCTGAGCTATG
>OLSP01002299.1_pt1 | contig 15684 bp, 5 predicted proteins | sample 1672941 | NCBI WGS metagenome assembly OLSP01 (sample SAMEA3136739, study PRJEB25190) | human gut metagenome | reverse complement strand
GTCTTGGCAAGCCGGGGCTGCATATCGCTCACCCCAACCCCACAGCTGAGGAATTAGCTCCTTATACCTATAACGGTCACACCATCGAGATAGATGATGATGGCATTTTCCCCTTGATGGCTGCCGATAGTGGCTTCACAGATAATGCCTGCCTACGTACTGCTCAATTCGTGAGCGATGTGTTTGGTGCGGAGTATCAGGTGGAGAACCTTAACTACATTGAGCATACCCTCGGCAAGACCATAGAGCAGTATTGGCAAAAGGATTTTTGGAAAGACCATAAGAAGATGTATCAGAATCGTCCCATCTATTGGCTGTTTGCGAGCAAAAAAGGCAGCTTCCAGTGTATTGCCTACCTGCATCGCATGACACCTTATACCCCCGAACGCATCCGCAGTAAATATCTTCTGCCCTTCATTGAAACATTAGGTCGCAAGATTGCCGATCTCACAACTCGTGCTGCCGACCTCAGCACCGCCGAACGTAAGAAGCTTGACACATTGAACAAGCAGCTCGAGGAGTGCCGTGAATATCATGACCGTCTTGCTGTAGTAGCTGAACAAGCTATCCCGCTTGATCTTGACGATGGCGTGGTGGTGAACTATGCTAAATTGGGTGATGTAGTTAGTAAACTAAAATAGAGTAGTACAATGGATAAACAGCAACTTTCTAATTTGTTACATATACAAAACGCAAGCCGTGAAAATCGTTTGGTCGTATTTGTTGGTGCTGGGGTTTCAAGAAACTCTGGTATTCCGACATGGAACGACCTTATTAAAACGATGAAGTCAGAGTTACCTGATAAACTTGCTAATGATATGGATGCACTGAAGGTAGCTCAACTGTATAAAGATGCAAGAGGTCACAAAGAGTATATGGATAAAGTAAAAGAAGTTTTACTTTATAATAAGGCTGTTCCCAATCCATTGCATAAAAGAATTCTAGCACTTAAACCATGTCATATGGTAACTACTAATTATGATGACCTAATCGAACAAGAACTTATTAATGAATTCATACAATATGCTGTAGTAAGAGAAGATAAAGATATACCGCAAATGGTACATCCTAATGCTCTTGTGAAGATGCATGGTGATTATGCAACAGATAATATTGTTCTTACAGAAACGGATTATTATAATTATTCAAATAATTTTCCTCTTATTCGTGCCTTTGTGCTTTCACTATTTGCTAGTAAACTTGTATTGTTTGTAGGTTTCTCTTTTGCGGATTTAAATCTCAAAATGATTTTAAACGAGTTAAAAGGCATTTTATCCGAGAATATACAAAGAGCATATTTATTATCATGTGAAGAACCTGATTCTATAACAAAGCAGTACTTTGAAAAGAAAGGTATTAATGTATTATATTTCAGCGAGAAGGATATAGATTCAATCAATGGTTCTGATTATCCAGAAAATTCTTTAAGTGGAATTGGACTTCTTACAGATAAAATATTATTTGCAATAAAAAATTATAGCCCAATATCTAAAAATGATCTTGTTAGCTACATATATGACCGTATTATATCATATAATAAGGAACTTCTTTCTTTTGGTGATGGACTTAGATATTTTTTCCCAAATAACAAAAGTATGTTGTGGAATACGCATTCAAGCGGATTGCAAACCCACTTGCCTTATTTTGAGGATATAGCAAAACAGCTACAGTCCAATCAACAAAAAAGGAAATTCTTAATCACTCATCCCAATATTGATTTAAGGTCATTGCTAAAAATAGCATGCTATAACTATTTATATGAAATAGACGGAATTAAGATACTAGATGATAAATTCTGTAAAAATGTAGACAATTATGTTTTACCAACTACAATGTGTTTCTTGCATAAGTTTGACCAGGTCAAAACGTGTGAGCGATTAAAGGTTTTGCGTGCACAATCCATTCAATATACTATTGAAGACTTAGAATACCCATTTACCTTATATCTGTTAGGAGATTATTGGGAGGCTTATAAACAGTACGTAAAGTTAATACCTTTATATTGGAATCGTCAGAAGTATATTTTGTATTTCATTTGTAGATATAACATATGGTCTATACGATATGGCGTTGAATATCAGCAGATGCAAGATGGTAGTTTCAATTCAGATAAAGAGCTTCAATTAGCTTATGCTTTTGAATTAGAAGATATTTTGAATAAGCTTCCAATAGATTTAGAGATTAAGAAGATGTTTCAAGACTTAATATCATATAGGTTTGTTGGAAGTCACGTAGTGGAAACTTATAAACTTAAAGAAAAAATTTTTCAGCAAAGAAAGTCTGCTGAGAAAGGAGGTTGCTCCATTAATAGTAACATCCTCGTTCTAATGGCGCTCTATCAACGCGAAAGTATATTCTCTTGGGCTAATTATATAATATGTGATAATAACGAACATTTTAAATCAGTTTGCAATAATACGGCATTGGGTATATTGAATAGTTTTGCTACGCCAACTAGCAAAATGTTTGGTGGGAAATTGTGTTCAACAAAAATTGAATCGCTTGATTCATTTATGCTTGAAATGCTGATATTTGATGTTGAACATGAACAATTGATATCAATTTTTAAAGGATACGACATAATGAATTTGGTATTTGATACTTCTGGCGTTGAATACATAAATTTATGCCTTAATGGTTTAGGTATCGATTGTCAGTATTTGTATAAATCTGATCTGTTTTTTTATAATCCCTTATGTAATCTTTTTCTCATTATCTCTAAATCACATATTAATGAAGTGGATACAGAGGCATTGTATAAAGCATTATTGAAATATTGGAGATTTGAATTGCAAATAGGTAATGAAACCATTAATAATCTTATACGACAATACTCACCATCTAGTGATTTTGCAGATAAACTAATAAGCCAAATGCTTTATAATTCTCATAATACAGAATATTACAGAGAAAGCATTCGACAATTGGCTACTATATTAAAGAAAAATAAATTAGTATTTAGCGATATTCGCATGGATACTCTTAAGCAGAATCATGAAGATAAAGTTTTGATATTACTATATCCTATTTGTTCGGAGTCATTAAAAGACACAATATTGGATTATTGTTTGGAAAATATTGAAGATTTCTGGTATTATATCTACTTTGTGTTTCATAATGCTATTCAAATTCCTACAATCAGCAGATTTAAAGAACTATTTGAGAAAGATAAAAATAGTATTAATGAAAACTATTGTTATATTCTTGCTAAGATAAGGAAGGATTCTATATTTGCAAATCTTCACGGAATAATAGACGAATTTGCTATTTCAAATGATTGTATGCAATTCTTTCTTTCTCCAGATGAATATATGTCACCTGAAAAGGTTGAGGTTGATTGGATTTTGAAATTTAACCAAGAAAAGAGAGAACGATTCTTTAAAAACGAAGTATATAGGAATAAACTCAAGGAATATATAACAGGTAATTGGTTGAGTGATAGTAATCGACAGTATCTCATCAGCCTTCTATAATTTTATTGTAACAATGACCACAGAAGATATACAGAAACTCAGAGACCTCGGCGAAGTGAGCAAGGTACAGTTCAAAGAACGTATCTTGGATAAATATGATATAGGCTGCGAGCTGGTTGCCATGAGTAATGCTCGCGGAGGTCAACTTGTCATTGGCGTCAACGACAAGACAGGAGCTTTTAATCCGTTGTCGTATGCCGAAGTGCAGGAAACCACCAATCTACTGAGCAATATGGCTTCGGAGAATGTGGTGCCCAATATCCTACTTGAGATAGATACGGTCAGCGTTGAAGGCGGCAGTGTAGTGATAGCTACTATTAAGGAAGGAATTAACAAGCCCTACCATGATAATAAAGGTATCGTGTGGATGAAAAATGGAGCGGATAAGCGTAAGGTTTTCGATAATGCGGAGTTGGCGGAGATGATGACCGAGTGCGGTAGTTTTACTCCCGATGAAGCCGCCGTTAGAGATGCCACGTTGGATGATTTGGATGAAGTCACTATCAAGCAGTTCCTGCAAAACCGTTTTGCTATGGTATTGGAGAAAAAAGGAATGATTGGCGATGTTTTGCAGGAAGCGTCACTTGATGAGATAGCCAATGCGATTGCCAAAGGACATGATCTTAATAAACTAATGCGCAACTTACGTTTTATCCGTCCGGATGGAAGCCTTACAGTGGCTGCCATATTACTGTTTGGTAAGTACACCCAGCGTTGGTTACCTGTGATGACGGCAAAATGCATTAGCTATGTAGGTAATTCAATTGGCGGCAAGGCCTTTCGAGATAAGGTGAACGATGCAGTAATGGAAGGAAATCTTCTGCACCAATTTGAGACCATAATGTCTTTCTTCACTCGCAACCTCAAGAATGTACAAGTGGAAAAAGAGTTCAATTCATTGGGCGAGCTTGAGATTCCATACGTGAGCTTGATGGAGTTTGTTGTAAATGCACTGGTCCATCGTTCGCTGAATTGGAAAGCTCCCATACGTATCTTTATCTTTGATAACAGAGTGGAAATTCACAGTCCGGGCACGTTGCCTAACGGCTTGCAAGTAGAAGATATTACCAATGGCACCTCTATGCCCCGTAACAACTTCCTTTTTAGCAATGCTATCTATCTTCTTCCCTATACAGGTGCAGGTAGTGGTATTCAACGTGCCTTGGAGGAAGGGGTGCAAGTAGAGTTTACGAATGATGAACGGATACATGAGTTTCTAACTACCATAAAGAGGAACAAAGACTTGGATAGTAATCTAGCTGACTCTGACACTACCCCTAACACTTTTTCAGAGCATTCAGACACTACCCCTAACACTTCCGATGAATGCCCTAACACTTTTTCGGAGCACTCAGACACTACCCCTAACACTTCTGATGAATGCCCTAACACTCATCAGATGAAACTTACCAATAAACAAAAGGATATAGTAAACTTTTGTAGTGTACCGAGAAGTAGTCGGGAGATACTTGAGAGGGTAGGAGTGAAATATCATAATAGTAATATCAAAAGATATGTTACCGAATTAGTAGATGCAGGGTATTTGGAGCGAACCATTCCCGATAACCCTTTTGATATGAATCAAAAGTATAAAAAGAAGCAATCATTATGACTCAAGAAAGAATATACAGTTATTTTCAGCGTAACCCACAGTTGCATGTACTTTTCATCTTCGACAAGGCGAATATCATTATGAATGATTTGGCAGACTGTTCGTGGGGAACTGAATATATCTATAAAGTATTTGATGGAGCTTGGTTCAACACTAAATATAACATTGAATACGCATGGAAAGAGAAACGTGTGGTATTACTCTTCCCATTAGGCACCTATCCCATAAGTGAGGAACAACAGCTCAGATTCCCTCTTATGGACATGCTGAAAGCTAATATGGAATATAAAGAGGAAGATTATGCCGCGTTCATGCAACAATATAAACTTCCTGAGAAATATCGCGCCTTTATCAGCCGCCATATCGGTGAATTGATGTCGAATAAGATAAATGCAATGCTGAAAGACCGGTTTACGCCGGAAGCATTCAGTGAGGATGTAGTAGTCCGCGGTTTTATTTCTTCTTACCTGAGTGAAAAGAGACTCTTGGAATGGGAAAACATCATCATAAGAATGTTCATACTCGGATTGGATTCAGAAAATAAGAAACGGTTGGATTTTTATCATAAGTTGGAACGAAACAAGGATGCCAAGACAGCGGTTGATGAGCGTTTGACTAAGATATTTGGCTTCAGTTACAAACCCAACCAAGAGGCGAAGGTGAAAGAGTTGGTGGAGAGTTTGAAGTATAATAGCATCACCCAACTTCTTGATGTGATTGCCGATGATCCCTACAAGGCTTACAAAATAAAGAGCAGTATAGCACTTGAACAAATGAATCGTATCTATGAACTGGGCACACGTGACCGGGAGTTTGTAGATAAATTCATGAAAGTGATGAAAGAACTAGGTGCTGATATTCGTGAAAGGGAGCTGACTACCATCTATGGCATGGATGCTTCCTTCTATTACTTGACGGAAGAATTAGGTTGGCCTATATTGCAAGAAATTGCCGGTAGCAAACTTGTGACAGAACCTGCAGGAATGCAAGAACGTTTGCGTTTGCTTTCCCAAAAACTTCCTGCCGATAGTGTGCTTCAACAAGCTATAAGCTTCTTGATGCAAATGGCCTTTTATTATGAAATGGTAAGAGGACTGGGCAGCCTGAAGTTGAATACTCCGGAAGCTTATGTGCAACTCTATACGAATGACTTGTACAGGCTTGACACCTTCTATCGTTGTGCATTGGAAGAATATCATGAATTGTTGTCAAAGGATGTTCCTATACTTACTTGTTTGAATGGACTGAAACAACAGTTTGACGGAGAGTATGCACGTATGGTTAATGTTTTCAATCTGGAATGGATGACCTGTGTGATAGAAAAAGGGAACTACTTTAACGACCTGTCGTTGAAAAAACAAGAGGATTTTTATGCAAATGAATGTGTCAGCAACAGTAAGCAGGTAGTAATCATTTCTGATGCGCTACGCTATGAAGTGGCGGCAGAATTGATGCAGGAACTGGCTAAAGAGAAACATATAGCAAAGTTATCTGCTTATCGGGCCATGCTGCCTACTGAAACCAAATACTGCAAGCCGGCTCTTCTACCTCATACCTCGTTGATATGGAAGAACAAAGAAATGCTGGTAGATGGTGAAGTATTAGACACATTAGAGAGCCGTTCGGTACAGGTGGCAAAATACAAAGAAAGTGCTTGTTGTGTAGACTATGAAACTGTAATCAAAGCAGATGTAAAAACAGCACGCGAACTATTTAAACGTCCGTTAGTCTATATTTTCCATGATACAATTGACGCTGCTAGTCATGGGGCTGGAGCCGGAGATGTAATTGCGGCTTGTCGCAAGGCTATTGAACAGCTCGCTGTGCTGGTTCGTCGCCTTCATGCCTCTTGGAATGTGACGAATGTTGTGCTGACAGCTGACCATGGTTTTCTCTACAATGACGTGGAATTTGCAGAGAAGGATAAACATGCGGTGACGGTTGCGGGTATTATCGAGAAGAAAACGCGTTACTACGTGAGTGATCAAGTTAGCGCGCAAGAAGGGGTGGTAACAATGCCATTGGACAAAGTATCGGGTATGAAAGCCGAGACTCCTATATATATAGGAGTACCTATGGGTACCAACCGTTTGGCTGCTTCTGGTGGATACAGCTTTGCCCATGGCGGAGCGACCTTGCAGGAAATGCTTATTCCCGTGATTCATAGTTCGCAGAAACGCTCTGATAAGACTAATAAAGTGGGTGTGGCATTGGTTGATCACAATCTCGTGATGGTAAGCAGTAGATTGAAATTTCAATTGATACAAAGTGAAGCGGTTTCCATGACGGTAGTTGAACGTAAGGTCGTTTGTCAAGTGTATCAAGGCGATACACCCGTAACCGGAAAGCAAACTATTATGCTTGACAGTGCTGATACGATCAATTTGAATAATAGAGTATACGAGGTTGTGCTGATCTTGAATCATTCAGTACATTCAGGTATGCTACAACTACGTGTGTATGATGAAGAAGACTGTTTGAATCCACTTATTCGTGAAGTGGTGAAGAATAATACAATGATAGAACAAGACTTTTAAGTATTAGTGATTAAGTTTTTTGATATGACACTACAACAGAAAATAATGAATGCTTTCTTAGGTAAAGTGGTTCGTAAAGATTTAGCTTTTCTTGTAAAGGGAGGGCTCCCTGTACCTACATACGTATTGGAGTATCTGCTTGGGCAGTATTGCGCCTGTGATGACGAAGCGACCATAGAAGAAGGCTTGGAAAAAGTGAGACAAGTGATCCAAAACAATTATGTACATCGCGCGGAGTCAGAAGTCGTTAAGGGTAAAATCCGTGAGCAGGGTTGCCATCGTATCATTGATAAGGTAACTGTTACTCTCAATGAGAAAGCGGACGAATACCAAGCTCATTTTGCTAACTTAGGTCTTACTAATGTGCCTATTGGCACTCAATATGTGACAAACAATCCCAAGCTCTTATCAGGAAATGGTGTTTGGTGTATCGTCACTATTGGCTATATATCAGGCGAAGATATTAAAGTACGCTGGGAAATTCAAACTCTGAAGCCTGTACAAATATCCAATGTGGATGTTCAAGATTATATAGATAAACGCAAGGACTTTACCACGGAGGAGTGGTTGGACTTCATGATGCATACCGTTGGGTTGAACCCCGACACCTTAAATCGGCGTGAGAAGTTCATTACATTAGCTCGTCTGCTCCCTCATGTTGAGAATAATTTCAACTTTATGGAGCTGGGACCTAAAGGAACCGGTAAGAGCCATGTTTTTCAGGAACTGTCACCATACGGTGTTTTAGTGAGTGGTGGTGATGTGACCAGTCCTCGTCTGTTTGTTAAAATGAGCGGTAATAAAGAGATTTTAGGATTGGTGGGCTACTGGGATGTAGTGGCTTGGGATGAATTTGAGCAGCAAAAAGGTCGCGCCGTAGATGCGGTATTGATTGATACCATGCAAAATTATCTGGCCAATAAGTCATTCAACCGCGGTAAGGGTACGCATGAGGCTTCCGCTTCTATTTGCTTTGTGGGTAATACGAAGCACACGGTTCCTTATATGCTAAAGAATAGCCATCTTTTTGAATCAATTCCTACCTCGTTTATCAAGGGAGCTTTTTTAGATCGTATTCACCTCTACAACCCAGGTTGGGAGATTAGGATGCTGAAGAAAGATAGCTTCTCAAAAGGATACGGTCTGATTACCGATTACATAGCAGCCATTATGCACGAACTGCGCAATAAAGATTTGACAGCATTATTGAAGGATTATGCTAAGTTTGATGGTTCCCTGTCTGAACGTGATCACTTGGCCATCCGGAAAACATTTTCTGGTATGGTGAAGCTGATATATCCGGATGGTAACATGACGGACGAAGAGGCATTTGAGTTGATAGACTTTGCTGCCGAAAGCCGTAAGCGTGTCAAAGACCAGTTATATATTGTGGATGAGACATTTAATGCAGAGCCTGCCAAGTTCAGATACGTGCGTGAGAAAGATGGTGTAGAAATTAATGTGGAGACTCTAGAGAAGGTGAGTAATGCACTTATCATCCCTAACAATATTCACCAAGAATCTACTATTATGGCAAATTTGGATGATAGCGATATTCCGCTTTTCCAAGAAGGAACTGAAACAACAATGCAAGTAGAGCCTTCTTCAGAACGACAGTCTCGCAAAAGATTCATTCCTTTACAGGAAAAGAATCAGTTCTTCCGTTTAGGACAGACTGGGGTCACTTATCAGTCTCTCTTTGCCGAATATCTTAAGGATGCAACTGAAATCACGATTGAAGACCCGTTCATCCGAACAAGTTGGCAAGTAAAGAATCTCATGGAGTTTCTGACGATGCTCATTGATACCCGCGACGTAGATGACCTTAAAGTGCATCTGGTGACCAATGAAGAAGAAGATAAGTTACCTGATCTCATAGATAAACTGGATGACATAAAAAACGATATGATTGGCTATGGCATTGAGTTTGATTATAATTTCCGTGAATTTCACGATCGTTGTATCAAGGCCGACAATGGTTGGGTAATTTCAATGGGGCGTGGACTTGATATATACGAGAAGTATAGTCCGTATTCTGTTGCAGCCACTCGGCCGGATAAACGTAAATGCAAAGAGTTTATGGTTACATTCACTAAGGATAAATAGATAAATATGAGTAAACTAAGTAAGTCTTTTTAAAGAGTCTGTTGCTTTTCATTTTGATGTTTTAATAAGATTGACACTTTTTCTTATTCCCTAGGGTACAATTTACTTTGTTAGCTACTTCTTTCGCAGGAATTATCTTGACTTACAAAGAAAGAACCAAATCTGCTAAAAGAACAGCTGTTTCTGATTCATTTTTTTGTGCATCTTTGGGCTTCCATGCTACAACGAACCGTACAGATGCGGATTTCACCTTATAACCTCTTTCTTCCCACTCTGATAATGTGTCTTGCATTTTTAATGATAACCTTGCTACAGGTTTATTAGTTGATGAACTATACAAAAAGAAATCATTATAATTCAAAGAATCCCCACCTCTTAATGCTAAAACTTCCTGCTTACGTTCTTTGAAGAATCCTAGATAGACATCTTTATGTGAGAGCTGTAGTACGATTTCTTCGGGCATGTCATACTGTCGTTGGTCGACAAAATATCGATCTGTACTTAAACGATTAAAGCAGTCACCGTTCGTATGTATAAACAGCCGGTTTTTCGCACGAGTTATTCCTACATAGTATTTGCGCATCAGATAGGCATCTTTTGAATAATTATCAGATACTAGTATATACACGTCGTCAAACTCTCTACCCTTGGCTTTATGAATGGTTGATACCACTACTTCTGCTCCTGAAACATCACAAAAGTCTTCCACCGATGATTCAAATACAAACTCTTTGAAGTCACAGAGGTATTTTGCTTTGTTGGTTTGTTCAAACTGCTCTACACAACGCTTTACATACGTCAGACTTAGACTACCATCATAAGCAGAAAAGGTTGCATGTTTGGCTTCCTCCCATAATTCTTCTGGAATTAGAGGGGCTTTTGCTCGTTTGTCTATATACCGCAAGAGATACCTTATTTCGGCCATATTCCAGAAGCGCAAACCGTTCATTGACTGTATTAATTTGCTATTTATGCCATGTTTCCGCAAAAGAGCCATCAGGATAACAGCCTCTTCGTTTGTTTGGGTGAGTACACACGAAGTGCCTTTGTCTTTATGTTGAAGTAATTTTTCAACGAGTGGCTGATACATATACTTTGATTGATGGCGTGTTACTTCGACCCAACCCTCTTCTTTTCTCATGGAGATAATTGGCGTACTTTTTATTCTTTTCTCAATGGTTCTCAAGAATCCGTTGGCAAAATTCACCGGATGGTGTGCACTGCGGTAATTTTCGGTCATCTCGACAAATTTACTTCCGTTTTCTTGTGTTAGTCGGTACATATAGTCGGAATCAGATCCACGGAATTCATAGATGTTTTGGTCATCATCTCCCACTGCTATCACACGCATTTCTTCGTTGTTGGCCATCAAGGCCCTTAACAGTGCATATTCTTCGACTCCCATATCCTGAGCTTCGTCTATGACCAGTACCGTCTTGCCTATTTTGTTTGGCTCTACTTCTCCTTGACAGATCATTTCGGCTGCTTTTGCAACGACACTTTTTGCATCTTCAAGATTTCCTATCCGCCCCAAAAGGTCGAAACAATAGGAGTGGAATGTCTTTATTTCAATAAAATGGGCTGCATTGCCTATCAACTCCATGAGTCTCTGTTTGAATTCAGTAGCCGCTGCCCTTGAAAACGTCAACATCAGAAGTTGCTCGTGTTTTACGTCTTCAAGTAGCAGAAGTGAGGCAAGTTTGTGAACCAATACTCGTGTTTTCCCGCTGCCTGGTCCGGCTGCAACCACAATGCAACGTGAATCCTTATCGGAAATAATCTCCATTTGACGTTTGGATAGCTGCCCGAACAACTGCTTGTATTTTTGTGGCGTCAAGTTACGTTGTATTTCGCTTACTCTGTCCCCTTTGAAGTATTTTGTAACAAACTTCCTGTAATCCATTTGGAAATAGTCTTGAACATATCGCAGGGCTGTATTGTAATCCCTAACCATCAGATTAGCATATTCGCCCACAATATGTACTTGCTGAATCTTCTGTTTGTAGAATTCGTTGAGCATCCGGTAATCATCCTGCTTGTATCTTGATTTGTTGTCCTTTATTCTTTGGATATTCATGGCGTTATAAAGAACCAGGAAACCGCCTTCAAGTTTTAGCGCACCAATTTTTGATAAGTACAGAAGTGCTTCTTCCACGTCTTCCAATTGAATGTCATCAAGTCCGCCGAAAAGGGATTGGGGGCTTGATTTTATTTGATTCAGAAGTTCTACTACAGAAAATTGGATAGCCTTATTGGGTGAATTTCCCGTTTCCGTATCTGAGGCGATCCTGTATAGCCATTCTATGGCGAAACGACTAATTTCCAATCGTTTTTCAAAACGCTTGATGGTTGATTCCAAGTCTGCCTGACGACTTATTTCTATATTACGAACCGCATCCTCTTTTTTGCGGGTATAGCCCTTGACAGTGAGGAAATAGAGTAGTGTCCGAATATCTTTTTCTTTGGATGTATTGATCCCGTTGTTTACTGCATTGTCATTCAGTTGCTTGCATGATATTCGCAAAGATTCGTCAGGAATATGGTTGAGGATATATTGTTCAAGTTTTGCAAAACGTTCGAGGAGTGTTTGCGACTTTCGTTCCGAGTCACCTGCATCCAGTAAATAAGCAGATATATCTTTGCTGTCTGCCAATATGCCTTCTTGTCGCATTCGTTCCACTACGGATATAACTTCTCTTTTGCTTATTCCCAAAATGTCTGCCAGATAATCAATCCGCGACTCTGCTTCTGAATCTTGGGCTTTGGCAATGTGTTTTTGGGATATCAATGATTTGATGATTCGGACTGCCTTTTCTATTTCGTCGCGGTCGAAGAGCAATGACATTGATATGCGCTTTCTTGCTTCATCCATATTCTTTACCGTGATGCCTGTGGCATATACGTGAGGCACATTATTTCCTCTTATCAAGTATCCACTTTGTTCCAAAGCTGCTAATGCTGTTCGTACACGGGTTTCAATATCAGATACCGAATCGTCCCATCCTGCCTGCCGGGCAATTTCCAATGCAGAACAGCTGACTTTCATACGTTGTCTGGTAAGGTCTTTTATGGCTTTCCATACCTGTTGTATTTCACTGATGCTTAGTTTTGTTTGGTTCAATAGTATAAAATGCTTGTCCAAATCATTGTCACTATAAAGCACATAACAACGCGCGCTGAGGCTGGGATCACGACCGGCTCTACCTGCTTCTTGAACGTAGTTCTCCAGCGAATCGGAAATGTCATAATGTACCACAAGACCGACATCTTTTTTGTCGACTCCCATACCAAATGCAGACGTAGCCACGATGATGTGTACTTGGTCATTCATGAATGCATCTTGGTTGGCAATTTTTTCATCTGATTCCATTTTACCATTGAAAGGTAGTGCCTTATAACCGTCACGAGTCAATTTGGTTGCCAGTTCTTCAGTCCGTTTGGTACGTGATACGTAAATGATTGTCGGACAATTGGATTCAGCCACAAGTTCTCTTAGCTTTAAATATTTATCATTGTCACTATCGGCATGTATGACGGAATAACGCAGATTTGTTCTTGAGGCTGTTGATGCGAATAATTCTAAGTCTAAATTCAATGTTTGTTTGAAATAGTCGCAGATGTCTTGTACTACTTTTTGTTTTGCCGTAGCCGTAAAGCAGGATACGGGTATTGGATTCTTGCATTTTTTCTTTTGCTGGTATTCTCGGATGAATTTACCTATGTAGAGATAGTCAACCCTGAAATCCTGCCCCCATGAAGAAAAGCAATGCGCTTCGTCTATCACAAATCTTACAACGTGGCGTGCTATCAATATTTTCTCGATAGTTTTTGAACGAAGCATTTCGGGAGATATATACAAAAGTGAGGCTTCTCCGTCTTGTACTCTTTGTATGGACAGTGCTCTTGTGATGGGGTCTAACATTCCATTTATGGTCACGGCATCCGTGATGCCTCTGTCGGCAAGGTTGTCTACTTGGTCTTTCATTAGTGACTGTAAGGGGGAGATAACAACCGTAAGCCCGTGTACAGAACGTCCTGCCATGAGTGCTGGTAACTGGAAGGTAAGTGATTTGCCTCCACCAGTAGGAAATATCGCCAACAACGATTTGCCTTTTACCGCAGCTTGAGCTGCTTGTTCTTGCAGTGGCTCGCCTTCGTATGTTCGAAAGCGTTCATATCCGAAAAATACTTTTAAGTTATGAAGCACGTCCAGTTGCGTATTGCAGTAGTCACAGCCTTCCCGGCAACTGGTGTGGCGCAGGAGTTTTACAATAAATTCCACTTCCGGATAATTGTAAAGTACCCATCCGGGAGTGATGGAACGGTAATCAGTAGTATCAATTAGAGCCAATGCGTATGCCAATCCGCATGGATATTGTTCGATGAGCATGTCAAGGTCAGCACGGCATTTTTGCGCCGGGGCTTATGGCGCTGGTTCACGCGTTCAGCGCGGCGGGGCACACGGTCTACGTCGCCGCGCCGGACAGCCAGCGCTCGGCGGCCAGCCACAGCATGACGCTGTTCCAGCCGCTGACGGCGCGGGCGCGCGCGGTTGAGGGCGCGGAAAAGGCGTGGAGATCGGAAGGCCGCCGACGTGGTCCTCATGGACGACGACCCCATGCAGATCCCCAAGGCCATCAAGATCTCCCGGAAGTGCCTGGGCATCGTCTACCAGAACATCGTCTTTGCGCTGGCGGTCAAGGCGCTCTGCCCGGAGGTCGAATTTGTGATTTCAGGCGTCAATCACGGCTACAACGCCGGTTCGGACGTGCTGTATTCCGGCACGGTCGGCGCGGCGATGGAGGGCGCGCTGAACGGCAGACCCGCGATGGCGGTTTCGCTCGGCCACGAGCGGGAGGACATCTACGACAAGGCGGCGGCGCTGGCGGTTCGGGTCTTTGACGGACTGCGGGCGCATCCCCTGCCGCCGTTCTCCGTGCTGAATCTGAATTACCCGGAGCGGGATGAAGCGCTGGGGCTGAAGGCCACGTCCCTGCGGACGCTGCGCTATCTGGACGATTACGAGCCGGAGATCGGCGAGGACGGCGAAACACGCTACACGCTCGTCGGCGGTCTGGACAAGAGCATGGCGGACGGCGAGGACGATTACACGTGGCTGAAGCGCGGCTACGCGACGATGACCGTTTTGACCTACGATCTCACGCACGACGCGGCGACGAAAGCGCTGGAGGGGCGAATCTGAAAATCCCGATATAAAAATGATGCAGGAAGCGCGAAACTTCTTGCATTTTTTTCGCAGTTTTGATACAATAAAGCCAAAGAATAAGCGGGCGTTTTGCCCCGGGAGGTCAAACGTTATGCAGGATATGCAGGACATGATGCGCAGACTCAATCAGTCCGGCAAAAGACTGAGCAAGGGTCATCGCAAGATTGCGGAATATATTGTGGAGCACTACGACAAGGCCGTTTTTATGACGGCCAGCAAGCTGGGCGAGAAGGTCGGCGTGAGCGAATCGACCGTCGTTCGCTTTGCCTCGGCGATGGGGTATGAGGGATATCCGCAGCTGCAGCGGGCGCTTCAGGAGCTCGTGCGCCACTGGCTGACGGCGGTGCAGCGCTTTGAAATGGCGACGGATATCGACCAGAGCGAGGTGCTGCGCACGGTGCTGCATGCCGATATGCAGAATATCCGCACGACGACCGAGGAAATTGACACCGCCGCGTTTGACGAGGTGGTTGATAAGATCATCGGCGCGCGCAACATCTATGTGATGGGTCTGCGCTCGGCCGCGCCGATTGCGCAGTTCCTCGCGTATTACCTCAACTTTATCTTTGACAACGTGCGCGTGGTTTCCGAGGCGAGCGGCGACGTGTTTGAACAGATCAGCCGCATCAACGAGAGCGATCTGCTCTTCGGCATCAGCTTCCCGCGCTATTCGACGCGCACGCTTGAGGCGATGAGCTTCGCGAAGGCGCGCGGCGCGCAGGTCATCGG